>OIZV01000242.1_pt1 | contig 32666 bp, 28 predicted proteins | sample 1588681 | NCBI WGS metagenome assembly OIZV01 (sample SAMN03283281) | human gut metagenome | biome: human-associated habitat; material: feces | host: Homo sapiens | place: Peru | collected 2012 | reverse complement strand
TACACAAGCGTATTGTCGCGGTACAGGCGGACTTTTGCGTTTCTGACGATTTTGCCGTCCGTGACGTAGCAACCTGCGACCGTGCCTGCGCCCGTGATGCGGTAAACCTGACGGACTTCGGCGTTGCCCAGAATGTTTTCACGGAATTTCGGCGCAAGCATACCCTTGATTGCGGCGTTGACGTCGTCGATTGCGTCGTAGATAACGCGATAAAGTCTAATGTCGATGTTCGAGCGTTCCGCACTTGCTTTCGCTTTTGCGTCGGGACGTACGTTGAAGCCGATTATGATCGCGCCGCTTGTCGATGCAAGCATTACGTCGGATTCGTTGACCGCGCCGACCGCGCCGTGAATGACCGAAATCTTGACCTCGTCGTTGGACAGTTTTTCAAGTGATTGTTTGACCGCCTCAACGCTGCCCTGAACGTCGGCTTTGATGATGATATTAAGGGTTTTGGTTTCGCCTTTCTTGATTTGCGCGAAGATGTCGTCCAACGACGTCGACGCTTTCATATTGTTCATTTCGTTGCGAAGTTTCATGATACGTTCGCTTACGACCTGTTTTGCGAATTTTTCGTCCTGAACGACAGTGATGGGATCGCCCGCGTTAGGCACTTCCGAAAATCCGAGCACGGATACGGGAACGGACGGACCTGCCGATTTCACGTTTTTGCCCTTATCGTCGATCATGCCGCGGATTTTCCCGGTGCAAGTGCCCGCAACGACAAAGTCGCCGACGTGCAGCGTTCCGTTTTGTACGAGGACGGTTGCAAGAGGTCCTTTGCCTTTGTCAAGTTTCGCCTCGATAATACTGCCTTTTGCGGAGCGATTCGGGTTTGCTTTCAGTTCCAGAATATCGGACACGAGAAGTATCGTTTCCAGAAGTTCGTTCACGCCTTCGCCCGTTTTCGCGCTGACGTATACGACGGGAGTCGTGCCGCCCCACGCTTCGGGAACGAGATCGTATTCGGCGAGTTGTTGCAAAACTCTTTCGGGTTGTGCGCCCGGTTTGTCGATTTTGTTTACCGCGACAATAATCGAAACGCCGGCGGTTTTCGCGTGGTTGATTGCCTCGACCGTCTGCGGCATAATGCCGTCGTCGGCTGCAACGACGATGACCGCGATGTCCGTAACGAGCGCGCCTCTTAAACGCATGCTCGTGAACGCTTCGTGTCCCGGGGTATCGAGGAACGTAATGTTCCTGCCGTTCAGCGACACGGTGTACGCGCCGATATGCTGCGTGATGCCGCCCGCTTCGCCCGACGCAACGCTGCTTTTTCTGATGTAGTCGAGAAGCGAAGTTTTGCCGTGGTCGACGTGTCCCATAATGGTGATGATCGGGGGACGCGAAACTTTGTCGGCGTCGGTGTCGTTTTCTTCGTCGCGGATATCTTCAAGTTTGTCTTCCGCGGTCTTTTCGGGTTCGTACGAAAGCGTGACTCCGAGTTCTCCCGCAACAAGGTCAGCGGTGTCAAAGTCGATGACGTCGTTTATTGTCTTCATTATGCCCAAAAGCATAAGTTGTTTCAGAATTTCGCTGCCCGTCTTGCCGATTTTTTCGGAAAGTTGTTTGATCGAGATAAACTCGGTCGTGATGACAGCCTTATCTATGGTTGTGGTTTCGGTGATGTTGAAGCCGTTTTTCTTCGGACGTTTTTTAAGGTAACGTCCGCTTTGCGTGCTTTCGCCTTCCTCGTCGATATTGCCGAGGTTGTCTTCAACGATAAAGCCGCGCCTTATCAGCGACTTTTTGTTCTGAGCCTTTTTGTCGTCCTGCGGAGAGCCTGCTTTCTTTTGCGGAGCGGCGTTCCCCTTAAAGCCCTTGTTGTTTGCGTTTGCGGGAGGCGGCGGAGGCGTCGCGCCCGTTCTGGGCTTCTGGAAACCGCCCGCCTGCTGTTGCGGACGCGCGTTGTTTTGTCCCTGCGGACGATTATTATTGTTGAAACCTGCGCCTTGCGGACGATTTTGTCCCTGCGGACGGTCCTGACGAGGTTTTCTGTCGTCTTGTGTGAAAATGCGTGTTTGTACGACGGGTTTTTGTTCGGTCTTTGCCGATTCGGGTTTCTTTAAGGGTGCTTGCGGCGCTGCGGGAACCGCAACCTCTTCTTTGACTTCGACGGGTTTTTCGGGCACGACTTCGGGTTTTTCTTCTTCCTTCACTTCGGGAGCAGCGGGTTTTTTCCTTGTCTCGTACATTTCGTGCGCCTTATCGACGACTTCTTTCACGTCAAGGCGTCTGAACAGAATTTCGGGATTTTCAACGACTTTCGTGCCGTTTTCAATGCCGCCGAAACGGACAATTCGGCCGTAGTCGCGCACAGTTGTGCCGAAATACGACGTTACTTTTGCCGCGGTATCCGGCATAAACGGTTCCAACAGCGACGTGCCGATTACGATACTTTCTGCAAGGTTATACAAAACCGTTTTAAGCCTTGCGGTCTTGGACTCGTCCTTGGCGAGCGCCCAGGGAGCAGTCTCGTCGATATACTTATTCGTCCTCGATACGAACTTCCATATCTCGGTGAGACCGATGGAGAAATTCAGCTTGTCAAGCGCATCGTCAGCAGCCTCGGCGGTCTTAGCGGCAAGCGCCTTGAGGTCGTCGTCAAATTCGCCGCCCTCTCTCTCGGCAGGAATGGTGCCGCCGAAATACTTGATCACCATTGCAACAGTCCTCGAAACAAGGTTGCCGAGGTCGTTTGCAAGGTCGGAATTAATGCGGTTGATAAGATTCTCGTTGGAGAATGTGCCGTCAGAGCCGAAGGCTATCTCACGCAGCAGGTAGTATCTGAGCGCGTCAACGCCGTATCTCTCGGCGAGCACGACAGGGTCAACGACGTTGCCCTTGGATTTGCTCATCTTGCCGCCCTCAAGCAGCACCCAGCCGTGACCGTAGACCTTCTGCGGCAGCGGCTCGTCTATCGACATAAGGAAAGCGGGCCAATAAATGGTGTGGAATCTGATGATATCCTTGCCGATAAGGTGGACGTTCGCCGGCCAAAACTTCTTATAAAGAGAATCATCATCAGAGCCGTAGCCGAGAGCGGTGATATAATTGGTGAGGGCGTCGAGCCAGACATAGATGACGTGATTCTCGTCAACGGGCACAGGGATGCCCCACTTGAATGACGAACGGGAAACGCAGAGATCCTGAAGACCGGGCTTAATGAAGTTATTTATCATCTCATTCTGCCTGCTCTGAGGCTCGATGAAGCCGGGATGCTCCTCATAATACTTTATCAGCTTGTCGCCGTAAGCGGAGAGCTTGAAGAAATAAGCCTCCTCCGTTGCTTTGCCGACGGGTCTGCCGCAGTCGGGGCACTTGCCGTCAACCGCCTGAGTTTCCGTCCAAAATGACTCGCAGGGTTTGCAATAAAGCCCCTCGTAATATCCCTTATAGATATCGCCCTTGTCGTACATTTTTTTGAATATCTTCTGCACGGCTTTCTCGTGATACTCATCGGTGGTCCTGATGAATTTGTCATAGGATATGTTCATCAGCTTCCAGAGATCCTTGATGCCCGCAACGATATTATCGACATATTCCTTGGGGGTAACGCCCGCCGCCTTGGCTTTATCCTCGATCTTCTGACCGTGCTCATCCGTGCCGGTCAGGAAAAAGGTGTCGTAGCCCTTGAGGCGTCTGTAACGAGCCTCGGCATCTGCCGCAACGGTCGAGTAGGTGTGGCCGATATGCAGCTTATCCGAGGGATAATATATCGGCGTAGTGATGTAAAAAGTCTTTTTATCCATATTTGCCTCCAAATATTATTAACACATAAATCGCGTAAAAATAAGGCTGTCACAACGAATGCAACAGCCTCTTTGATCCGATAAAAAACGCATGGGTAACAGACCCGAGGCTATCTTGGGGTTTCCATAGCTGCGGGCATGATGGCGGCGGAATACTGTTTATCAGTGAAATAACCGCTCATGATTACCTCCGTTTGCATTTTCTGCTATTGTAGCACACGCACCGCAATAAGTCAAGGATATTATGCTTATTTGAGTAATGCGGCGGCCGCTTCGTCAAGGAAAATAACGGCGTCGGGATGCTGCTGGAGAATGGAAGCCGGGCAATGCGGAGTGACGGGACCTTTGACCATGTCTCTGACCGCCTCGGCCTTCTTATCGCCTGTAGCGATGAGGATTATCTTCTTTGAACGCATTATTGAGCCGATGCCCATAGTCATGGCGTAGTGCGGCATCGGGATATCGTCAAAATAGATGGAGTTAGCGTCTATCGTGCTCTGGGTCAAAGCAACCTTAAAGCTCTCGCCCGTGAATTTATCTGACGGCTCGTTGAACGCGATGTGACCGTTCCTGCCGATGCCGAGGAGCTGGATATCAATGCCGCCCTTGGCAGCGATCGCAGCGGTGTAGCGCTTGCTTTCGGTCTCGGGGTCTGCGTTGCCGTCAAGGAAGTCGATATTCTCCTCCTTTACATCAACAAGCGAGAAAAGATTCTCGTGCATAAAGGTATAGTAGCTGTTCTTATGATTTTTCGGCAGGTCGCAGTATTCGTCAAGGTTGAAGGTGCTGACCTTTGCAAAGGACACCTTGCCCGCCTTATACTGCTCAACAAGATACTTATAGGTAGGCACGGGGGTCGCGCCCGTTGCGAAGCCGAGCACGCAGTCGGGCTTTGAATTGATAAAATCGCAATAAAGCTCGCCTACCGCCTTGCCTATTTCTTCTTCATTTTTAAAAACTCTTATATCCATCGGGAATTCTCCTTTATTATTACTTCTCTATTATGATTTCCCTGTGAGCGTCGGTTGAGTCATAGACCGCCTGCATTATTTTGGAGGTCTCGACCGCATAGTCGATATACTGCTGATTATGCTCGCCCGTCTTGATGCTCTTAATGAAACCTGCTATCTCGTTCTCATACATATCGTTGGTCTTGGTCGCCACCTTGGTCTCGGTGAGCATACCGTCCTTGACCGACCAGAGCTTGAAATCCGAGCAATACTGGAGCCTAATGCCCGCCTTATCGCCCATGAAATCGACATACATTTCGCCCACGCCGACATTCTGCGCCCATGCGCCGTTGAAGCTGATAACGGGGCCGCTCGTCCTGACTATACCGACAACGGAATCATCGACGTCATAGGTGCCGTGCTCAACGTCGCTCGTCTCCTCCGCCCACATGCTGGTGTAGACGTAATTCTTCATATCCTTGCCAAGCTTGCAGAACGCCTCGCCCGAGACGGTCAGGGGCTTGGGATCGCCGCAGCAATACATGACAAGGTCAAGGAAGTGAACGCCCCAGTCAATGAGAGCGCCGCCGCCCGAATGCGCCTTGGTGGTGAAATCACCGCCGAGACCGGGGATCGACCTGTGTGCTCTGAATGAAGCATAGACATGATATACCTCGCCAAGCTCGCCGCTGTCGATAAGTTCACGGATCTTCATAACATAATTGTTGAAGCGGTTGCAAACGCCGATATTGAGAATTTTGCCGGTCTCGTGGGCAACTTTCTGCATTTCAAGCGCCTCTGAGAGCACTCTCGCGGCGGGCTTCTCGCTCAAAACATGCTTGCCGGCTTTGAGGAAGTCAATGGCTATCACCGAGTGAAGATTGTTGTGGGTGCAGACCGACACGGCGTTCAGCTCGGGATCGTTGAGGAAGTCGTGATAATCGGTGACCGCCTTACCGCAGCCGTATTTCTCGACGGCAGCCTCGGCACGCTCGGGAATAATATCGCAGAAATACTTTATCTCCGCGTCCGGATTCTTCATATAAGCAGGGATATGAGCGGAATTGGCTATATTACCGCAGCCGATAACGGCAACTTTGAGCTTTGACATTGTGATACCTCCGCAAACTCGTTATATGTATTATGATATATCATTTAAAATAAAAAGTAAAGTTAATTGTAAAAAAAACTTGCCAAAAGGTTCATTCTTTGCTATTATTAAGTTAAACAAAGTGAATTTTTAACGATTCTTTAATAATTGTTTAAGGAGAGATTCAAATGGGCAGATTTCCTATAGGCGTTATAATCGACAGCTTCCGTACCGATATCCCGACCGCAGTCAAAAAGGCTGCCGAGGTAGGTGCTCAGGGCATACAGGTCTACGCTACCAGGGGTGAAATGGCTCCCGAAAATATGAACGCACAGCGCATTGCGGATTTCAAAGCCCTTGTCGCCGACAATGGCCTTGTTATCTCCGCTCTCTGCGGCGATCTCGGTGGCGGCTTCGGCAACAAGGAGGAGAATCCCAGCAAAGTCGAGCGCTCAAAGAGAATTCTTGACCTTGCTAAAGAGCTCGGCACAAATGTTGTCACCACTCATATCGGCGTTGTGCCGACCGACAGCAGCATCGACCGCTACAAGGTCATGCAGGAGGCCTGCTTTGAGCTCTCCCGCTATGCAGACGAGATAGGCGCTCATTTTGCCATCGAAACCGGCCCCGAGACCTCGGCTGTCCTCAAGGGCTTCCTTGATTCGCTCGGCTCGACAGGCGTAGGAGTCAATCTTGACCCTGCAAACCTCGTAATGGTCACGGGCGACGACCCCGCGGGCGCAGTCTATAACCTGCAAAAATACATAGTTCACACCCACGCAAAGGACGGCAAGCAGCTCTATTATAAGGATCCCGAGATCATCTACGGCCTCGTCAAGGATTCGCTCGTCACCGGCCCGTCATTCCTCGAGGTGCCCCTCGGCGAGGGTCAGGTGCCTTGGGAGAAATATCTCAACGCGCTTGAGGATATCGGCTACAAGGGCTTCCTGACCATCGAGCGCGAGGTCGGCGACGACCCCGCCAAGGATATCAGAAGCGCCGTGGAATTCCTTGAAAAACTTGGTTAAGAGGTAATTGAAATGAAAATTGGAGTCAGCAGCTACAGCTTCCAGCAGCTCATTGATTCGGGCGAGGAAACTCAGCTCAGCATTATGAAAAAAGCCGCCGAAATGGGCTTCGACGGCATAGAATTCACCGACCTTATCACCCCTGCCGATGTGAGCGAGAGCAGCTACGCCGAGATGATAAGATCTGAGAGCGAGCGCCTCTCGCTGCCTGTTATCAGCTACACCATCAGCGCAAATCTGCTCAGCGACAAAGGGCTTGACGCAGAGGTCGAGCGTGTTTGCCGCAAGGTTGACGTGGCGGCGATACTCGGCGTTAAGTGCATGAGGCACGACGCCGCATGGTCAATGCCTGCAGATAAAAAGAGCTACGCAGGCTTTGAGCAGATACTCCCCACCCTCATCGAGGGATGCAGGAGGATAACCGAATACGCAGCATCAAAGGGCATTGAGACCATGATAGAGAATCACGGCCTCTTCTGCCAGGACAGCGACAGGGTCGAACGCATAATCACGGGTGTCGGCTCGCCGAACTTCGGCCTGCTGCTCGATATCGGCAACTTCAGCTGCGTTGACGAGGATAATTTCAAGGCGGTCGGCAAAGTAGTGCAGTATGCAAAGCACGTCCACGCCAAGGATTTCCATATCAAGAGCGGCAACGGCGTAAACCCGGGCAAGGGCTTCTTCAAATCGAGAGGCGGCAATTACCTGAGAGGGTCGATAATCTGCCACGGCGATGTGCCCGTAGCGCAGTGCCTGTCGATCATCAAGGGCAGCGGCTATGACGGCTATGTCAGCGTTGAATTTGAGGGCATGGAAAAATGCCTCGACGGCATCGCCATCGGCGCAGAAAACCTCAGAAATATCATCGCCTCGCTTTAACAGAATAACAGATCAAAATCGAGTAGGAGGCTACGGTTCTTCTTCAAATTTTGTGTAAGCGCACTTTAATGGCATAAGAATTAAAATTGTAATGGGGCGTGTGAGCCGTGAAGGGGCTTACACGCCCTAATTGCATGTTAGCGGAAATATCGGGGCATGTCAAGGGCGGCTGTTCGGACAGCCGTTCATTTTACCCTTGATATGAACCGGGATTTCCTGCTATTCGGGCAGTCTGTCGGCGAAGAAAACTTCAAGCTGAGAGTGAATTTCGCCCCAGTCTCTGCGACGCACTGTCCATTTTTTTGTGATATCAACCTGCGCAAGATAAAGCATTTTCAAAAGTGCGTCGTCATTCGGAAATATGGCTTTGCTTTTGGTTACTTTCCTGAGCTGTCGATTGAAATTCTCTATGGAATTAGTGGTGTATATCAATGTTCTGACAGACTGCGGATACTTGAAATACGTTGATAATTCAGCCCATCGGGATTTCCACGACTGCGATATCTTAGGATATCCCATTTTGACGAGAACTGTTCTAATTCAAAAAGTGCGGTTTCTTCATCCACTGCACCGTATACCTTTTTCAAATCTGCCATTAACGCCTTTATATCCTTGTATGAAACATACTTTGTGCTGTTTCTTATCTGATGAATTATACACTGCTGGATTTCCGTTTTTGGATAGACGGCGGATATTGCTTCGGGGAAGCCGGTAAGTCCGTCTATACAGGCAATCAAAATATCATCAACTACGGCATAACGCCGTCAATGTCAAGAAGCGGAAATCCATATGATAACGCATTAGCTGAAAATTTCTTTTCAATTCTTAAAACTGAATGTATTTACCGGGCAAAACTTCGAACCTATGAGGAAGCTCGCCTCCTCATAGGAGAATATATCCATTTCTACAACAACGAAAGGATACAACTAAAAACAAAACTGACTCCGCTTGAAAAACGAAGTCAGTATGTTGCTTAAAATTTTATTTTTTCTGCCATAAACTCTGTTTTTGTACTGTCCGCATAAATTGGAGCAGTTCACGAAAAAAGAAATCAGTTTGTTGCTTAAATTTCTATTTTCAACTTCAAGTAGGCTCTTTTTGTACTGTCTGCATAATCTGGGGCAGTTGAAAGTCTGATAGCTCTCTTTTCTTGCCAAATTTACGCTAATAATGCAAATGTTTTATACTGCTCATAAAGTTGATTGATATTCAAGTTTGCGATATCAAAGAGCGAATAACGCTGTTGTAGATGTTTGACAAACTCACAACCTAAATAATAGCCGACATCGCTGTGGCCTTTATAATTACACCAATCCCCGAAGAAATCTTGCGTGCTTATATTGTTGTCAATGCGGTTTAGATATTCCTGTTTAATTTCCAATTTATTGTCTTTACACCAAGTAAGCCAATCGTTCTTATTTTGATGGTAATAATTATTGTTTTGGCATAAAATATGCTCACATACCATTGCAATTCCTTCCTGATACATTTGAACCAATGATTCTTCACCTTTCGATTGAGTTTTCGGATACAAAACTCCATAGGTTTTATGCCATATGTGACCAATTTCGTGAAAGATTAAAGCTTGCATATCTGCTTCATTTTGCCAATTTAACTCAATGATTTTTTCTATTCCAAGCAAAATAGTATTTCTTCCATCAAGTGCTGTTGCCCAACCCGCACCGTTACATAATCCTAAATAAAGAATAATATCCAAGTCAATATCATTTTTAAAAAGTTTATTTATGTTGCTTTTAAGCTGATTTGTTACAGAAATAAAAGAAGTGTTTGTGCGAAGCGCCGCATCCTTATTCAATAATACATTGTTAACTATAGGAAATATCTGTTTATTAAAATCATACTCTTTTGAATCCTGTTCGCACTTTTTGCTCAATTCACAAGAAAACTCTTTTGTATATTTTCTCCAAGCATCCAGATTAAACTTGTTGTCAGTGTAACAATTCTGTATTTTATCAAATGTATTAATTATTCTCATAAACTCAATCCACCAAAATAAAAAAGTCCGATTTATATTTCTTTAAGATGATTTCTAAAAGCTTCTGTCATAACATCACCGGATTTTTGTGACAGGGCTTTCACATAACCGGAATTTTCATCACATTTCGGATAGTTATAACGCCACTTGTCATAGCCCTCACGGCTGATGTCGCCGTTATGGTACTTTTCAGCCTGTTCTGCCAACGCATTTAACATTTCCGAAAGCTCTGCGGCGTCCGTTCCTTTTTTAGGGTCAGCATAAATTGAAGCACCGTTTTCGGTCTTTTCTATTGTCAATCCGTATCTGTCCTCTAATGTAACCAACGTGTGCATTAAGCCTATATAGCTGTCAACATCGGGTACGGAAAGAGCCTGTGGAGATATTCCGAAAACCTCGGCGAGCTTGTTTGTTAAATCTGCCTTTGGCGTTCTTGAACCGCTTTCATACTGAGCCATACGAATATCAGCAGTCTTTTCGGGAAAGCCGACTACAGTTACTAAATACTTTTGCGTCATCCTCGCAGATTACGAAAAAACGAATCCTCTCACCGATTGCCATAAAATTTACGCTACTTTATATAATGTGCAATCAGTATATCATACATGTTTAGTGCGTGTCAAGGAAGCCAAAACAAAAAAGCTAAACATTTTTCTGAAAGCCACTCGGCTTTACGGAATTTGTTTAGTGTAATCATTAAACAAATAGCGTTAAGTTGTTTGCAAAAACTGAATATCCGTCGTATGTCACGGTAATGGCATATCCGCTCGGACAATTCAGGATGCGGTCTGAAAGTTCTCCAAGAATAAATAATCATGATTAAGTGAAATATTTTGCCGCCGCAAAATGTAAAATGATTCACTGCGTGAATCGTGAAATTTTCGCCTACAGCGAAAGTGAAATGAAGTCCACCCGTGCCCGCAGGCATTTCACACGCCGCAAGGCATATTTCACGTTGCGAAGCAACATTTCACCCGCCCGTATGGGCGGATTTCGTTGAAAAAAGCTCTTCCGAAGAAGTGCTTTTTTCATGGTGGAGACAACAGGACCCGATTCGTGCGCCTGCGGGCGCTTGGTCGCTCGCGGTCGCAACAGTCCACCGGATTGTTGCTCTGTGCCGCTCGTCCTTCGAGTCCGTTAATATGGCTCGAACCTGTGACACCGCGGTTAACAGCCGCGTGCTCTACCGACTGAGCTATTAGGGCAATTAAAAAAAGTGTCGGCGTCGACCTATCTTCCCGGGCCGCTTCCAGCCAAGTATTTTCGGCACTGTTGAGCTTAACTACCGTGTTCGGGATGGGAACGGGTGGACCCTCAACGTCATCAACACCGACTAAAAAACGCAACGGCGTTTCTTGAATGCTCGACTATTATATTACATCTTTCGACGTTTGTCAATAGTTTTTTTAAACTTTTTTAATATTTTTTATTTGTTGCTTAAACTGTCGACAAATCCGGTCCTCTTGAGCAGCGTTGTAGAAGATATTTGGGCGATATAGACCTTATTCTCGCCCTCTTTGTTGCGGCAGACTATAAAGGATTTCGGCAAATCATAGCACACGTTCTCTACGATCCCCGCTTTCTCGGCCTTTGCGAGGTAGTCGCGGGTATTCTTTGATACAGTGGTGTTATCGAGGTCAAATATCCCGATTATATCGTCAAAGACTATTACTTTGTTCATTCCGAGATGAAGATACATTTTTTACTCCAATTCGTTTATCCGCCCGCCCTTAACTTCAAAGGTCTTGCCCTTTTCTGAGCGCAGGAGCTGCGACGGATCGCAGCAGGTGATGAATACCTGCCAATTATTAAGATAATTCAATATATATTTCTGCCTGCCCTCGTCAAGCTCGCTCATCACGTCGTCGAGCAGCACGGTGGGGCATTCGCCCGTGATTTTTTCGATTATGGAGGCTTCGCCGAGCTTCATTGCAATGGCGCATGAGCGCTGCTGCCCCTGCGAGCCGTAGACCGACGCCTCTTTGCCGTCGAGATAGAGCAGCAGGTCGTGCGAATGCGGACCTGCGGCGGTGTAAAGCCGCCTGAGGTCGGATTCTTTAGTCCTCTCAAGCTCCGAGAGCAGTTTTTGCTTTATCTCATCCTCGGTCATATTCTCCGCCGAGAAATCATAGCGGAATGTCAGCTTCTCTCTGCCGGAGCTGATGCCGTCATAGATATTGCCCGCAACAGCCGAGAATTTCTCGATATAATCGAGCCTGTATTTGATTATCCTCGCGCCGAGCCTTGCCAGCTCCTCGTTCCACGGGATGAAATATTCATCCGCAAACGGGCGCTGAGCGTATTTCTTGAGCAAGGCGTTTCTGTGCTTTAGGGTTTGAATATATCTCGAAGTCACCGCCGCATAATTCGGCTTCACGAGGCTTATCGCCACATCAAGCATCCTGCGGCGCTCCGACGGGCCGTCCCTCACAATGCTGAGCGTATTCGGAGTGAACACCACGGCATAGAATTTGCCCATCATCGCCCGCGGGGATTCCTCTTTTATCCCGTTCAGCTCCAGCTCCTTGCGGCTGTCAACGGTCATTACCGCCTGCTGCTCGCGCTGCTGAGAATAAAATGAAGTCTCTATCCTCGCCTGCTGCTCACCGCTCTGGACGAGGTGGATATTCTTCCTCGTGCGGAAGCTGTAGAAGCCCGTCATCAGCCAGATGCTCTCGATTATATTGGTCTTGCCCTGGCCGTTCTCGCCGTAAACGATGTTCATTTCAGGGTGCGGAACGAAAGAAACAGAGCCAATATTTCTGAATTTTTCAACGGAATGTGAGGTGATAATCATCTTTTCCGTTCCTTTCGGGATTATTCAACCGTGTATATTACCCGCTCAAATTCTGCGCTGTCGCCGCTCCTGAGCTTCTTGCCCCTGAGCGTGCAGACCTCGCCGTTCACCTTGACTTCACCGCCCTGTATCATAAATTTTGCGTGGCCGCCCGTCTGAACGGCGTCGCAGAGCTTGAGAAAGGCGTCAAGCCTGATGAAATCGGTGTCTATCTTTTTGGTAACGTGCTGTTTTTCAGCTATTTTTGCTTTAATCTTCATTTTTAAGCCTCACGGGAAGGATAAGGAAGATGAAGCTGTCGCCTTCTGCAGGCACAAGCAGTATCGGTGCTATAGCGCCGTTGAGCTTTATCTTTATCTCATCCGTATCACAGACTCTGAGAGCCTCTATCATATATTTGTTATTGAAGCCGATGGTGCAGCTCTCGCCCTCGATATCGGCGCTGAGCTTGTCGTTAGCCGAGCCGAGCGAGGTCATGCTGGATATCTTTATCATGCCGTCGGCGAATACGCACTTGACGGGGCTTTTTATCTTATCGGTGATTATAAGCGAAGTTCTGTCGATACTCTCAAGGAACGACTTGGTGTCGACGGAAACAACGGTCTTGGTTGACGGCGGGATTGCCGCCTTGTAGTTGAGAAATTCACCGTCAAGCAGACGGGAAATGATATTATAACTGCCTATCTCAAAGACGATATGGCGCTTGCCGACGCTTATCACGATATCCGCGTCGTCGTCATCCATGAGCTTGACCACCTCAGAGAGAGTCTTTGCGGGCACGACGAACGAAAGCTCTTCGCCGCCGTATTCAATATTCTCATTTCTTATCGCAAGGCGCACTCCGTCAACGGCAATGAGACGAATATGATTTTTCTCAATCTCAAATTTGATGCCGGTGTGGACTATCTTGCTGTCTTTAATTGCGACGGAGAAAATAGTTTTTCTCACCATATCTTTAAGGATGCCCTGATTGAGAGTTACAGTGTATCCGCCGGAGACCGAAGGAAGCTCGGGATATTCTTCAGCCGAAATGCCTATCAGAGTGGACTCAAATTCGCCGCTCGAGATAGAGGCAATCTGCCTTGAGTCGCTGTCGATGCTCACGGTGCTGCCGGGCAGCTTCCTGAGCGTCTCACTGAACATGTGGGCATTGAGGACGAGCTGACCCTCCTCCTCTATCCTTGCGGGTATGGAGGTGGTGATACCCATCTCGAGGTCATAGCCGGTCAGGGTGAGAATATTATTCTCCGCGACCATGAGTATGCCCTCAATAGCGGGTATTGCGGTCTTTGTCGAAGCGGCACGCTGGACATTCTGGCACGCCTCGGAAAGCTCGATCGAATTACAAATAACTTTCATTTCGGTTACTCCTTAAAAAGATTTTCACATTCGTTTGCCGCATGACGGCGTCAAAGTGAAATTTCTGCGCCGCGCGCTTATAGAAAGGATATATAAGAGTATTATAGTAGTATTAGTAGGGGTGGGTGAAAATGTGGATAATCCAACCGCCCCTTGATAATAAAGGAAATTTTGAAAAATTCAGCCTTTTTTGACTCGTGGAAAAGTCGGAAGAATTCACTTACCTGTTTTTTACAGTGTTGAAAGCGTTAAAAAGCGGATGTGGAAAAGTAAAGGTTCGTGGAAAACTTTACATTTCTTTTCTGCCCTCGAGCGCTCTTATCAGGGTGAATTCATCGGCGTATTCGAGGTCGGCTCCGACCGGCACGCCGTATGCAAGCCTGCTCACGCTCACACCGAGCGGCTTTATTATCCTTGAAATATACATCGAGGTGGCTTCACCCTCGACGGTCGGATTGGTCGCCATGATTATCTCCTTGACCGTGCCGTCGCCGAGCCGCCTTATCAGCTCCTTGATGCAGATATCCTCGGGGTCAATGTCGTTCATTGGCGATATAACGCCGTGAAGCACATGATAAAGCCCGTTGTATTCATGAGTTTTTTCAATTGCGATAACGTCCCTCGGATCCTCCACAACACAGATCACCGAGCGGTCGCGTTCCTTTGAGGCGCATATCGTGCAGAGCTCGCCGTCCGTCAAGTCACAGCAGACGGGGCAGCGATGGATGGAGCTTCTCGCGTTAAGTATGGTCTGAGTGAATTTCTCGGCCTCGGCATCGCTCATGTCGAGAATATGGAATGCAAGCCTCTGAGCGCTCTTCCTGCCGACGGAGGGGAGCTTTGCAAATTGCTCTATCAGCTGCTCAAGAGACGGAGTAAAGCTGCCCATTAAAACAGGCCGGGGATGGAGAGGCCGCCCTTGGCTCTTTCCATTCCGCTCTCCATGGCTTCGTTTGCCTTGCGAATGCTTTCGTTGAACGCCGACATAATGAGATCCTCGAGCATCTCAATATCCTCGGGGTCTACTATCTCGGGCTTGAGCTTAACGGCAGTCACCTGATGAGCGCCGTTGACGGCAACCTCCACTGCGCCGCCGCCGACTGATGAGGAGAATTCGGTCGCTTCGACCTCTTGCTGTATCCTCGTCATATTTTCCTGCATTTCCTGTATTTTCTTCATCATACCGCCGGAACTGCTTCCTCCGGGAATTCTTGCTTTCATAGTCTTATCCTCCGTTATTGAAATCGTTTATTTTCTTTTTAAGCTCCTCAAGCGGGCTCGCCGCCTGAGTTTTTGGCTTCTCTTTATTTGCCACGGCAATCTTCATTCGCTTGCCGATGACCTTGTAAACCGCTCTTGCAAGCTCCTTTGAGTGCGTGTCGGTGCAGATGAAGTCAAACAGGGTCGGGTTATCGGAATTTATGATAACTCTGCCGTTTTTTATTTCTGCATTGGAATTTGCAAGTATGCCGTAAAGGGGAATGTCAAAGGTTTGCAGCGCTTCGAGCACCTCAGACCAGTTGTTAAACGGGCCGTCGGGCAGATCCGGCTCGGCGGGCGCTTCGGGCAGGGGAGCCTCTGATACGGGCGCCGCTTCGGCAGCCTTCACAGTCGGTTTCTCCTGCGGCTTCGGAGCTTCATGCGCCGGTGCAGGTTCTCTCGGCTCTGCTTTAACGGCAACTCCGCTTTGGAGCCTGCTCTCTATGGCGTCGAGCCTGTCGTATATATCCTGCGGCACTTCGCCCGAGGACGAAATTCCGCTGCACATTTTGATGACCGCCGCTTCAAGCTGTATCTTTTTGTTTGCGGCGTTCTTAATATTTTTTGAAGTCTCGCAAAGAATATCAATGCATTCGAGTATTTTTGAGAGCTTTAACCGAGCGGCTCTGTCTTTGAGGCTTTGCAGCTCCTCTTTTGAGCAGACTATTAGCTCGCCGCAGTTTTCGACCGTCTTTGCCACCATCAGGTTTCTGAAGTGGAGCGTCAGCTCGGTGCAGAGGCTGTCTATATCGCAGGATTCGTTGTGCAGTTTCGATATAAGATTGAGAGCCGAGGTCAGGTCACGATTCGCAATATACTCTGAGAATGAGAAAAGGTGAACCGTGCCGGCAATACCTGCCGCGGAGCTGACTGCGTTCTCGTCGATATTGCCGCTCATTGCGAGGCAGCGGTCGAGCAGCGAGAGAGCGTCACGCATTCCACCGTCCGCTATCCTTGCGATAAGGCTTGCCGCGGGTTCGGTGAGAGTTGCGCCCTCCTGCTGAGCAACATAAGAGAGGCGGGCGGTGATGTCCTCAGGCGCGATACGCTTGAAATCAAATCTCTGGCAGCGTGAAAGTATCGTCGCAGGGAGCTTATGTATTTCCGTCGTCGCGAGGATAAAAATGACGTGGGCGGGCGGCTCCTCAAGGGTCTTGAGCAGGGCATTGAATGCCCCGATAGAGAGCATATGCACCTCGTCGATGATATAAACTCTGTATTTTGCGCTGACGGGCGTGAAATTTGCCTCCTCACGCAGGTCACGGATATTGTCAACGCCGTTGTTGCTGGCGGCGTCTATCTCGATAACGTCGAGAATGGAGCCGTTGTCTATCCCGCGGCAGATCTCACATTCGTTGCAGGGGTTGCCGTTGACGGGCGACAGGCAGTTGACCGCCTTTGACAGTATCTTGGCGCAGGAGGTCTTGCCTGTTCCTCTCGAACCCGTGAAAAGATAGGCGTGAGAGATACGGCCGCTCTCAAGCTCGTTTTTCAGCGTCTTGGTGACGTGCGGCTGACCGTAGACCTCGTCGAAGGTCCTCGGTCTCCATTTGCGGTAAAGAGCCTGATACAAGAGCGCACCTCCTCAAAAAATAAGGGCTTTTCCTTGGTCATATGGCGGTAGGCAGACTGTGGCGCACAAAACTGTCCGCTTAATGCTGCTCGGTTCACCCGCCTGACATGGTTCGCAGTGCCTTGTCGCACAGGACCCACACGCCACATGACCAAATAAAAGCCCATTCAATAACCGCTGCTTTGATCAGCAGCAATTATAACCGATTATCTATAAGGTATTATATAATAAAAATTAAATAATATCAAGAGAAATTTTCGGTTTTACAGTAAATATTTTAGTTTTTTCCCGTTTTAAGTAACTCTCGCGGAAATTCTGAATAATCTGAGAAAGAAAGGGGCTGATCTTACGCAGCAATCATTTTTTTTAGGCTCGAGCGGCAATAACGGCTTTTTCTCCTGCTTTTCGGAGCTTATGCCTAAAATTCCCGGGAGATATACTTATATCTTAAAGGGCGGGCCGGGCACGGGCAAATCCTCGTTGATGAAAAAAATCGCCGACGATATGGAGCAAAACGATATCTCGTGCGAGAGGATCTATTGCTCCTCCGACCCCGAGTCGCTGGACGCCGTTATATTCCCGTCGCTGCGTGTCAGCGTGGCGGACGGCACTTCTCCGCATACCCTAGATCCGGATTACCCCGGTGTCACCGCCGAGATAGTCGACCTCGGCGAGTGTTGGAATAAAGAAAAACTGCGTGAAAAAAGTGAAAAAATAATCGAGCTGACCGATAAAAACGCCGAATGTCACCGACGCAGCAGGCGGTTTATAGACTCCGCATTCTCCGTCTACGACGACGGCGAGAAGATCTGTGCCGACTGCCTTGATGAAACTCATCTGTCGAGATATGCCGCGCGGGTCGCAAACCGCTGGTTCAAGCGCCCGTCGGGCAGGATAGGGCTTGAGACCGTGCGCCTGCTTGAGGCAATAACCCCGAGAGGCTGTCTTTTTATGAGCGAAACGGCAATGTCGCTGTGCGATAAACGCATCGTATTTGAGGATGATTTCGGCGTTGCGGCGTCAAAGCTCATCGGCGAGCTGCGGGCATATGCGCTGGCAAGCGGATTCTCCGTGATATCAAGCCCGTTTATCGGCGACGGAAAAAGTATCAGACATATTATCATTAAAGAATTATCGCTCGGGTTTTTCACCGCCGACAAGCTATTCCCGTTTGAGATTGAAGCGACTAAAACGGTCTCGCTGCGCCGCTTCTATTCGGCGGATAATATTTCGGCTCACCGAGCACGCTTGAATTTCGCCAAAAAAGCGTCAAAGGAGCTGCTCCACGAGGCGATAAATTCTCTCGCCTCGGCGAAAAACATTCACGACGAGCTGGAAGTGCTCTATATCGAGGAGATGGACTTTGATAAGGTCGAAAAAATACGGCAGCGGCTCACCGAGCGCATCTGGTCGTCAGATTGGTGGGGCGAAGAATAAATGAAAAAATCCTGCTGAAATTCAGCAGGATTTTTGATGTATTGAATTAATAGCCCTCGGGGTTGTTGACCTGCCAGCGCCATGAATCCTCGCACATTTCGTCGATCCCTCTTGTCGCTTCCCAGCCGAGCTCTTTCTTAGCCTTTGAGGGGTCGGAGTAGCAGGTGGCGATGTCGCCGGGTCTGCGGGGTGCGTAGACGCATTTTATCTTTTTGCCGCAGGCCTTTTCATAGGCTCTGACGACGTCGAGCACGCTATAGCCCTTGCCGGTGCCGAGGTTATAAGTATAGCATCCTGTGCCGCCGAGCACCTTTTCGACCGCCTTGATGTGGCCGAGCGCCAGGTCGACAACGTGGATGTAGTCCCTCACGCCGGTGCCGTCGGGCGTGTCATAGTCGTTGCCGTTGACATTAACATGGTCGAGCTTGCCGACTGCGACCTGAGCAACATAGGGCACGAGATTTGCGGGGATGCCTTTGGGGTCCTCGCCGATCCTGCCGCTCTTGTGCGCGCCGATGGGGTTGAAGTAGCGCAGCAGGCAGACGCTCCATTCGTTATCCGCCGCATAGATATCTTTTAGAATGTGCTCAATGTAGAGCTTGGTGGTGCCGTAGGGGTTGGTGGGCTTGCCCTCGGGCATATCCTCACGCAGCGGGGAGACATTCTCGCCGCCGTAAACGGTTGCCGAGGAGCTGAAAACCATCTTTTTGCAGCCTGCGTCCGCCATTGCCTCAAAGAGGGTGACGCTGCCGCCTATATTGTTGTCATAGTATTTCATGGGCTTTACGATGCTCTCGGGCACGCTCTTGAGACCCGCAAAATGGATGACCGCCTCGATTTTGTTCTCCGCAAAAACTTTATCGAGACCTGCCCTGTCACGGATGTCGCAATTGTATACTTTGACATCCTTGCCCGTAATTTCTTTCACACGTTTTACACATTCGCTCTTGCTGTTGCAGAAATTATCGAGTATAATAGGATCATAGCCTGCATTCAGAAGCTCCACGCAGGTGTGAGAACCGATGTATCCGGCGCCGCCGGTGACAAGAATAGACATAATACGCCTCCATCAATCTGTTTCCGATTTCCATTATATTATAATGCTAAAATATTTGAGTTGTCAACGGAAGTGTAAACAATTTTAGGATAAAGGACGTGTGTTTTTTTGACAAGTTACGAAAAACTGCGAAAAGATGAAGAAATAATCAGTTACATAAACGCCGCAAACAATGTGCTCGGGGCGCTCGGCTTCACGGAGCACGGGCTTGCCCACGCTGCCAAAACGGGAGAGGACGCCAGCAGGATTCTTAAAATTCTCGGCTATGACGAGCGCACCTGCGAGCTTGCGAAGATAGCGGGTCTGCTCCACGATATAGGCAACGCCGTCAACCGCTGCGACCATGCCCAGAGCGGCGCATTTCTCGCGTTCGAGCTGCTCAGAGCCAGAGATTTTCCGGTAAACGAGGTCACCGCGATAGTCACGGCGATAGGTCACCACGATGAAAAGACCGCCGCCGCAGTTTCGCCGCTCGCCGCAGCGCTCATCCTCGCCGACAAGAGCGACGTGCGTAACTCGAGGGTACGCAACAAAAAGACAGTGCAGAGCGATATCCATGACCGTGTGAATTACTCCGTAGTAAGCTCGTCACTCGATATTGAGCCGGAGAAAAAGCTCATCTGCCTGACTCTCATCATCGACACGCTCGTGTGCCCCGTGATGGAGTATTTTGAGATCTTCCTTGACAGAATGGTGCTCTGCAAGAAATCCGCCGAATTCCTCGGCTGCGATTTTGAGCTTATTATTAACGACACGAGGTTGCTGTAATGCTTGAACTTACCGATATCGGCACGATAAAGGCCCTGCTTGCCCGCCACGGCTTTCATTTCTCCAAGGCGCTCGGGCAGAATTTCATAGTCAACCCCTCCGTCTGCCCCAGAATGGCGGACGAGAGCGGCATAGACTCCGAGAGCGGAGTTATCGAGATAGGTGCGGGCATCGGAGTGCTCACCGCCGAGCTTGCAAAGCGGGCAAAAAAGGTGGTCTGCATCGAGCTTGACTCAAAGCTGCTGCCCATTCTCGATGAAACTCTCGCCGATTTTGATAATATAGAAATAATCAACGCCGACGTGCTAAAGACAGATCTCGCCGCCCTTATAGATGAAAAATTCAGCGGGATGCCCGTCTATGTCTGCGCCAATCTCCCGTATTATATCACCTCGCCCGTGATAATGACCCTGCTTGAGAGCCGCCTGCCGCTCAAAGCTGTGACGGTCATGGTGCAGCGCGAGGCGGCGCAGCGCCTTTGCGCCCCCGTCGGCAGCCGCCTGTCGGGCGCAGTTACGGTGGCGGTGGATTATTACGCCGAGGCAAGGAAGCTCTTTGACGTCTCCGCCGGCTCGTTCATGCCTGCGCCGAAGGTGGACAGCTCCGTGATACGCCTTGATATTCGCGAGAAGCCGGGCATCGAGGTCAGCGACGAGAAGCTGTTTTTCTCAATGGTCCATGCGGCGTTCGGTCAGCGAAGAAAGACCGCCTCAAACTCTATCAGCTCTGGCACGGGCATACCGAAAGCCGTTGTCGCCGAAGCGATAGAGCGCTGCGGATTCCCGCCCGCCGTCAGAGCCGAGAGCATGACCGCCGAGCAGCTTGCAGCCCTCTGCGAAGCCCTGAATGAGCTAAAATAAATTGTGGAAAAGTTGATAAATTTAAAAATTCAGCGCACTTGTCAGTCCGAGACAGGTGCGCTGTTTCCGTTATTTATTCAGTTTTTTCTGATAAAAGAGCACATCGAGCCACTTATCCATCTTGAAACCGACCTTTTCGAGCTTGCCGACCGGCTCAAAGCCGTGCTTGCCGTGGAATGCAACGCTGACGGCGTTTTCCTCGGTGATGAGGGAGAGAATATTGACAATTCCCCGCTCCCGTGCGGCTTTCTCAATCTCGGCGAGCAGACGGCTGCCGACCCCGTGCGACACACAGGAATTATCGAGATAAATCGAAAGATCTGCCGTGAAGCGATACGCCGACCGCTCGTTGTATTTGTCAAGATAGGCGTAGCCGACGACCTTGCCGTCCTCCTCGGCGACAAGATAGGGGTAATCCGCCGAGATGCGCTTAACACGCTCGGCAAACCGGGCCTCGGTGAGCGGCTGCTCCTCAAAGGTCGCCGTGCTGTTGATTATATAATAATTGTATATCTCCACGCAGCGGCGGATATCTTCTTTTTTGATATTACGAATTATCATAGCGCCCTCCGAATCAGGAATATATTAAAGTGTATCACCGTCGGCGGCGAATGTAAATGCGCTTAACGCTCAAAACGAATCAAAATCAGCGGAAATTCTTGTTTATATTTTCTTGAGCCTGCGCTCCTGTGAAATCATGCGGACTACGGCGAGACTTTTTGCCTCAGCCCCTGTCTGCACCTCCCCATTTTTGCAAAAATCTCTCGAAATGAGCGTCAGCGGCGGCGATTACCGAGGATTTATCCTCCGCCCCGTCATAAAGGCTGTAGAAAAGAAACATCGGCGCATAGAATTCCATCGCTTCACGCTCGGCGTTCGGCAGCCCGTGAGCGCCCAGAATATCCGCAACATACCCGAGCGGCCCGCCCGCAAGATATTGCTGATACATTGCCCGCATCTCGCCGTCGCGGTATTGCTCAAGGGTGAGCAGCCTGCGAAAGGCCGAGGCAAATTCGTCCTCGGTCCAATATCTGAGCTGTGCTTTGCTGAATTCGATAAGCTGACGGAGCGACGCGGCGGAGTAATCCTCGCCGCCCTCGGTCATGGCCTCCTCAGGCAGCTCGAAAAGGCGGGAACGCTCGGCGTCCCGCTGCTCCATTCGGGCGGTGATGCTGTCGAAGATGTCACGCTTGTTTTTATAGTGCTTGTAGAGCGCGCTTTTCGTCATTCCGAGCCGCCCCGCAATGTCGCTGACCGACACCGCCTCGTAGCCGCTACGGGAAAAAAGTTCAAGCGCCGTCAAAAGTATGTTTTCCTTTGTGCCGTTCATTATTTGCCCTCCAAGTGAACGCTCGTTTACTGTATTATATCCTTTATCTCGCAAAAAGTCAAGAAAAAGCGGAGATGCTTTGATCGGACGAATGCAGTTTGTCCCTACGGTTGCTAATAATTACGGGCTTCTTTTGAATGTAGCCGACTTGACTGCAAGCAGACAAAAAATCGCCCTCTCGCAAGGAGAAGGCGATTATGTTTTTAGTTAATTCGGGGTCGGGCTGCGGGTCACGCAAGGCCGTGTGCCCGACTTTCAGCTACAGATCAATATTTGAAATCGCTGTATCTGACGTGTGAGGAACCGGTAGCGGTGCCCTTGCCGATGCTGATGTCGATGAAGACCTTGATATCGAAGTCAACGGAGAGCTTCTCAAGGTGGCCGGTAGCGCCGTCGATGACTGCGACGACCTTGGCGTTGTTGTAGCTTTCCTCGACCTTGGCGCCTGCATAGGTGCCCTCGATTGCGTCATAGATGACCTCGGCGGTCTTGTGGTCGTAGTAACCCTTATCCTCGTTGCCTACGCAGATGCCGCACTTATCAAGGGGAGCGTTGGTGAATTTCTTATCGGCGGAGCCGACGCTGTTGCCGCCCTTAATGTTGAGGGTTATGGTGTATTTGCCGTTAGCGAGGGTGCAGGTAGCGCCGGTGATGTCGGAGGCGGTAAGGGTGCTCTTGCGAAGATAATATCTTCTGGTGTCGGTGTCCCACTTGCCCTTGGTGACGGTCTCGGAATACTGATTCTCTGCGCCGATGCCGATGAACTTATAGACAAGGCTCTTGAATGCCTTGAGAGCTACGCCTGCGTCCAGCACTTCGTTGTCGGTCGAGCGGGTCTTTTTGAAGCCGGCTCTTGCGTTGTAAGCGGAGTTGACGGCGTTGTTGTAGATGTTAAGGATATCAGCCGTTGCGGTGGGAGCGACAAGCTCGGCAACGTTAGCGGTGGTCTCGGGAGCGGTGGACTCCTCGGTGGCTGCGGTGACGTCGGAAGTCGGCTCGCTTGCGTCGGGTGCGACGGTGGCGTTTGCATCCTCGGAGGCTGCGGTCACGTCGGTGTCGGCTGCGGTGGTCTCATCGGAGGCTGCGGTGGTGGTTTCGCCGTTGTCCTTATTCCCGCCGCAGGCTGCGAATGCAAATGCCATTGCGAGGACGAGAAGCAGGGCTACAAGTTTTTTCATCGGAAAAAACTCCTTTCAAATTTTAATTCGGCGCAGCTCCTGTGCGCCATAGCTTAAACAGTATATCACATAATCTTCATTTTTGCAACAGAAACATTAAACTCTGCCGCAGCAGTTCTTATATTTTTTGCCGCTGCCGCAGGGGCAGGGGTCGTTGCGGCCGACTTTCTCCTTTTTGCGGACGGTGCGGCCCTTTTCGCTGCCGTCTGAGGCGCCGCTCGTGCCGGTTATCTGAGCAGCCTGCTCGCGCTTGGTGTCCTCCTCGCTCTTGATGACGATGGTGAGGATCTGCCTTGCAGTGTTTTCACGGATCTCTTCGGTCATGCAGTCAAACATCTCAGAGCCGACCTGCCTGTAGGCAACGACGGGGTCGGTCTGGGCATATGCCCTGAGGCCGATGCCCTTGCGGAGCTGATCCATGGCGTCGATGTGATCCATCCAGTTGCGGTCAACGTTGCTCAGCAGCACTCGCTTCTCAAGCTCGCGCATGACGGGTACGCCGTTTGCATCCTTGCCGAAAAGCTCCTCGCGGTCGTGATAGCTCTTGTGGGCGCGCTCAAGCAGCAGCCTTCTTGCCTGCTCCTTGTCGAAGCCGTCGCGGAAATCCTCCTCGACGGTGAGCCAGCCCTTGAATTTATCGCGCAGGCCGTCGATATTCCAGTCGTGCTTTGAAGCATGGTCGGAGCAGAAGCCGTCAACGGCCTCATTAACGCAGCCGTCAATCATCTTCAGGATTATCTCGCTGATATCGTCCTCATTGAGCACCTGATCGCGCTGGCTGTAGATAAGCTCTCTCTGACGATTCATAACGTCGTCATACTGAAGAACGCTCTTTCTGATGGCGAAGTTCCTGCCCTCTATCTTCTTCTGAGAGCTTTCGACCACGTTTGAGAGCATCTTGACCTCGAGGGGCATATCCTCGGGGGTCTTGAGGGTGTTCATCATGCTTGCGACTCTTTCGCCGCCGAAGATCCTGAGCAGATCGTCCTCAAGCGAGAGGAAGAAGCGGCTGGCGCCCGGGTCGCCCTGTCTGCCGGAGCGGCCTCTGAGCTGGTTATCTATACGCCTTGATTCGTGGCGCTCCGTGCCGATTATGAAGAGGCCGCCCGCCGCACGGACTCTGTCCGCCTCGGGTGCTATCTCCTCGTCGTATTTTTTCTCAAGGGTCGAGTACTCGACTCTTGCGCGCAGGATCTCCTCGTTATCGGTGTCGGCGAAGCCCGTAGCCTCGGCGATTGTCTCCTCGCTGTAGCCCATGCGGCGCAGCTCGGATTTTGCGAGATATTCGGCATTACCGCCGAGCTTGATATCGGTGCCGCGGCCCGCCATGTTGGTGGCGATGGTGACGGCGTTCTCTTTACCCGCCTGAGCGACTATCTCGGCCTCTTTCTCATGGTGCTTTGCGTTGAGCACCTCATGCTTGATGCCGCGCCTCTTGAGCATGACGCTGAGCAGCTCGGACTTCTCGATCGAGACGGTGCCGACCAGCACGGGCTGACCCTTTGCGTGGCACTCCTCGATAGCGTCGATGACCGCGTCGAATTTCGCCTTCTCGGTCTTATAGATAACGTCGTTGAGATCCTTGCGTATCATCGGCTTGTTGGTCGGTATCTCGATAACGTCAAGGCCGTATATCTGGTTGAATTCGGCGGATTCCGTCATCGCCGTACCGGTCATACCGGAGAGCTTTTTGTAAAGGCGGAAATAATTCTGGAATGTGATGGTCGCCAGGGTCTTGCTCTCGTGCTCGACGCTGACGTTCTCCTTTGCTTCGATAGCCTGATGCAGACCCTCGTTGTAGCGCCTGCCGAGCATGATACGGCCGGTGAATTCATCGACGATGAGCACTTCGTTATCCTTGACGACATAGTCAACGTCGCGCTTCATAACGCCGTTCGCCTTTATCGCCTGATTGATGTGATGCTGTATGGTCATATTTTCGGGATCCATGAGGTTATCGAGGTGGAAGAATGCCTCCGCCTTCGCGATACCGCTCTTGGTGAGGGTTGCGGTCTTGGCTTTTTCATCCACAACGTAGTCAACGTCGCTGCCGACGATATCCTCAATGTTCTCCTTGGAGTTTGCCTCCTTGACCTTGACCGCTTTCAGCGAAACGGCAAAGCGGTTGGCCATTTTGTAAAGGTCGGTCGATTTCTCGCCTCTGCCGGAGATGATGAGCGGAGTCCTCGCCTCATCAATAAGGATGGAGTCCACCTCGTCGACGATGGCGTAGTTGTGGCCGCGCTGCACCTTCTGCTCCTTATAGACCACCATGTTGTCACGCAGATAGTCGAAGCCCATCTCGTTATTCGTGCCGTAGGTTATGTCGGCGGCGTATGCCTGCTTGCGCTCGTCGCCTTCTTTTTCGTGAATGATAAGGCCGACGGTCAGACCCATGAAGCGATAGACCTTGCCCATCCATTCGCTGTCGCGGCGGGCAAGATAATCATTGACCGTAACGATGTGAACGCCGTCGCCCGAGAGGGCGTTAAGATAGGCGGGGAGGGTCGCCACAAGGGTCTTGCCTTCACCCGTTTTCATCTCGGCGATCCGGCCCTGATGCAGGATGATGCCGCCGATTATCTGCACGGGGAAGTGCTTCAGCCCGAGCACGCGCCACGAAGCCTCACGGCAGGCGGCAAACGCCTCGGGGAGAATATCGTCAAGGGTCTCTCCGTTTGCAAGTCTCTGCTTGAATTCGGGGGTCTTTGCCTGCAATTCGGAGTCGGTCAGTTTGGAAAACTCCTCATCGAGGGCGAGCACCCTGTCGCAAAGAGGACGGATACGCTTGACCTCTTTGGTGGAATAGTCGCCGAAGATTTTTGTCAGAAAACTCATGTTTGCACCTCGTTATTTGAATTTATAAAAATTAAAGTTGTTTTTTAGGCTTTTTCATGTTAGAATTAGTAAAGAATTGCAAAGGAGGCCGCACCATGCCTAAGAGAAAAGACTACATTTCATGGGACGAATACTTCATGGGGATAGCCATGCTTTCCTCTTACCGCAGCAAGGATCCGAACACCCAGGTCGGCGCCTGCATAGTCAACGACCGCAACAAGATAATGTCCGTCGGCTACAACGGGCTGCCCTCAGGCTGCAGCGATGATGAGTTCCCATGGGAGCGCACGGGCGACGAATACGACACCAAATATCCCTATGTCTGCCACGCCGAGCTGAACGCCATTCTCAACAGCGGCGGCTCAAATCTCGAGGGCTGCAAGGTCTATGTGGCCCTTTTCCCCTGCAACGAATGCGCCAAGGCGATAATCCAGAGCGGCATCAAAGAAGTGATATATATATCCGATAAGTACGCCGATTCCGTCGGGGTAAAGGCTTCAAAGCGTATGTTTGACGCTGCGGGAGTGAAATACACTCAGATAAAGATGCAGCGCAACAGTATCGTGATAGATTTCTCACCTGATAAAATATAAAATATGTAAGATCCGGTCGGAGCAAAGGCTCCGACCATTTTTTATTATTTAAAAGGTATATACTACCGAGCCGGCGGTTGCGCCGCTGCCGTCAAGAGCCCTGACGCTCATCACGCTCGAGGAGTCGAGCCACACGAAGCCGCAGCTCTCCTCAAAGAGCAGAGGCTCGCTGAATGCGGCGGGATCCGAGCCGTCGGCGGAGCAATAGATAAGGCTCTGCACCTTTGTGCCGTTTGAGTTCGCCTCGCCGTTGAAGGCAAAGACGAAGCGGCTGCCGTCGGGGTTAACGCTGACGAGGTCCGCGCCGTCGAGGTCAACGCCGCTGAGCGTGACCGCCGCCCCGGTGAGCAGGTCGGTAACGGTCAGGGTCTTTTTATTGACGAGATATTTGCCGTCCTGAAGATAATCGGCGAAGTAATCGCCCTCAAACTCGGCGAGCACCGTCTCCGAGCCGTTGTTGACGATGTTTGCGAAGCCGTTTGCGGTCTTTTTGAGGTAATGCATACCGTTGCCGTCATTGACAAACCAAAGACCGAGTATGTCGGAGACAACGACCTTGGGTCTGTAGGCGTTCGAGAGCACCATCACGTCGGCTCGCTTGCCCTTGTCGTCGGAGGTGTAGTATCTTGAGGAGAGGAAATACTTTGCGTCGCCGAGATTTGCAATGAAGTCGTCGGTCAGCAGAGTCCAGTCGCTCCGGAAGGCGCCGTTTTTGTCGATAAGGCGGGTGTTGTTTGAAACATAGGTCGAGGTCGAGCCGTTGTCGAGATTAAACGAATATATCTCGGAGTAGAGCTTGGCGGGCTTGTAGTGGTCGTTCTTGTCGAAGTCGGCAAGCAGCAGGTAGCCGTCGCCGTAGCCTGCGGGCTTCTTGATGAGCTTGACAAAGGCGTAGGAATAAACCTCCACGGAGGAGTCCATATCCGAGGTGAAAACGCCGCAGCCGAATACCTTGCCGTCTTTGCTTATATAATTTACCGTTACGGGGATCTTCTCATAGCTTGCGGAGAGAGTTGCCTTGACCTGCTTTTTCTCAAGCGAACTCGGGGCGAATGCGCCGCCTGCATACTCATAGAATGCGACCTCGCCGTTCAGAGCGGCGGTGTAATAAACGCCGTCGATGCCCGTGGGCAGATAGATCTCGCCGTTTGCGCCCTTGACGCTCAGCGAGGCGCTCGTCGTATATTTGCTGTCGGCGAACGAGAATTCCTCGGGCTTCACGATATCGGGCAGTATGCCGCCGTCCCCGCCGCCGCGGGTGATAAAGAATGCCGCTATGCCCGCAACGGTAGTCACGGCAAGGATTATTGCAATAATTTTAAGCGTTTTGGAGTTCATTTTTGTTCCCCCTTATAATTCGATATCCAGCTCGACAGGGCAATGGTCGGAGCCGAGCACTTCGGTGTGTATTTTTGCGTCCCTGAGATTTTCACGCAGCTTGTCGGAGACGACGAAATAGTCGATCCTCCACCCCACGTTCTTCGCCCTCGCCGAGAAGCGGTAGGACCACCAGCTGTAGATATTCTCGAGGTCGGGGTAAAAGTAGCGGAACGAGTCGATGAAGCCGCTGCCGAGCACGGCGGAGAATTTATCTCTCTCCTCATCCGTGAAGCCGGGGTTGCGGCGGTTCGTCTTGGGATTTTTAAGGTCAATCTCCTTGTGGGCGACGTTCAGATCGCCGCAGTATATGACGGGCTTTTTCTCATCCAGCGAGCGGATGTAGGCGAGGAAGGCGTCCTCCCACTCCATGCGGTAGTCGAGGCGAACCAGACCGTCGCGCGAATTCGGCACATAGACCGTTATGAAATAATAGTCGGCGAATTCAAGAGTTATCACTCTGCCCTCGGTGTCATGCTCCGGGATGCCGATGCCGTAGGCGACGCTCAGCGGCTCCTCCTTTGAGAAAACCGCCGTGCCGGAGTAGCCCTTGCGCTCGGCGTAATTCCAATACTGATGATAGCCGTCGAGCTGCAACTCGACCTGACCGGGCTGCACCTTTGTCTCCTGCAAGCAAAATATATCGGCGTCGAGCTTTGCGAAGCTCTCATAGAAATCCTTGCCGAGGCAGGCTCTGATGCCGTTTACATTCCATGAAATGAAGCGCTTGACCGCCATATTCTCTATCCTCCGTACCTTTTGGAGCTTAAATCGGGCATAAAAGCCCACTACCCTTTATAATTTTAAGGTATTATACCATATTTGGCGGCTCTTGTCATTACAAAAGTGTTAAATATTTTTTCTTTAAATTTCGTCTTTCAGTATTGACAAAAAGGCGGTTATGTAGTATTTTTATAGTATGCAAGCGGCAGTAACCATGGGCAAACTGTGCAATCTGCCAAAAACATAATGAAAGACTATTTTCAGGAGGACATCACATGAAAAAAATTCTGGCGCTCCTTCTCGCTTTTGCAATGCTCTTCGCATTTGCAGCCTGCGGCGGCAAGGATGACAAAGAAACCACCCCCGAGACTACGACCGATCTTTTTGCAGCTGTAGATGACGACACCACTGCGGCTCCCGCAGACGACACTACCGCAGCTGTTCCCGCAGACGGCACCACCGCTGAGGCTCCCTCAGAGAACGCTTCCGAGGCAGCTCCCTCAGAGAACGCTTCCGCAGCCGAATCCACCGCTGCCGCAAATCCGAACGCACTCAACAGCTCAGATATAGCTGAGATCGTTGCTTTCTACAACAAGGCTCACAAGGCCACTAAGCCCGCCCCCAAGGGTCACTCCACCATGAAGCTTGACGGCGCTATCACCGGCGACGGCGCTCTCGGCGGCGTCCTCAAGGTTGCTTCTCCCATCATCCAGAACACTCTTGAGAAGAACTCCGTAGAGACCGACTATATCCCCGGCAAGGGCAAGCTCCAGGCGTCCGATGTTGTCAAGGCTAAGGCTGTTTCCAAGGGCGGCGTTACCGAGATCGTTATCCAGCTTAAAGAGCAGACCGACGGCCCCGAGGCTGACGCTCATACCGCAGGCCCCGTTGCAAGAGGCATCGGCACCCTCGGCAATATCAACAACGCTATCGAGTCCCTTGGCGCTGAGCTTTACAGCGGCAAGGAGACCATAAAGCTCACCTATAAGGATGCTTATATCAAGTGCAAGGTTGACGAGAGCACCGGCAAGATCACCGGCGGCACCTGGCACTATGCAGTTCATGTCTTTGTCGGCGAAGCAGAGATCAAGCTTGGTCTTAAGTTCACCGCTAAGAACCTCAGAGGTATCGTTGACTACACCGTAGCCATCTGAGCAAATCAATAATCACCGAGCCGGAGCGATCGCTCCGGCTCTTTTTTTGCCCGCAAAACGTGTTCAAAGCTTGTTAACTTGACTGTGCTGTAATTATATGGTAATATAGATACGGCAAATAGCCGAAAACTGCTTGCGGAGGATATAATATGAAAAAATTCACAGCCGCTTTGTTGGGGCTTATTATTGCCCTGACGTGCTTTTTTTCGGTCGGCGTAGCGGGTGCGTTTTATGAGAACGAGCTGAACGCCGACGGTGACGACCCCTATTTGCCGCTCGTCAAAAACAAATGCGAGGCTGCCAAGGAAGTATGGGGAAAATCAAAGAATGAGGATGAATTTAAGCAAAAGGCACGGGATATTTATTATTTCCTGTATGATCTGAACGGCGATCTGATTCCCGAGCTTATATTCGGCGACGTTCCGGCCGCAGCCAACAGCGACTATAAGGTCGAGATCGGCGTCACCGATATTTACGTTTATGTTGACGACAGGCTTGTCAAAATGTATGACGAGGAGCATTGGGATCTTGAGCGGGTGCTCTATCGTGACATATTCAACGATGGCGTGGTCAGGACAAAATCGACCGACGGCGAGACGATATGCTACACAATTATGGATATAAATAAGGATGCCTCCGAGACTCTCGAGCGTATTTTCTATAAGAATGGCGATAGTTATCGGGTCGGAGGGCTTTTTGGTCGGAACTCCGATGGGAGTTTTGAGTGGGCGGAAAATTACCCCGAAGGCGACTTCTATTATTACCTCGACCGCAATGTTGACGGCGGTCACACCGGTGCGGGGTTGCTTGAGCCGAAATGGAAGAGGATCGACGAATATGAGCCGGGTGAATACGCCGCGGGATTCGGCGGCCGAAAGCTCGAGGAGATGACTAATGCTTTTGACCTGATTACGACCAAAATTGAAAAAAAGGAACAGTTCTACACAGACCGGGGCGTGTGCGATATTGAAACCACGCCGAATGACCCCTATTTATATGTTGTCAAGGAGCGGCTCGACAAGCTGTCCAAAGTACCTAAACAGCAGGATGATGGCTTTATAGTTAATGACGATTTTGAATTTGCACGTTTCGGTCAGAATTACTACAGCCTCTACGATATCAATGGCGACGGAGTAGAGGAGCTGCTGCTCGCCTGTTATGAGCCGTTCCGTAATGTCGGCGACGGTAACAGCTCATTCGCCTTTGTGAACGATGCAATATATACAATCAAAGACGGAAAAGCCGAAACGTTATTCGAGAATAAAAGTGCGCGGGATGATTTTCTTGAGAGGACAATATATACAAACGGAGTGATCCGCACAAAATCCAATGATCCGTATGAACCGAGCTATAGCTATTTCCGCATTACTGACGGCGGTAATGAGCTGATCGCAAGCGTCATATATGACCCGCCCTCAGTTAACATTTGGTTCGATCCGGCTAAATATGAGCATGTTTTTTATGAGAACGGCGAAATAATAGAAGAGACAATAACAGCCAAAGAATTTCATCGAATCAGGGCTGAACTTGAAAAAGACCTTGTGCCTGTGGAGCTGGATTGGCATCCGCTCGAAACCTACGCACAAAATGAGAGTAAAGTCACCGTGACCCGTACGATGATAATACCGATCGGCTTGATTTGCGCTCTTGCTGTCACTGCCGCAGTCGCGGTCGTCTTTAATGTCAAAAAGCGCAAAAACGCGCGCAAGAGCGAGGAAACTCATCCCCTCGAGGAATACGGCAAAAAGTAAATACAAAGAAACGGCGCATCTGCCTCGGTCGGAGACGGGTGCGCCGAATTTTATTTCAGGATATTTTGGATTTTAGCGATCTCGTCGGCGGTGAGGCCGAGTGACGAGATATAGCCCATGATGCCGCCGTAATTCCCGTCGAGGAAGTCGAGGGTCGAGCACATTTTGTCGGGAGAGGATTCGAGCCTCGTGAGGTCGGTCTCCCAGATGAGCGGGGAGCCTGCGGCGATCTCCTTCTCATAGAACGGGCGCAGGTAGGTGAAGGATATCTGATAATCCGCCACTATGTCCTCACGCTCGACCCCCGCGGCGCCGAGCAGCAGCGCGGCGAGCAGCCCGGTCCTGTCCTTGCCGCCGAAGCAGTGAAACATAAACGGCGCGTCGGTCTCGGCTATCAGCCGCAGCACTTTAGCGTAGTTCGGGGCGTTCTCGGTCAGGCTGTAGATATACATATCCGTCACGCTCTGATTTTTGGAGGTATCGGGGTTGACCTCGAGCAGGGGAATGTTGACGCATTCAACGCCGGGGATATCATAAAGCCCGCTCGGCAGGTCAATTACTTCGTTCTCGCCCCGCAGGTCAAATATGCGGCGGATGCCGAGGGAGCGCACCAGCTCGATATCGCTCTGAGCCGTGCCGTTCGGCACCCCGCAGCGCAGCGCCCGCCCGTATCGGGTCACGCCGCCGTCAAACGGATAACCGCCGAGGTCACGGAGATTCACAATTTTATCGGCTCTGTATCTTCTCTGCATGGCTAACTCCTTATCGTATAGCGGTATAAGATAATATTATCACGAAAGCTCCGCAAAAGCAACGGAAATAAAAAATCCGCCTCTGCCTGATCGACAAAGACGGTTTAATTGGAGCGGATGACGAGGCTCGAACTCGCTACCTCCACCTTGGCAAGGTGGCGCTC
>OIZV01000238.1_pt1 | contig 33282 bp, 42 predicted proteins | sample 1588681 | NCBI WGS metagenome assembly OIZV01 (sample SAMN03283281) | human gut metagenome | biome: human-associated habitat; material: feces | host: Homo sapiens | place: Peru | collected 2012 | reverse complement strand
CTTCTACGCCTATCTTCAAACCAAAATTATCATATCCCATAAATTAATTAACTCGCCTTTCTCACAAAATTGATTAAATGCCAAACGGAATCACATCGTCGATAGATAGCTCCCTGCGAGGGTTCGCAAGACCATAATACTGTTTATGACATTCTATCAAATCAAGCAACAAACCTATCGGCATAAGCCAAATCTCTCCCTCGCTGCGATTAAGATGTACTGTTCCAAAATAAAGAAGCCGAGTAAAAAATTCTTCATCTCTTACTCGGTCCCCTCGTTTTTTACTGCTGTTTCTTCACTCTCGACATTTCGTTTAGTTCCTTTTGTCATCGCCTGCATTATCGCATCTTTAAACTCCGCTAAATCTAACGGTGATGTTAACAGTTCCAGCATTTCTTCTGTTAAAAGTTCCTTTTTACTTTTCGGGTTTTTAATGTTATGTACCATGATCCCCTGATTGGCTAGGAGTACTATTATCCATACAATCTCTCCGATGATTTCCTCGAATTTTTCAGATTTCATCAGCTTATCCCCTAAATTTTTAAGACCTCCATACCTCGCTGCAAGTTCTTTTGTTGCTTTTGTCGTTAAAATAAGTTCATAATTTTCACCATTAACTGTAATTGATGCACTTCTTTCATTTATGTCCATAGCCACATATTTACTCCTTCGGATTTATAGACTCAAAATCAGGTTCATAAACCGCTGAAAACCACCCTGAAATTGTAGCCGGAGTAACCCCGGTTTCGCCCTCTGTCACCTCAATTTTCCATGGGTGATTTCCTTCCTCATTCACTTTATTGCGCCGCATGACAGTCCCCTCAATGGTTGGTGTCGAGAACGTTATACTGTCGCCTTTTGTTTGTAAACTCGTCCCCGGAATGCCAAATTTGACCCGATATAGCCAGAAATATCTGTATTTACCGTTTGCTTTTTTTGCCCTAAATCCTACTGCTACAGGTTCTGCACTGTCCTCTACCGATGAAACAAGTACGCCGTTATTATCAACTTTTACACCTATTAAATCTCCAGCTACTGCTGCGCCTATATCATCAATTCCAAGGGTCAGCGTACCGCTTTTAAATTCCTTAACCACTTCGCAGACACCATCATCTGCAAAAAGTGTTGCTTCTGCAGGGTCTATCGTTAGTTCTGCTGTTATTGCTTTTGCTAATACTTTTGGCGTATCGTAAGTTTCATTACCTTCCGTGTCTTCAGTTATTTTCGCATAAAACAGCGAATCAAGGCCTATTGTTGCCAAGTCTATCTCCTCCTAAAATTTATATTCCTTTGCCACATCAATGGCATAGTGATGATACCCTGTATCCTGCTCGTATTCCACATACCATCTGCCTGTAATAGTAAAACCAGATAGAAGCAAAAGCTTCGTAATCTGATTTTTTCTTTTAATGTAATTTGACTTTGTAAATAATGATATTCGCACTTCAGAAACTTCGTAACCGGGTAAATTGTCTGCAAAAACATCGAAGCCATCAGTAATCGGTGTCAAAACTAGATACTCATCAGGCGCTGGATCTTTGAATGTACCAGTTTCAAGCGGAATATTTAACGTTGAAAGGACCTCTTTTAGATCAAATAATATGCTACCTTTCACAATTTATTTATCTCCTCTTTAAGTTTTGTTTCCATCGCCATAATACACGCTTTTCTAGATTTATTCTTTGCAGGTTTCAAAAATGGTTTTGGATTTTGACCAGATTTTCCAAACTCGATCACATTTGCTATCATAGCGTTAGTTATTGTATAGTAACTACGTTTACCTTTCGCCGCATACTGATTTCTTCTCGGTTCATTAAACCCTATCTTCACATTGTGTAGCCCCTTATTATCTACATCTTCTGGAGACACTCCCAACGAACTAATCAGTTCACCTGTTGACCTTTTCTTGCGCTTTAAATCTTTGCCAATAACCGTTTTCAGATGTGATTTAACGCTTTTAAACATGATTTCTCCGCCGACTTTCAAAGTTTTAGAAACTATTTCATCTGTTTCTTTCCCCAGCTTTGATACCTTTAATAAAAACTTTTCCGGCATTTTAATCTCGCATTTGCCCATGTCGAAGCACCCTCCTTTTTCCAGATAGTCTAACAAGACGATTCTATTTTCTTTGCTAAAACTTCAATATACATGCATCGATCTTTGACGTTATCGACTGATATAATGTTGTACCTGATTCCATCATGTAAAATAAAAAGCTTTGTCGTCACATCAATATCTGGGATTTTCCTAAATCTAAAAAGAGACGTAGCCTCTGAAAATGCCGCCATATTCGCCCACATCCGGTTACCATGCCTATCTTCTCTATATGCACGAACACTTGCTAAAATTGTGTCACGCTTTACTGAAAACCCCTCTGTGTCTGTAACAATAGAAGGTGAAATTATATCTATAAAGCTATTCATTTTTCCAAACGACATCCTCGTCACAACCTCCATATCATTCGTTTTTGCTAAACACAAAAAGCTCATACATTTTGGTGCTCCTCCTCTCCCCAAAAAGTCACGCTCGTATCGGCTAACGTGCTTTCTAACGCATCGTTACTACGCCGATTTACTCGCTACCAACTTTTCGGGGACCCCAGTATCGCGCCTTTCGCTCGCACTATCAACTGTACAGTAATAGGTCGCCACTTCGTGGCACTAAATTTAATGCCGGCAAAGCCGGCTACCTTCATTGTAAATTGTACATTGTACACTGTACATTATTCTAAACCTGCCAGTCCTTATCAAGTTGCAAAAGCCTCTTAACCGTACTCCAAACTTGCTCTGATGCTTGCACATTATCACTCCAAAAGCCGGCTGTGCTTCCGTCACGGCTCTCGTAAAAGTGCGTTGCCAGCATTATAACAGCCTGTTCTGTCGTCTGCGACATCGAATTTTCTAAATAATAACCTCTCCTCATTTTCTGATAGCTTTCTGCATAACATATAGCAGCATTAATGTAACCCCTTAAAAGTTCATCATCTTCGTTATGAAAAAGAATTAAATTCGCTTTTACCTTATCGAGCAAGTCATTCATATAAGTCTACACTCCCGCTTAAGTACTGTCTTGCTTCATTAGACCGGCTTGTTTTAATTTTAAAATTAACGCATTAAAATCTGATTTTAGTTCTGCAATCGTAGATGCTGTGCTTTCACTTTGACTTTCACATATAGGAAAACCTGATATGTTGGCACCATCTTTTATTTCCAAAGTCCCTCCAATCACTGTTTTTTCTCCACCTTGTTCGGTGTAATTCTTTGTATTGTACGACATAAACTCGCCCCTTCCTAAATCTCAGCTGACAATTTTTCAATGTTGGGAATAAACCCTTCGCTTTTGAGTTTCTGATATAAAAACAGCCTTCCTTTTTGTGTCCATTTTGTAATCATCTTGATTTCAGTTGTTCCATCTGAACGCTTTACTACAAATGTCTCTGAATGCGTATATCCTTTATCGTGATATTTCGAATATAAAAGCCACTGTTCTCCCTGTTTATATTGAATTCCGAGATTATGCAAAATTCGATTCATCTGTATTGCCGACATCCCATAATCTTTCGCAATCTGGTTGATACTCAGAAGACTTGTTGACCTTAAAATTTTATCAGTATAGTCAGATTTAGGCTTTAATTCACCAATGATCTGTTTTTGCTTTAAGTTTTCAAATTTCAGTTTTTGATTGTTGACTCTTTCATTTTTTAGCTCTTTTAAAACCTCTATAAACAAATCCGGATTATCAAGAAGCTCTTCTTTTGCATAGGCTCCATGCCTCCTGATTGACGGCAGTACTTCATCAAATACCCATCTTTCAAACCGCTCAGCTGTCGGGAGTTTACTGTTTACAATGAGCCTATACACATCTCACTCCTTTAAAAAAATCATATCTTGACACCCACCATTTGTAAGGATGCCCCGTTTTAGGGCACCCTTACAGTGTGCCGAGATTGCATTTTGTGGTTTTGAATGTCCCAATGATTTAGCAACATCTCTGCCACAAAATAGAATCTCTTTACCATCATCTAAGGTTCTTACTGATCCAAATTCTTCACATTCAAAAATCTTAAGGTCGTTCATCATTCAAATCTCCTTTCATTTCATAAAACTGTTAATTAACTCAGGCTTTTTGTTGCAGATATTTTACAGCTTCAGGCAATATGAGTTTCCCATCTACACGCTGAGTTGCAACAAAGCCAACCTGTCCGGTCACTGCAAACAGCTCATTTAAACGCTTAAAACTTCTGCCTTGACGGTCAGCTATCCAGTAATATTTAAAGTCACCAAACACCACTGTTTTGTTGCCGGATGCAATTTCAGGCATATATGCCGATGTTAAAACAGGACGGTTGAGGATCGTATCAGGCGTTCCCGCTGTCATTGATGGCTGCCATATATACTGCCCACTGCCATCTTTCAATTTTCTGATAGCTTTAACTGTGGAGTCATTCATAAGAAACGTAGCATTTTTGCGGTACGGGGACTTTAAACTGTAAAATAAATCCATGATTTCATCAAATGAAATTGCCGCTGCTCCTGAAGTGGTTTTTCCAAGCTGACCGCCGCCTGTTGCATCTAAGATTCCGGTCGGTTTACCGGTTCCATTGCCTGTAAAAAAGGCTTCTTCCTCTTTGTTGCCGATTCTTCTGCCAAATTCTGTAGCGATATAGCTTTCAAGGTTAAACACGCTGTCATTTAAAAGCTCTTCGCTGACTTTTATCATCGTTGCAAGCTTATATGCACCGATTGAAACTTGGCTAAAACTATCATCGCTTTCAGGAATTGTGCCCTCTTCATCGACCCAAGACGCCGTACCTTTTGTTGCTACAATCGGGATTTTACGGTCTCCGCTGGACGTTTGAATCGTGTTTGCAAGACTTCTGAAGATATTATCTTCCTCAAGCGCTTCTATCAACGTATGTTCGAACTCGTCCGGAACAAGGTATCCTCCTTCCGTGTCAGTTCCAACTTGGAGTGCATTTTTGACTTCAAACCCGGCTTTATTTCTCATCACTTGCCAGAACGCATTTTTATATTCATTGCTGGCTCTGCCTGTTTTTAATTCTTTTTCTGAAATATGCGGCTTTTCCAAAAGAGGCGCGTTAACCGCTTTAGATAGCTCTAAGTCAAGCACCGCTTGTCTTTCCAGTCTATCAATTTCTTTTCCGAGATTTATTACTTCAGCCTCCATTTTTTCGTATGTAGCATTATCCTCATCTGAAACAAGCCCATTTTCACTTCGTCTGCTATCTAGAAAATTCTTTGCTGTTTCCCATGCTTTTGTGCGTTTTTCACGTAGTTCAAGTATTTTGTTCATAACTCGCTCTCTCCTTTAAAATTTAATGATTTAACAAAGAAAGCCGCTTTTTAAGCGACTCTAGTGTTGTTTTTGATTCTTTTTTAGAAATTTTATTAATTATCGCCTTTGCAATCAATGCTCTTCCAAAAATTAAACCGTCTGATACTTCATATTCAGAATTATTACCTGTGTACAAAATGTCATCAGCAAACCCTAGTTCTACTGCTTTTTTAGCATTCATCCAACTTTCTTCATCCATCAAGCGAGATATCTTTGCCCGGGATAGTCCTGTTTTTATCTCATAGGCATTGACGATTGACTCTTTGATTTCACCAAGCATTGAGATCGCTTTTTGCATCTCCTGTGTGTCACCAAACGCCGCTGTCATGGGATTATGAATCATGATTTGGCTTACGGGAGACACTAGAACTTTAGTTCCTGCCATGGCTACCACTGAGGCTGCCGAAGCTGCGATTCCGTCTATCTTGACAGTTACATTGCCCCCATACTCCATCAGCATATTATAAATCTGGGCTGCTGCGAACACATCGCCGCCGGGACTATTGATAAACACAGTAATATCGCCATTCCCGGACATTAGTTCAGATTTAAATTGCTTTGGCGTGATCTCGTCATCAATCCAGCTTTCTTCGGCTATGGCGCCCTCAAGCCTCAATACTCTGCCTTGTTGTTCATCTTCTGTAAAATTCCAAAATTTCCTCGTTTTGTTCTTTGGATTGCTCATCATTTCACTCATCGCTGTCATCCTCCTTCATCTCAGTTTTTGGGGGCTCAGAGTGCATAAATCCTCCTGCATCCTGTAATTTTGTCATTGCACCGTTAATTAAGTACAAGTTGCCACCTAATTCATCTGGAATCAAATCCATATTTTCAAGACTTCGTATATCGTTAGGTGACATAAATCCATTTTGAATTCCAACTGCATAGCCATTCATGCGGCTTTGATAGTCCCCTCGAAGGAGTCCATCCACATTGAATTTCACAAAATAATCTCTCTTTTCACTTTCTAAAAACAGAGACCGATGTATGGATTGCTCCCACCTTGTGACCCACGGATCAAGAGTGTATTTTAAAAACTCTAAACTTTGCTGTTCAATATTTGAAAAGCTAGACTTTTCAAGGTCTCCCACCATGTGTGGCGGTACTCTGAATATCCTTGCAATTTCATCTATTTGAAATTTTCTTGTTTCTAAAAACTGTGCCTCATTCGGTGAAATTGCAATTGGTTTAAATGTAAGCCCCTCTTCTAAAACCGCAACCTTATGCGAATTCCCACTGCCTTTAAACAAGGAATTCCAGCTTTCCCGCAGTCTGTCAGGATCTTTTATCGTTCCCGGATGCTCCAAAACTCCACTTGGTGATGCTCCGTTTTCAAAGAATTTTGCACCATATTCTTCGCATGCAAGTGCCATTCCTATCGCATTTTTTGCCATCGAAATTGGAGAATATCCAACCAAGCCGTCATACCCGAGACCCGGGATATGAAATATATCTTCTTTTCTCAAATACACCTGTCCCTGCGCTTTAAGATTAGGATTATCGCTGTCATTTACCAAGTACGTGTAGTAAATCTCGCCGTTTGAAGTCCTATCGACAGTCATTCGATTGAGCATTAAAGGGTACAGCGCTGTAATTTGCCCTTTACCATTGCGGATAATCTGTGCATAGGCATTTCCCCATAATAAAAGATGACTCATAAGTGTTTCACGAAACACAAACGACGTCATCTCTGGATTTGGTTCATCATGCAAAAGATAATAAAGAGGATGGTCTAGTGCTTTTTCTTTTGCTCCGCCTGATAAATAACGATATGTGTGCAATGGCAGTCCTGCCACGGCTTCTGCCAGAATCCTAACGCACGCATATACCGTTGTGACTTGCATCGCAGAGCGTTCATCCACATTTTTGCCACTTGTTGTCCTGCCAAAAAGCACATTGTAGCTACTTCCTGACAGATAGTTTTGTGGTTTATCTCGTGACCTAAAAATATGTTTAAAAATTTTCATATCTGTAAAATCTCCATAACACTTTATTTTTTACCCTGCAAACTTTTCAATATTTGGATATATCCCGTCTTCTTTTAATAACTCGTAGATAAACAGTCGTCCTTTCTGTGTCCAATATGTGCGAACTTTTGTGTGTTGACCTTCACTATCAAGGTAAGTGTGAGTTTTCGTGCTTGTATAACCTTTTATACGCATAAGATTAAGCCGCGAGCAAAAAAGTGTTATAACTAAGCTCTAACTTTGTTACGTGATTTGCCTGCGCGGGCTCCGCGTCGCTCCAGCCGTAATCCTTAGATATTGTTGACATTGAAACCAAATCTTTACAATTAAGCACAACATCATAATAGCTCGCTTTCGGCGTCAGCTCTGAAATTTGCTGAGTCTGCACTGTTACTGACTGCTTGAGCTTTTTATTTTTCTCTCGTTCTGCTTTTAAAGCATTAAGAGCAGCAATACCTAAATCCGGATCGGCAATTAAATCATCAATTGCATACATTCCATGTTTGCGGATCGACGGTAAAACCTAGCTCGTCACCCAACGTTTAAATTTTTTCGCACTTGGCAGTTTACTTGATAAAATCAAACTATAGAGACCACTCTCGTTGATAACAGTAAGTCCCCTGTTTGGAATGCCTAAGGTAGCGTTTTCCGACCTTTGAATTATAGTCTTATCGTCAATGTCTACATGGTTTGCAAGTGCATCCTTTGTGTTCACATAGCCAAGGATTTTAGCAACATCTTTCCCCACAAAATATGGCACATCATTTATTGTGACCGTCCTGACTTCACCAAATTCTTGTTTTTTAAATACTTTTAAGTTGTTCATAAATAAAACCTCCAAAAAAAATTTTTCAAATAACAAAATGCCAACATTTCTGTTGACATTAAAAACAAACTAATATTTTATTTTGCCGCCTTGCTCAATTAAAGAATGAGTAAACCTCTTTCATTATAGACAGAATTAAAGTCTTTGCCTTGATTGCGTATCGCTCGGTCTAAAGCCATTATTAACGCTACTGCTCCATCTATTTTTTCGGTAGATTTCTCTTTATCTGGTTTGATGTTGCCGGCGGGATCCGTGCGCACATAAATATTATCCATCATCCAGGCAAGCACCGGATGCCCTCCATGCGCGAGTTTTTGCTCCAAGGTAAGTTTCATCAGTTCTTTTGTCGGTGGACTCATATCTTTAAATCCCTGTCCAAATGGAACTACTGTAAATCCCATGCCTTCAAGGTTCTGAACCATCTGCACGGCGCCCCATCTGTCAAAAGCGATTTCTCGTATGTTGTACTTCTTACCAAGTTCCTCGATAAATTTTTCAATAAATCCATAGTGGACCACATTGCCTTCGGTAGTTTTAAGATATCCCTGCCTCTGCCACACATCGTAAGGTACATGGTCACGATTTACTCTGAGTGTAAGATTGTCTTCCGGTAACCAAAAATAGGGAAGAATGTGATACTTATCGTATTCATCTTCAGGAGGAAAAACTAATACGAATGCAGTAATATCAGTGGTTGACGATAAATCTAATCCGCCATAACAAGCCCTGCCTTCAAGGCTTTTTTCATCGACTTTAAAACTACATGCGTTCCACTTATCCATCGGCATCCACCTTACTGCCTGTTTTACCCATTGATTAAGTCGCAGCTGCCTAAAACTATTTTCCTCAGCAGGATTCTGCTTTGCAGATTCACAAGCCGCCTTGACTTTGTCGATACCAACGGTAATGCCAAGTGACGGATTGGCTTTCTTCCAGACTTTCGGATCTGTCCAGTCGTCCGATTCTTCTGCTCCGTAAATCACAGGATAAAACGTCGGATCAATTTTTCTGCCTTTAAGGATATCCTTTGCTTTCTGGTGCGTCTCATAGCAAATTGAGTGCGTGTCTGTCCCCGCAGTCGTGATGAGAAAATACAGCGGCTGCATCCTAGCATCACCTGAACCTTTTGTCATGACATCAAAGAGCTTTCTGTTTGGCTGCGTGTGAAGTTCATCAAACACCACTCCATGGATGTTGAAACCATGTTTTGAGTAAGCCTCCGCAGACAAAACCTGATAGAAGCTATTAGTTGGCTGAAATATCATGCGTTTCATGGAAGCGTTGATCTTTACTCTTTTTGAGAGTGCCGGGCACATCCTAACCATATCTGCAGCGACCTCAAAAACTATCGATGCCTGCTGCCTGTCAGCGGCACAGCCATAAACCTCGGCGCGTTCTTCTCCATCTCCACAACAAAGCAAAAGAGCGACTGCCGCTGCAAGTTCGCTCTTACCCATCTTCTTTGGTATCTCCACATACGCTGTATTAAATTGTCGGTACCCATTTGACTTTAAAGTCCCAAAAATATCTCTAATGATCTGTTCCTGCCAATCAATTAATTCAAACGGTTTTCCTGACCATGTTCCCTTGGTGTGGCACAAACATTCGATAAAACCTACTGCATAGTCCGCAGCGTCTTTATCGTAATATGAACCTTTTGCCATAAATTTAGTTGGCTTATATTTTTTCAGTTTTTGAATACTTCCCACCTCCTCATCCTTCTAAAAATCAGCATAAAAAACAGCCTTTATCGGCTGCATCATAAGGCACAGAGCCTTTTTGGCTCTGCTCCTAAAATTTTTAGTTGTATTCGTGCATTAAAATCGCAAGCGCCTGCTCTGCTTCCTCTGTCCGAGGTTCTATATCTAATCCTCTATCGTAGTTATAAACCTCTCTATCACCTTGTTGTAATGTTAACTTAGAAATTCTTCCATTCTCTATTCCGAATTTGCCCGGTTCTTCAAAATGTTTACACCAGTATTTTATCGTTACATAATTCCCCAGATTATTTTTAATTCCAATTGTACCGTTTGACCACATAATCAAATCTCCTTTTTGAACTTTATTTTCCCTTTCGGCATACACATATTAGCTCTTTGGGGAGGATGTATCAATACCATTACTACACGATCTTTTGCCATATTAATTCTACATTTATTGTGTAGCTTGCCCACACAGGAATAATTCCCGAAAGCAAGCCTCCTGATCCATCAAACAAACTGCCAAGAGTAAGTTTTTTATTTTCTATTTGCAAGCTCCACTTCCTTTGCTAGTGCAGAGTAGGGAATCCTCTCACCGCCACGTATCACATATACATTTTCTTCATCACCGGTGTCCTCCACATACCTTCGCAAAATCACAGACGCATACTTTGGATCGAGTTCCATCATATAACAGATTCGATTCGTCTGCTCGCAAGCCATCATGGTTGATCCACTGCCGCCAAATGTGTCAAGCACAATACTGTTTTCCTGCGAAGAGTTGCAAATCGGATAGCCGAGAAGATCAAGCGGCTTTGAGGTAGGATGATTCGCACTGCGCTTTGGTTTATCGTAATTCCAGATAGTAGTCTGCTTTCTATCGGCGTACCACGGATGCTTACCGTTTTTCATAAATCCATACAGCACAGGCTCGTGCTGCCACTGGTAGTCTGACCGTCCTAAAACCAGCGAGTTTTTCGCCCAGATACACACTCCTGCAAGGTGAAAGCCGGCATCAATAAATGCTTTACGGAAATTTAATCCTTCGGTATCTGCATGAAAAATGTACGCTGCACCGCCTTTTTCCAGATTGTCTGCCATGCATTTAAATGAAGATAAAAGAAAATTGTAAAACTCCTCGTTTTTCATTGAATCGTTTTGGATCGTCAGACCACTTGCACTCTTAAATGACACACCATACGGCGGGTCCGTCACAATGAGGTTTGCGCGCTTATCGTCCATGAGGATAGCTGCGTCTTCAGCGCTTGTCGCATCGCCGCACACAAGGCGGTGCCTGCCAACTGTCCAGACGTCTCCTCGTTCTACAAACGATGCCTTTTCAAGTGCAGCCGTTAAATCAAAATCATCATCCGTGACCTCTTTTCATGCTGTCTTAGAAAAAAGATCAGCAAGTTCGTCTTCTTCAAATCCTGTTAGAGATACATCAAAATCCGAACCCTGAAGATCTGAGATAAGCATGGCTAACTTGTCCGTATTCCATTCACCGCTTATTTTATTAAGGGCCACATTCAGGGCCTTTTCCTTTTCTTCTGAAAGTTCTATTACAACACAATCAACCTCAGTTAAACCTGAATCGACAAGAACTTTTAATCTCTGGTGTCCACCAACGACCCTGCCGGTTGCTTTATTCCAGATGACCGGTTCAACATAACCAAACTGTTCGATGGAACGTTTTAGCTTTTCGTATTCTGCATCACCCGGTTTTAAATCTTTCCTAGGATTATATTTTGCTGGATTTAATTTTGAAACATTTATTTTTTCTATTTGCAATTAAAATCACCTCTCTGTGAGTGGTCTCACACGCCATGTCGCGTACAAGGCTTACCCACAAATTTTTATTTTTTAGCTCACGTCAACGTTCATCTTCAAAATTTGCTCGCTTTTTTCCATTCTAAAATCCCACAGATTGCAAGCAGTACCTGCACAAAATCAAGTGCGGCACGCCCATAAGTTCCTGACGTGTAATCTAAAGTAAACCACAAAATATCTCCAAGCAGCCATATGTAGAAACAGATTATCTTTTTTCGAATATTAAAAACAGTCCCGATTAACGAGACTGCTGTTAAAAACCATGTTATATCTATTTTCATTATTTTCTCCTAGGCGGGGCAGCTCCCGCGGGCAATGTCGCGTACAAAGTTTGAATATGATCTTTTTTCTTAATGCTTGCGCCGATACTCATCACGTGCGCTTTTTTCTCGTAGTTAACAGCAGTTCCATCACGTCATTTTGCGCAGGCTCTGTAAAATCTGTCGTGCAGTTTTGTTTAACAATATCAAAAATTTCGTACCAAAGAAGGTTTGCCTGCTTCTGAAACGAAATGCTCATCTGCACAAATGGGTTAGCTATCGCATTTCCTGTTGTTGGATGTTTACCTAAAAATCCGAATGTACTTATGGCTTCCTCGCACTGAATAAATCTTGCAAATGCCTGTGAGTAAGCCTCGACCAGCCGTGGGTTTACAAATTTTTCACACCTTCGCTCTTTCAGCCATATCCACGTTTCCCTGAAAATTTTATCAGCGCCCAGAGATTTTCCGTTCTTCTGCTGTGCATTTAAGTATTCACTCGGTTTTGGTATGTTTTCACCTTGTAACTCTGACATCTCTGAAAAGTCATTTAAATCAAACTGTTCATCTATTTCAAACTCCGAAATATCTAGCACACTTGCCGATTTCCCTGCAGCTATTTTATCAGCTAAAGGAAACGGCTTATCTCCGGCTCTAACTCGCCGTCCACCTCGATTGGTTCCGTCTTTTGCCAAAATTTTTCACCTCTTTTTTATATTTTTTTAATACCCCGTTTGAATTGAACTTTTTGTGCGTGGCACCCCAGCCCCGTTGGGTTCGACATCTTTCGCAGAGATTTTTATACCCCCATTTCATCCTTTTTCTACATTTTTTATGTGCGTATTACGCATATATTAGGTTGATAAATCGCATATAATGTGATATAATAAAAATGGAGGTGGGACTTTATGTCTAAAGTAAGTACTAACATCAATTTGGACTCCGATTTAAAGAAGTCCGCGCAGGATCTTTTCTATGATTTGGGACTGGATCTAACGACTGCTGTGACTCTATTCTTGAAGCAATCCGTCCGAGAACAAGCCATTCCTTTTGAAATTAAAAGAGAAATTCCTAACACTGAAACCACAGCCGCAATGAATGAATTCTATGAAATGCAGATGCATCCGGAAAAATATAAACGCTATCCATCATTCAAAGCTGCTATGCAAGAGGTTCTCCCAAATGCTTGAAATTGTTTTATCTAATCGCTTTAAAAAAGATTTGAAACTTGCTGCAAAACGAGGCTATAACTTAGAACGTCTTAATGATGTAGTTAATTTGTCGCAGCACAAGAAAAACTACCAGAAAAATATAAAGACCATGAATTAATTGGAAACTATGTGGGGTTTCGTGAATGCCATATCCAACCAGATTGGCTACTTGTTTACCGGATACAAAGTGATGCGCTTATATTATTTCTTTCAAGAACCGGAACTCACGCAGATTTATTTGATTAATCTCCGCTCAAAAGACTTGTGTAAGTAAACACAGGTCTTTTTTTATTATCCCCATCTACCGCCTTCAGTTGCTGTAATCCTTGAGTGACAGCTTTTGCACAAACTCATTAAGTTGGCGGGTTCATTCGTTCCACCCTCGGATAAGGGAATAATATGATGCACTTCGTTTGCCGGAGTTAACATTCCCTTTTGCTTGCAGACTTCACATAAAGGATGTTCATTAATATGTTTCAGCCTGATTTTCCGCCATGTTTTTCCATAACTTTTGTAAGTATTTTTATCGCGTTTCCATCGATTGTAAAGTCTATTCACTAACTTTTTATGCTCTTTGCAGTATCTCTCATCCGTTAGGGCAGAGCAGCCGTTCCATCGGCATGGGCTTTTTGGTCTCTTTGGCAATTAAATCATTCCTACATAACAAAAGCCCTCACTTAATGTGAAGGCTCATGTTTCATATTTTTCTAATTATAACAATATCATACTTTCATACTCTCTTGCAACTAACATTTACTCTCATGCTTAAGAAATTTTTATAAATTTTAAAGCCTTAGCGTGCATTCTAAAAATATGTTGTATGCTATATGCCATTTCTACTGCGATTTGTTCCCATTTTTTGAATTGTAAATACCGTAGCTCTAAAAGTATTTGGTATTCTGGTTTTTCAATTCGCTTTATTTTTGAGGTTATTTCAGCCTTTAAATCTATGAGTTTATCTAAATCGTTATTTATTTTATTTTCTAAATCTACAATTTTTAATATTATGCTTTCCATTTGCTGATTATTTTTAGAACAGGAAACAAGGGGATCGTTAAGTATTGACGTAGCTTTAGTTGCCAAATCATGTAAACTTTTAATTTCCTCCAACTCCCTGTTAATCCGGTGGTCTATTAGGTACACCTGAGAAAGATATTCTTTTGTTGTCATTTTGCATATCTCCTTTTCCCGTATTTGCAGCCGATCCACGTTATTCGTTTCATTTTGTTGCCATATGGATCGACATTCACAAGAGCTTTATAATACACACTCTCGGGATTGCCACATTCGTAAGCCGTCCATTTTCTATCGCTCATAGTTTTATCCGGCCAAGTAAACAGACAAGATATGCACTTTATATGATTTTTCTTGACCATAAAAGTCAACCTCCAAATTACAAATTTTAAAATATAAATCCTTTGAGCTTTGTAATTTGAACTTTGTGCTTTGACTTTTGTTCTTTGTACTATGTACTTTGCTTTAGTTTTGTTCCGGCATCACTCCTTTTAAAATATCTTTTACTTCTGCCAAAGATGCAACTTTAACAGCAACGCCACCTGCTAGTCGTATTCTTTCAATCGTAGTCTCCTGCAATTTTGACAGTCTGCCCTGTTCAGTCTTAACTTCAAATGCCACAAATTTTCCTCTATAGCAGCAAATAATATCGGGAATTCCAGCAGTACCATAAATTCCCCCATGCTCCTTAAATACAAAGCAGCATGGCTGTGCCTTTAAGTATTTTAAAATTTGATTTGTTATTGTTTTTTCTTTCACGTTTTTACTCCAATCAAGCTCAGCATCCTCACGTATCCTTAAAGAAACCCTATTTTTAAAAACTAGGTTACTCCTATAAATGTGATAAGATTGCCAATATTAATTATTAAGTAACCTTAATAACCTTAAAAAAATAAATATATATATTTATAGGAGTTTATTTAATTCAATACTCAATCTAATTTAATATATAAACTCCTATATAAATGGTGTATATGTGCGGGAAAAATTGGTTACGAGGTTGCCCTCTTCAGAAATGGCTGTGCTATGCGTTTTTTGAGAATTTAAAAGTCCCCTCCGAAGTCACCTTCTATGCAAAAACAGCGCTTATTAAAACCGTTTATCTTTTTTTGCACTTGCATTCTTTCATGTCCATTGCTATCCGTTTGAGTTGTAACAAAACCTTTATCTTTAAATCCACGCGTAATTTTTGAATAATCAAAACCATTTTCCAATAGAGCTTGGCGTAAAATATTCGGAATAATGTACACCTTATTTTGCTCTATTTTTCCATAACATGGTGTACTGTCCGGTGAAAACCGATTCTTGTTACTTGTTATCCAATCTGTTACAAAATCCCATGCTCTATCGATTGTATCTGACTTTTGGAGTTCCTTGCAGTTTTGGAGTATCTTCGTTCCAAGATTTACTGCTTCGTCCCACGCTCTATTTTTCTCCGTATTGAATATCGCAATCGACGAATAATAATCTCCTAAACAGACCAATGAAACATTGTCTATTTGAGCTTTTGGTGCTTCAAAAGTACATTTTTTTGCTATCTCCTTAGAAATCTGCCCGTAAAGCTGCTTTGCACAACGTTCATCGACATTTTTGATAACGTACTTTATAAACTGTTCACCAGCTAAACCATAATGAGTAGCGCTCACAATATGTAAATCATGAGCAAAATCAACATCATCAACAGGCCTTCCATATAGCTCTAAAACTCTGGTTATCGCTCCATCATTGCTTGATTCATTGCTTATCGGCTGCTCTCCGGATGTGATCATAATATTCTGCCAAGTAGGAGTATTTTGCATTCCACCGTTTTTGTTGCCGCGAACTCGTCCATATCCATTGCCAAGGCTATACACAATCTTTTCTACAGACAGCCTTCGATCATTCAAAACCTGTAATTCATCAATAGCAAAGGGTAGATGCTTTAAAATCCCTGCCATGCGTTCTAAACCAACGCTCGTGGCATTAAAACTGCCCATAAGTTTTGACGCGTCGCCCCACACACTTATTGCAAACTTTATCGCTGCTGTTTTGCCGCTTTGTGAATCATGCCAAATATGGATAAAAAATACTCTGTTATCAAGCAATTTCAAAAGAGGTGAGGCAAACGAAGCGCTTAAAATAAATCGGGAAAATGGGTTTCCACGAGCTATGGCTGCGTATTTTTTCCATATATCCATGCTGCCATGTGGAATGACGGCATCTATGATTCCATTGACCTCACTGGACTCTGACTCAAAAACTATTTCTTTTTGCGTACAGTAAGGAAAAAATGATTTCTTCTCGATCCATCCGATTCTTGCAATTGAGCGTACAAGTGGAATTTTATCTATATTTGCATTTTCATAGTCACTCAAATACGCAACTAACTCTGCTGCACTGCTCGATGATATTGGAAGGCCAGAATCTGCGTATTTTATTATAGAATTTCTATTAAACACACTTGACCTTGGAGCAATGAGCATTTTCCAACGTCCGTCTCTAAAAAAGCTTAGTTCTATTTTTTCGCTACCGTCATCGAAGTTTTCAAGTCTTTTTGTTATAACTACCGGACTTTTACAAACAGAAGTAACTATACTTGAATCTTTGCAAACAGATACTTTTTGAATCCCTTGAGTCATTGACACATTCCATCCATGTGGGGTAACTGCTCCATTTAACTTTATACCTTTAAGGTCAAGAGGATTCGGTTTTTCATCATTGCAATTAATGCTGTTTTTCTTACTTTCAAAGCGAACTGCTTTTTCAAAATCTCGTAGACTAACTTTACCTTTAAGTTTAGTCTTAAGTCTTGCGTACTCAGCTGGCATACTGCCTTTAGCAAAGGCGCACAGCTTTATATTGTCTTTTAAAAAAATTTTATCTGCATCGATTAATGTGTTTTCAATTAAATCCATAAAACTTTGTTCTTTGCTCGATGTTCCAAGAACCACTGGAGATTTTACTTTGCAATCTTTGCTGCATTCAAATCCAAGATGCTCCTGAATATATTTGCAAGTATGAGGTTTATTTTCCTTAACTGCATGTTCAATTTTCCTGTCAGTCTCAGTTTTATCGTATTTGGGGTATGGTTTACTTAGCTCATAAATCGCTTTGACACCATCTTTTGTCGGAGCAAGATTGGTAATCATTGCGTGCCAGTAAGGCTCCGGGAGTTCTTTAGCATTTTCTTTGCAATATTTGATAAAGTCACATTTTTCAATTATTCTATTTGTCTCACCAGTTTGAAAGTTTTTCCAATATGCCTTTTTGTTATTTGGCTCAAACGGCACCATATAAGGCTCAAAATCAGTTAAGTGGTATCTTATACCATTACTGTCTAAAACTTCGCAATTTGCCCTATTTTCAAGCTTATGGTTAATACTTCCAGGCACACGCAAAACCCTAGCCAAATCTGATACATTATCAAGCTTCCAATCAAGTTCAAAGGCTTTCGCACTAAGGACTTTGCTCCAACCTTTAAAAATTGAAGAAATATAGTCTTTCTCCTTCAAATTTTTTATTTTGAATGGCTCATCGAGTAACCAATATGCATGAAGACCATTCCCTGAATTTACGAGAATACTAGGCGTTAACGGAATTGAATTTAAAAATTCCATTGCTTCGTTAACAGAACTTGGTAACGCTGTTTGGGCATGAGCTTTACTCTTTATGTCGATATCAGCATACAACGTCGTGACAGTTGATATATCATTGTCCTTGCCACGAAGATTATTAGGCAAAATCTTTTTTCGCAGTCCCACGCCAAAATAAATATTAGTTTTGTTACTATATTTTTTGACTGCTTGTTCCAATTTGTCGAATTCACCCAATTTAAACCACAAAGTCCTGCGTTCAGGTAATAACGTAAGTGTTATATAGCCTTCATCACACCCTCTATAAATTTCAGTAAGAAATTCTTTTGTATCCATAAATTTTAATCCTCCTAAATTTCATGTAATGTTCCAAATGTTTTGCCAACCTCAACCTCTGCTATTATCGGTACATCAAAGCCTTTAAATGGCTGTTGCTCCATACATTTTTTCACAAAATTAACCGCTTCGTTAACCTTATCTTCCGGTACTTCGAAAATTAGTTCGTCGTGAACCTGTAACAACGGTTTTAGCCACAAACGTTCCGATAGTCCTTTAATAATTCGTCCCATAGCCAATTTTAAAATGTCTGCAGCCGTGCCTTGTATTGGCGTATTAAGTGCACATCTTTGTGCAAAACTCTTTTTGCCCCAGTCAGCAGACGTAATATTGGGCAAATATCGCCGTCTGCCCAAATAAGTCTCGGTGTATCCATGTTCAGCGGCTTGTCTTTTAATTTCTCGTTGCCATGTTTCAAGGCCTTTGTATCCCGCTTTAAGGTTGTCTATTATCTCTGTGCATTCATCCAGTGATTTATCTAGTCCAGCCTTAAATTTCAGCGTTTTCTGAAGTCCTTTTGGGAACAGCCCATAAAACACTCCAAAGTTGCAGTTTTTTGCAATTGTGCGCCTTTCTTTATAGAAATTGGCGCCTTTGTCAACTGCCTGCGAAAACGGAATCCCAAATATTACCGAGGTCGTCTGAGCGTGAATATCTCCGCTTTTTCTGTATGTTTCTAGCATTTTCTCGTCTCGACAATAAAATGCTCCGACACGAAGTTCTATTTGAGAAAAATCAAGCGACATCAGCAGTTTGCCTTCCGGCGCAACAATAAATTTTCTTATACCAATCGGGTCATTGTCTTTTCTCGGGCAGTTTTGAAGATTTGGATTGCGGCTTGCAAATCTCCCTGTTTCTGTCGCAAGTGGCATTAAATTAGGGTGAATACGCTTTGTAGCTGAGTTTAAAAATTTCAAATATCCATCAATGTACGTTGATTTCAACTTATTCCACTTGCGATATTCTTTAATCATCTGAAACAATGGCACTAGTTCTGATTTGTTTTTCTCGCACCACTCGGATAGAAGTATCAACGCTTCATCGTCCGCTGCCTCACTAGATTTAGCAGTCGTTTTAAGTACCGGCAAGTTTAATTTCTTATAAAGATAATCTTTAAACGCGTTAGTGCTGGCATTTGCGCCAATATCTACGCCATCTGTCATAATTTCAATATCCTCTTTTAGCTGTGATATTTGAGCTTTAGCCTCAGCGCTTTTTTCTTTCATAAGTTTCAAGTCAACAGGGACACCATTATATTTCATAAGTCCTACGTACACCGCGGTTGGTGATTCGATTTGCTCTACGATAAATCGGTGTTTTGGAAGATTCTCATCAAACCATTTATTAAAAACTTGATAGAGCTGCAAAGTGTAATCCGAGTCGGCACAAGCATAGCGGATTGTTTCTGGATTTTGAGAATCTAGCTCATCAAAAAAACATCCTTTAGTAACTTCCTCAAAGGTTGGAAGTTCTACTTTCAGCAGTTCAGGCACCAACTTTTTAAGACCACTATCACTTAATTTCCTAAATTCAGTTGAGGTTTTAAGCGTTAGTTGCGCTGCAGCTAACGTATCGTAGATCTTGCACTGCGGTACACACCCTAGCGCATAAAAAAACATCGTTTCAAATGCCTCGTTATGAATGACAACAGTCAAATCTTCGTTTACTAAAATGTTGTTTCGTATCCAGTTCCAAGTGTCCACAAAGTCAGCATTCAAGCCGACTTTGTGATGGAACGGTACATAAATACCGCTGCCTTTTGAAACTGAAAAACTCATACCAGTAATGGTTGATTTATGCGCATCCAGTGCACTTTTTTCGTCATTTCGATACTGAGGCAATGGCGATGTTTCTATGTCCAAAGCTAAAAGTTTGAAATTTTCAATATACCTTGCGATTTCTTCTTTGCTCAAAGCCAATTTATAATTCAACACACTTCCTCCTAATCACTCAAAGCTGTGACTTCGCCTGTATTTTCATTAACTTTTGCTGCATTTTGGCTGTTTTGAGCATAAAGTTTAATTTGTTCAGAAAGTTTTTTAATCAATTGAGTTTCTTTATCAGAAAGTGTCCTCTCAACCGCAAATTGAACTTGAGAAAACGCTATACCGCCTTTGTTAACCGCTTTTTTGAGTGAAAATTTAGTCACAACAGAATCTGATTTTTTTCCAGTAACAAGCACTCTTCTTATGTATCTTGAAAAGTCCTTATTGGAACTTGTTGGCAAAAACAAAACAGTTGGGAATATTTCATTCTCCCTGAGCAAGTACATTTGATGCTTATTTTTACAGGCTTTGCTGCCGTTATCGCCGCTACCGAACCTATTGTTCGGACATCTCTGACAAAAGCCACCCGGTTCACCATGCCCATTTACTCCATCAAAACTCAAACAGTCTGGTGGGGTGCTACTACCGCTATATTTTTCTTTATAAAAAGTAAACATAGGGTGGTGGTGCAAAATAACCGCAGAAAATTCTTTTACTGCATCAGGTTCATTCGGATCATTCCCTGGCGCTTCGAACATTGTTCCACCGCCTGCAGGAATTTTAATTCGGTCAAAACCACTATCAAGTCCTGCGAGTTCTTCCGAAAATCCTTCGCTTATATTGAAGTCTGCAAGTCCCATAAAGCCTTGATTTTTTACTGTTAATTCATTATTTGTCATCTATAAACACTCCTATTTTTTATTTTTTCTTATTGAAATTGAAGTTTTTTCAAATACATTGACTAAACCTTCAAGCCACTGCGGCAGAGAATCGTTGTTCTCTGAAATTTGCTCCTTTACAAAGGCAGACAAAGAACTTGGATTAACGGTTTCCACCACTAAATCGCCGTATCCTGCATCTTTGAGCAATGTATAAAGCTTTTCCTTTCTGCCAGCTTTTGCCGATGCTTTTGTGCTTGTTGTTAAAGAAAACATTGTTCCGCTTCGTGTAAAGTTTTGTGTTTCACTTAAAGTCATAAGTTCAGCTAATGCTGACTCAACTTCAAAAATCATGTCATTTACGTTTTTAAGCTCTGATTCTTTTTGCTTCTTTTGCTCTTTTAAATCTTTCAATCTATCAGCTAAATCGAACAGCGGAGAGGCTCCGCTCCCAAGCCGCGCACTAAGCTTATCTTCATTTTGTGACCTTTCGCACGCGTCTAAATATTTTCCCTTATTCAAATTAAAAACCTCCCATATCATACGGATTTTTACCATTTTTATAGTCATTAACTAAAGCTTTTGCCAAATCTGCTTTGTTTTGAAGTGAATTTAAAACCTTCTCATCTACTGTATTTTTCGCAACTAGATAAATGTAAGTACAGTTTTTCTGCTGTCCTGTACGATGAATTCTCGCCTTTGTCTGTTCAAAGTTACTCATGGAATAATCCAGCGAATAAAACACCATCGTAGAAGCTGCGGTCAATGTGATGCCAAGACCGGCAGTCGCTATCTGCCCAATAAAAACCAGCGTTTCCGGGTTATTCTGAAAGCTATGTATCTGAGCTTCTCGGTCTTTGACTTCGCCTGAAACCTGCGAATACAAAATATGCTTTTTCTCAAGCTGCTTTTTAATGGCCTTAATTTCTGCTAAGAATCTTGCAATTACTACGATCTTCTCACCGCTTTGCACAGCATTATCCACGATATCCTCCAGAGCTTCCAATTTTGATTTGCTCACTTGCTGGCACACACTTCCTTCATCATTGCCGATAAATCCACCGGTTAACTGAGAAAGTCTCAATAGTTTTGTAAGTACGTTAGTTACCGTCACTTCTGACTTGCCAAGTTCTGCAAAACTGTCCTTTACAAGACTTCGATAAACACTAAGTGCCCTTGGTTCAAGCTCTATGTACCGAATAATATCTGTGGTTGGAGGCAAATCCAGGCACTGAGCTTTAGTTGCTCTAAACGCTATGCTATGCAGTTTCTCAATAAGTTCATCTTTCATAGATTCCTTCAAAACCGGAGTATATCCGCCGTACCCAACCATGTCAAAATACTTATTCCGAAAAACATAAAAGCTGTTTCCAAAGATTGTTGGATCAACAAATTTATACTGTGAAAAGACATCGATAGCTTTATTCGTAATTACAGTGCCGGTTAAAATCATCCTGTATTTTGCTTTTGCACCCAGCCTATGCATTGTTTTTGATGCTGCAATATTATGCGTTTTGATTCTATGACTCTCATCAGCAATGATAAAATCGGGATTCCATTTTGCAATTTCTTTTTCCAACCTCCAAACTGACTCATAATTCACAACCGCAACACCAAGTCCTGCTCCTTGCATTTTTTGCAACAGCTCAGTTTTCTTTTCTGCACTGCCCTTTAGAATCAATAATTCATAATCAAAATCTGCAAACTTTAAAAATTCTTCTTTCCAAACAGAGGTAATGGATAACGGGCATACAATCAGCAGTTTTTTGATTTCCCCAGAGTTATGCAATTCTCCAGCTACCGAAATTGCAGTAAGTGTTTTGCCACATCCCATTTCGACTAACATCGCCACACCTCGACTGTTTTTTGTATCATCGTAAAGTTTCATCGCAAAATCAAACGCTTCTTTTTGATGTTCATATGGCTCTGTTTTTATTGGCATTTTGTTAGTCATTACTTGCTGATACCTCCTTAATTTCTAAACTTTGCACGCTGTCCTGTGGAATAAGTACCATCACTTTTTTGGCTTTGCCGAACCACTTAGTAGACAGGCATTTAACCAAGGGTAATCTTTTAAACTCCGCTATGTCTATCGATTCTCCGCTACTATTGCGTACAGTGATTTTCATTTGATGTTTAATCATAAATTTCACCTCCATTTCGAGGCTTTATTTTTCAAACTGGAAAAAATCGCCTCTATATATAAGCCACGGGAAATGTCCTAGGTGTCATAAATTTTTTTAAAAGTTTTTCACCCCTCAGAATGAAGGGTGAAAATCTGCTTTAAGTATGAGTTGACAACAGCTTTTTTAACTTGTTCCTTAGCCATTTAACTCTTTGTTTTACGGCATTTTCTGTTATACCAAGTATTTTTGCATATTCGGCTTGTGTCATTGGATGCTTGTCCAGATAAAGTTTATGTATTATCTCTTGCTCTGACGGTTTAAGTTTTGATATAACTTTATGTAGCTTGTCCACGTCATTTTGTTTTAAAAATTCTTCTTCGATATTGACGTTTTCATCAACCACCATATTGTTTTTTTCAAGTACTTCGTTTAAACTTTGATGCCATCGTGTTTCTTTGTGATTATTGTTATATAAATCTTTACTTAGTTGCATAATCGTACTACCGAGTTTTTCATCGACTAAAACAATTACATTTTCTCCATTTGCAAAATTATAAGTTATTTCCATAGGTTTATCGCTCCAAATCATTTAAATTTCTTTTTTCAAATAATTTGGAATCCCTATGGATATCGAATGTAGTACCAGCAAAATTTCTTCATATGGCTACCAATTTTGGCAACCTAGAAACGTCATCAAACGCAAAGAAACAGAGTACAACATTAAATTATGTACTCTGCTTATTGATTTAAGCGATTTTAAACTTTTTAAACTACCTAATTTAAGTACTTTTATTGTTCTCGCTTTTGCCACCTGAATAAAGTCTAAGTTACGTACGTCCTTATTAATCTATTTACAACTAGATTTTATATTTGGTGACGTATTTAATTTGTCGTTCTCTTAATGACTCAAAGAGTAGCTTTTCATCGAAAAACATAAAAAATATAAATAATTGAGTATCAAATTTTCTGGTTTACTTGAATTTATTGACATCGAAAACAAATCAATAAAACCATCTTCAAAAAATTACAGTTTTAGTAAAAATATATCAAAAGGCATCAAATGACTCCTGATATATATAGCAGTAAATAAAAAATATTCGACTTATATTTATGTAAAATAGAGAAATTTGTGAAACCCTATTGCATTTTTAGAATTAATTGTAATATGATGTGAGAAAAAGGATAATTTTAACGATTTCTTGCAAGAAAAATCAAAAATTCTTAAAATTTGTAAGGTGGTGAGTGCACAACTGAATTGCTTTTTATCCAGTAAATTAAAATATGCCATTAAATGTAATTTAGGAGGAAAATGCTATGAAAAAATATTCTACATCTGAATCCGTGACAGAGGAGCACCAAGATAAGGTTTTTGATCAAATTTCTGATGCTGCATTTAGATGAGTTTTTACCCAAAGATTCTAATGCTCATGTTGCGTGTGAAACTGCTATTACCTATGGGAGAAATATCTACAAATAGTTATGTCGATATTTCTAAATGTAGTAAGAAAAGTAATTGATATAATTTTAGTTACTGGTTTCGATGGTAATACTTGTGGAATTATTTCTTCCATAAATCTCAACCTACAGATATTGCCGTGTGAGTCGACTAAACTTTAAAATTTAAATGTGAAAAAAATAAAATCGAAAATTAAATCGGTACTGGAGATCAGGAAATGGCATTTTGGATTTGTGTGCCATACAACACCAAAGTTAATGCCACTTTCGGTTTCTTTAACACATAAGTTTGCAAAAAAACTTAAATTATGTTAGGCGTTCAGGTGGAAAAACTCAAGTAATTGTTGAATTATTAAGATGTATGAATCTCAAGCCAAAATATACAGATAAATAATTCGTTTAACTTGAAAGGAGGTGATATCAATGAATAAATTACCTTTTGGGGAAGAATTTACATTAGAGGAAGATACTTCTTTAGGTCAGAAAGACGAAGTTGCAATATTTCTATGTGCTCTTTGCGGACTTGGATATGTTGCAGGCTGTATATTGTGCGGCTGCGAGTTTCCTCCTGCTTTTGTTGCAGGTGCAGCAATATTTACAGATGCAGGAGCATTTGCAACTGTTGTTGGAGCTACTACGCCATTATAATGTATAAAGTCTTTTAATCAGAGTATATTTGATATCATATGTGCTGTGATTCAAGTATACTCTATGTTTATTTTCTGTAAAGGTGTGTAATACAATGTTGAAAGGAATAGAATTTTTCAGTAAATCCGGAAACAAGTATTTTTATGATGATTTTACTGGGTTTATTTTTAATATAAATCAACAAGGCGATATCAGAAAAATAGAAGAAAAGCATTTACATTTAAGATCACTTTGTTTGAATTCCTCTTCAAGTAAAGATTTTGATGCAAATGATATAAAGAGTTATTTGTACGATCGTGCAGAAGGTTTTAAACAGTTGTTTTTAGAAGTAACCTCTATGTGTAACTTCAGGTGTAAATATTGTACTTACTCTGAGTATTATGATAAAACCCGTTCACATGGTTCCGAAATGATGAGCTTCTATGTTGCTAAAAAAGCAATAAATTATTACTTTGAAAATTTTAAGATAATTTTAAACAGAAATCCTCAAAGGAAACCCATTATAAATTTTTATGGCGGAGAACCTTTGCTAAATTTCAAATTAATAAAGGAATGCGTTAACTACATTAATAAACATTATAAAGCCTATTTACACGAAAACATGTATCATATAACTACGAATGGTCTATTACTAAATGAAAAAATACAAGATTTTTTATATGAAAATAAATTTAGTGTTTTAGTAAGCATAGATGGTTATAAGGAAAATCACGACAGAAACAGACTAACTGCCTCTGGTGGAAAAACATTCGACCTCGTTTTTAACAATTATAAAAAAATGAGAACTAGATACCATGATGCCAAATTGAGTGCTGCCGGGTGTATGGATTATAAAACTGATATAGAACGTATAATGAATTTCAGCAATAAAGAAAACATCGATTTCGTTACACTTTCAATGGTTGAAGCAAATAATAGCACTTATTACTCTAAATTCTCAGAAATAGATAAATTTAATTATTCAAAAAAATACAATAAAATATTGAATATGATGTTCGATTTCGCCAAGGGTGATTTAAAAGATGAAAACAAATTTTTGTTTAAATATATGAGTAGACACTTTAAGGATATTATTTTTCGCCGTAAACCAGGCAATGGTCGCACTGAAATCTGTCCTTATTCTGCAAGTTGCATAATGGGGGAAAAGATTTATGTTGATACTTTTGGCAAATTTTATTTATGTGAAAAAATGGGCTGTAAATTTGATTTTGGTAATGTAGAACAAGGATTAGATTTTAACAAAATTGTTACTGTATTCAAAAAGTATCGCGATCAGTCTTGTGCCAAATGTAAGGATTGCAATATTACAAAGCTTTGTACTTTGTGTCTCAAAGACTTAGATCAAAATTTCAGTTTCACCTCAAATAAAAATTTATGTGAGATTCAAAGACAGGGTCAAAAAAGAATATTGGAAAATTATGTAACTCTAATGGAATCTAATCCAACCTTATTTGACGAATCTACAGCACAATATTATCAAAAAATAAATACATGCGAGGAGCTTAATTGAATGTTTTTTAGACTTTTACCAGAAGTATATTTAATAATTGGAAAGCATAAATCTATTTTACAAAATATATTAAATAAAAAAATATTCTGGATAGAAAATGATATTGCTAAATTAATTAAATTATGCGAAAATAACAAACCCATTTCAGGTGAATTTTTAGAATATGCATCGCAATTAAAAGACCACGGCTGGGGCACCATTACTTATTCACCTATTTTTGTAGATAAATTAAGATTTTTAGATTTTAATGATCAAAGACAATTACATAAAAAGCCACTAGTTATTAGCCATGCCACAATTAAATTAACTGATAAATGCAATTTGAACTGCACTACCTGCGGTAAGGTTTTTTGTCCACTATGTGTTAAAACTTGTGAAAATACCGAAAATTTGTCTTTAGACCATTTAAAATCATTTATAATGAATATTAAGCGATATGGTTGCAAAACCGTTTTACTTACCGGTGGAGAAATAGCCATTTATTCCGACCTGAAAAATGTATATGATTTTTTACTTAAAAATGGGTTTAATATAGTTTTATCAACAAATGGTATACATAAGCTCGATAATTATTTTGCACAGTCAAACATTGTGATTTCTGCCTTTAAAAAAGAATTGTTGTCTGTTATAATTAAAAATTATAAAGATTTTAAAAATATAACCCTTTGTACATATTTTGAAGACCAAGAAAATATATTGGGTATGCCAGACTCTTGGACTGTTATCAAACGTTCTTACTATCCTCATAAAATAACTAGGCGAGCATTACTAGGTACGGATATTTATAAATTTTATAACAAACAAATGAAAAGTACTTGTTTGAATGGAAAAATAACCATTGCCCAAAGTGGTAACATTTATCCTTGTTTAGAAGCTATAAAAAGCGCCAAACCGGTCGGAAATATATGTAATGATTCATGGGAAGAAATTATGCACAATCTGTCTTACAAATATTGGAATAATAAAATCGATTACCACAATATTTGCGGTAAATGTGAGTTTCGATATACATGTAATGCTTGTGTGTTTGATAACATAAAAGAGAATTGTTGCTATCATATGGAGGACAAAGTATGGACTTGAGATTGCAAAAAAGGTTTGTAAAAAACAGGTGACAAATTCATATTAAAAGGCATCAATATAGAAGTACCTAAAGACTCTGCTTATGGGCTTATCGGCTCAAACGGTGTCGGTAAACCAACTTTTTATAAGGTTGATTTCAAATATTATGAGCCAACTTTAGGAGTAATTAAATGGCACAAAAATTGAATTTGCTAATTTTAATAAAACTAAAAACAATATTTCCTGTGTCATGGCTCCCTTAGGCCCTATAAAATCTTACTGTTGCAGAAAATGTGGAATTCTTTCATAGAATTTATTTCCCTAAAATGAGCAATAATCAAAGACAAAAGGTAATTTCTGACGCACTTGATTTATTTAGCTTATCCGAAAAAGCAAATGATAAAATAAATTTCTTTTCAAAAGGTGAACGTTAGCGTCTCGCACTTGCTCGTGCCAGCATTAATGAGCCTAAATTACTTATACTGGATGAACCACTACTGAGCTCGATGTAGAAGGAATTTTATTGGTCAGATACTATATCCAAAAAATGAAAAACAGAGAGACAACCGTTTTAATAAATTCCCATAATTTAAGTGAACTTGAAAAAATTTGTGATTATTACGGCTTTATAAATAATGGTTCCATAATATCACAAGGCACTTTGGAGCAATTACAGAAAGCTTATGGCAAAAATTCAGATTCAAACATAGAACTAGAAGATATTGATAAGGAAATTTTTAATGTTAGACAATTTTGAAACTATTTTGTGGTACTATAAAAAGTCTTCAACATACGCCTTTTTAACCGATATATTTTTGTTGATTTTTTCAGCTGCTATTTTTGTCAAAATCCATTTTGGCCAGTCCCCTCCCTTAAAGATAAAAGATATAATAGATTCAAATTCTTTGATATTGTGGATAAAAACAGTTGCCATTATATTGAGCGACTTAGCAGTATCTTTATTCACCCAACAAGTATATTTAATATTTCCCTTTTTTAATTTTTCGTTTAGTATAAAATATTTTGTTAGCAAAATATATGGAACATTGACTTTTTACATTTTGGTTTATTGTCTTAGGAGAGGTTTTCTCCTGCGTTAGTAAGTTCAACGTAGTTATAAGTTTTGCTTTTATTTTAATTCTATTAAGCTTTCTTTTATTAATTTCAAAGATATTTGGAAAATGACTTACATTTGAAAAAATTTTAATTGAGGAGGCACAACAATGAATGCTTTGTCATGGGAAAAATAACGACACTTACCACAAATAAGCATATCTTTGCCCGTGCTTTTTTGTTACCTGTAGCTTCATTGTCAGTTTTATTTTTTTGGAGGTGTAGTCAAGAAACTTCAGTTTGTTATTTTTCTGTGGCGGCAATTTAGATAAGCTTTTTCGTTGATCAAATTGATTTAGAAAGTATGTTGTATAAAGAATACTACATATATACATCTATTTCACTCAAAAAAAGTTGGATAATTAATTCTTTAATAATTTAACTTAGTAGCCTTTTATATTCTATGATTTTATTGCTTTTGGGATATCTTGTTTATTGGTTTGTTTTTGGTAATCTATATGTGCCTTTTGTATTTTTGTTGAAGGAGTTGGTAAACAGAATGGATTTATCCTTTTTTCTCTTCAGTATGAAGTGGATCAAACTTCAATATGCTTTTTATGCACACCTGATAATATTGCCTATTTTACTATTATTACTTTTTAAAGATGAAGTTTTATACCTTACCAACTAAATTTAATTTTAGTATATATTTGTTTTTACTGGGATTAGCTCTAGCCATTATTTCTTTACTCATAAATAAAAAAGTGAACAAAGAAAAATATATAACATCTTTGCAAAACGCTCGCGGTATGGTATTTTCACAATTTAACTGATTAGGATGTGATTCAATGATTATTTTTAATAAATTAAACAAATACATTGATAAAAATATCATAACTCAATGTATTGAATATTATGAGGAGAATGATATTTTTCTTAAAATAGATGACAAATACAATGATTATAAAAAAAATCTTGTTAATAAAAATAAAATTTCTTATCAGGACATGCAAAATTTTATTGTACAAACACGAAAATCAAGCTTTTCGTTTTTCAAAAAATACAATCCCTTACTATATAAGTTTTATCACACAAAGTGTGATAAACACGAGATTGATTATACTATCCCATTCAAAAATGCGCTTTGTATAATTCCTGATTTTCAAGATAGATCTCAAGCAAAAAAATTAATAAATTTATTTAAAAACAATTCAAAAACAAAATATTTAATAATTGATTTAAGAGGATCTCGTGGAGGTAGTATAAAAACTTGTGCAGACTTGTGTAATTTGTTACTGCCTCAATGTGAAACATTTACTCAAAAGTTTAAAAGTAAAATAGTTACATATATTTCAAGCGAAAATTATTATGAATTTGAAAAAATATTTATTTTTGTTGATGCGAAAACCTCAAGTAGCAGTGAAATTTTGGCTTATTCTCTGTATACAAATTTAAATAATGTTGTTTTAATAGGAGAAAACACTTTTGGAAAAACTTGTGGGCAAAATATTATAACAAACAAAAAGTATAGCTTTATATTTTCAGTAGTGAGCTTTACGTGGGAAATTACCGATTTTTCTTACGAAAATGTAAAAATATTAAAACCAAATAATGGCAGTTATTTAGATATGATACTTGGCTACATTGACCCAACTTAAAAATATTTACTACTATTCATTTGTTTACAGCATTTAATTCAATATTTTTGTATATAACTTTCGCAATGGTAGTGACAACAACATAGAGTTAGTAATCGCAAGTCATATACTTAAAGAAAGTATTACGTAATTTGGATAAAATTCAATAGAAATAATTGTTTCGTAAACAGTTCACTTCAGCTGGCAGGCAGAGTAAGAGGATCCTACGAATAAATAGTCTCTATACTAGCTGTGGGTATTGACTGCAAAAACAAATTCATTGTTGACTATATTATAAATCTACCTTTTATAACCATGTTTAAGGTGTTCATTTCTTTCTCGTCAATATCAGCTATAAATTCATAATTTTCTGGCATAAGTATAGTATCTATTTTCATATTCATTCTACTTTCAATTTCTTCAAAAAATTTATTTACTGCATAATCTGCAAATTGCGGCGTGAGCAACGCATAGTAAATATTTATTAAAATATATTTTACTTAACAAAATAAAAGCGTGACTATTATTTGAATCACGCTTTTTGTGCTAATTTTTTATAAATCAACAATTATATTTGCTTTGACATTTTTTTATCTTGGTATAGCGTAAGCAAAGTAGATAATAATTTGTAATTGATTGCAAGAAAGAATTTGCCACCTGACAGAATAAAAATGATTCCATTATTGCAGAGTTTAAAGCATCTATTTTGGATTGCCAAATTGTATCAGATAAGTGTTCATACATTTGACGAAGTTCGATGATATCTAAAACCGGACTGGATTGTCATTTAATTCGATTTATGTATTTTTAGACTATGAAATCTGTGAATTTTGGTGTAAGCAACGCACATTAAATTTCGAGTAGAGTGTGATTTTCTTTGTATTTAAAATTGTTGTTTTCTATAAATTTTTTAGCAACTTGATAAAATTCATAATTTTTATATTTTTCCTCAGAATTTAAGAGCAAGACATTTCCCTTAACTCACGTTAAGCTGTAGTTCCTGCCATTGTAGCGTTAGCGTTGAATTCAAAGAATAATATTGGAGTTATCCGTACCTAATTTTTTTCCTTCCTGGTTATTTTAAAAAAATTTTTGAATGATCCAATAAAGCTTTCTCTGGCAAACATTTACCGAAAATATCGGCTTCTTTCATAAAAATATTTATATTTAACACCCTTTTAATTTAATATTAGACCTTCTGGAAAATTAAATATTACGATCTAATAATAGAATGAAATACGAAAATATAAAAGACTATAGACGTGAAAAGTTCCGCAGGATAACGGGGCTAAAAATTGAAACATATAAAAAATGCATAGAAATATTGAACAAAAAGCACTCGGAGGAGCACGCTAAAAACGTATGAAAGAGCGTACGCAAATATAAACTATCAATGGAAAATAAACTGTTGGCAACACTTAAACACTTATGTGAATATTGGACGTATGCACATATCGCAGCGAGTTACAGAGTTCATAAAAGCCAAATTGTACGATGTGACCATGGGGTTGAAATAAGCCACATTAAAGATGGAACTTTCCGTTTGCCCGGAAAGAAAAAACGCCATACGATAAAATCACAGGTTATTATTAATAAAGCTGATAGAGAAGTGGTTTGTACTACTTTTTCAAATGGGAAACGTCATGATTTTAGACTCTTTAAAGAGTCTAAAGTTTTGATTAACAAAAATATTAAAGTCTTAGTTGACACTGGATTTCAAGGAATTAGCAAATTTCACCAAAACTTAGAAATTTCCAAAAAAAAACAAAAAACATCCTCTTACAAAATCAGAGAAAGCGAATAATCATAAAATTTCAAGTGAAAAATTCCAAAATGAGCATACTATAGTTTTTATTAAACGTTTTAGAATCCTTTCTGAAAAATATCGAAATTGCAGAAAACGTTTCATTCTTAGATTCAATTTAATCTCTGCTACTTGTAATTTTGAGCTTTTATCTTTATTTCGCAGGAGGTCTATTTGAAAACTCAAACAATAAAGATAAACACAGTAGGAACAGTTGGCTGTCTTCCTTTTTTCATTTTATTATTACTTCAAATTACAATTTGTGCCTATATGTTACATTTTTATTTCCAAGTTTTTATGTCTATCTAAACTTTTATCAGCAAGTAAGTCAAGTCTTTAAATATGGACATCTCAGTACTTTATAAATTTAATAAAGTATGCTACAATTAAGCTATTAAAAAAGGAGGTTTTTTATTATGGCATACTTTCTGAACAACATAAATGAAGCAAATCAATTTTCTAAAACTACTAAGGAAAAGTATTTTGTAGATAAATCTGAGTTGATAGAAAAAATGAATGAATTGGTTGGAACAGCGTCCCAATATGTATGCGTAACACGTCCACGTCGTTTTGGAAAAACTCTAAATGCTATGATGCTAGCTTCATATTATTCTAAAAATGCCGATTTCAAAGAATTGTTTGATAAACTTGAAATTAGTAAAAGCAAGTCTTATTTAAAACATCTAAATAAGCATAATGTTGTTTATATGACATTAAATCAGCTTCCAGAACCTGGATGCACTTACGAGGATTTCATAAATAACTATGCAGGTGCTTTATTAAGTGATCTCAAAGAAGCTTTTACTAATATTGAAATAAAAGATGCGAAACCATTATCTAGGGTTTTTGACCAAGTATATAATGAAACTAAGGAAAGTTTTATTTTTATATTTGATGAATGGGACTATATCTTCAATAACAACCTATTTTCAGAGAGCGACAGAAAAGCTTTTTTAGAATTTTTAAGAGATCTATTAAAAGATAAACCGTATGTAGAACTTGCTTACATGACTGGTGTTCTCCCTATTGCAAAATACTCTTCTGGTTCTGCACTTAATATGTTTAAAGAATATAACATGTTAAATGATAGTAAATACGATAAACATTTTGGATTTACTCTTGCAGAGGTGAAAAATCTGTGTAAAAAACAAAGTAAAATTACTTTTGAAGAACTAAAAATGTGGTATGACGGCTATAAAACTCACTCAGGCTTAGACATATTCAATCCAAGATCTGTTGTTTACGCACTTAGTGATGGTGTTTGCCAAAGTTA
>OIZV01000237.1_pt1 | contig 33452 bp, 30 predicted proteins | sample 1588681 | NCBI WGS metagenome assembly OIZV01 (sample SAMN03283281) | human gut metagenome | biome: human-associated habitat; material: feces | host: Homo sapiens | place: Peru | collected 2012 | reverse complement strand
CTGCTGCTGATATTCCCAGATAATCGTCTGGGTCGCAAAAGCGTAATCATCTGCGTTTGTGCCTGCAACGGGAGAGGACTTACCCTCACGCCAGCCATACATCAAAGCCATCATAATACCGAACTGAGCGTCAGTCGGCAGGTTTTGAAAATACGAGCTGTTCTTTCCGCTTTTGGACACATAGGAATTACCCGTATTGAAATCAATGCCAGACTCCACGCAGTAAACCTGATGCGTCCCGCTATTATCCGTCATCAGATATTCCCGTTTCGCAGTTTCTCCGTTCGCCGTCCTTACAGAAATATCGCCGTTGCTGTCATAAACAATGAACGAATACGGGGCTTTGCTGCGGTAATACTCGCCGTCCGAGCCGACATAATAATCTCCAAAGGAAGATGTGCAGCTTTTACCTTCCTCGCTCGTCCACGCAAAGGCGGACATCGGCAGAGCTGTTACCATCATCAGCAGGCAGAGAGCCGCCGACAGGATACGCCTGCCTTTCTTTGTAAATTTCGTTTTCATAGGCTGTTAAACCGTCCTTTCTTGATTTTGGGCATAAAAAAATCCCTCTGCTTTTAACAGAGGGAAAAGCCTGATAGTCGCTTACGCAAATAGGAAATAAATCGAGTAGCTGCCGTTTCCTCTTGCTTCGCAATAAATATTAAAAGCTGTGATTTTATCAATTCCGTATGCGCCGAGATTTTCGACGGTATGGAATGTGATATAGCGTTCAAGGCTCTGCTTTAATGCTTCGCCCTGATTGTTCTGTGATGCCGTTACGGGTTTCCACCAAGTAGAATTACTCGGAGTGAATGAGCTGTCTAATGCAAGCCCCATACCAAGACCAATGCCGATGCAATCCGCTTTAACCGCTTCAATGTCAAATTCATAATCATAGGCGGTTTTAGGTTTTGTATCTTCGGGGACTGTTTGCGTTGGTATCTCCGCAGGCGGCCCTGTTTTCTCTGGCTTTTTGACAGGAGCAGAGCTGCCTTCTGTTACCGCAGGTTTCGTTTCAGATACTTGATTTTTCCCTTGCGATACAGACTCGGTCTGCTTTGGAGTTTCGCTTTCAACAGGCTCATACTCTGTAACTTCGGCATTGCTTTCAAGCTCAGTATCCGTTTTGGCACTTTCACTTTCTCTACTTTCCGAGAAAGAACTGCTTTCTGTTTCGGCGGCGGCTTCTGTTTCCGTTACAGGCTCATAATTATCACTTTCTGCGGGGGCTGTTGAAACATCGGCGCAACCGCTTAATGCCAATATCAGCACAAAAAGCATTGCAATCATCTTTTTTCGCATAGCATAGACCTCCTTTGCGGCTTCATTATACGAAAAACCTCAGAAGCTCTCAAAGGTAGAAAATCTTTCAAACAAAGAGTTTTGCATATATTCTTTTTTCGGATAGTCTTGGTAGTAGTAAGGGGGTGAGGTGTGGAGAGGGGGAAAAAGCCGAAAAGCGGCTATCCACGAAAACGGGCAAACCTCGCCCTCGGTGTGCGGCTATCGTTCCTGAGCTTTGCTTCGCTGCAAGTGTCGGTTATAAAACTCCAACGCTTTTACAACAAAATCCGTTTCCTGTCCTTTTGGAACAGATTTAGGAATGAGTTTGGTTATCCTCTCGTCACGGAAAGCAGGCTTTTCCCTTTGATTAGGTTTTTCTTCCTCCATAATGCTCTGGATAACCTCGTCTGTGAGTTTGCCGTCCTGCATAAACTTTTTCATTTTGATAGCCTGTGCAAGCGACGGGGTAGCATCGTTGTAGCTCATAGCTTCAAGCAAGGTGTACTGCTGTTCTTCGGTTAGATAAGAGATTTCAACGGCAGGGCGAAAAGCAATCTGCCTTTCATCTACCATTTGCAGGATTTCGGGTACAAGCTCGGTCAGACGGATATAGCGTTGAATTTGGTTTCTACTTTTTCCAACTTTTTCGGCAAGCTCTGCATCACTACGCAACTTCGTCCCCAATGGGGACAAAGTTAAATCGCTGCGCTGCCCCTGCCTGTTCATCGCTTCAAGCCGCATTTTATAGGCAAAGGCTTTTTCGCTCGGCAAAATCGTTGACCTCTGTAAATTGCTTTCTACCATTACAATAATGGCTTCATCACGGGTCAGCTCTTTAACCTCGCATTTCAGCGTTTCAAGCCCCGCAAGCTCACAAGCCTTTTTTCTTCTGTGTCCGCTTACAAAGCTCGTACCGTCCGTCCTCTTTGAGCCGAACGGTAGCAGGGGTCATTACACCGTTTCGCTTAATGCTTTCGACAAGCTGCTGCATATCCTCGTCCATTAAAATCTTGAACGGGTGGTCGGGAAACTCGTCAATCTGCGATAAGGGAATATCCCTGATTTTACTCAGCCTTGCTTCTGCACGGCTTTCATCTGTTTGAAAAAGGTCATCGTAAGCGGTCAGTTCGATTTTGGGAGCGTTGTTTCTCGCCAAGCTCTGTCACCCTGCGGAAGCGTCCACAACACTAATTGCAAACGGTATCTGTGCATCAAATACTTTGATTTTCTGTCCGTATGCACTTTTGATTGATGCTGTAACTTCCTTGCTGCTGTTCGTGCGTGACATTACAATAGTCATCAAGATACCGTCTATTTCTTAGCTTGGGGTTGATTTGCCGCCTTACTTTTGATACTGAGCGTAGCAACTGCTCCAAACCTTTTGCAGAAAAGAAATGCGGTTGTGTCGGAATAATCACGCTGTCAGCCGCAGCCATAGCATTGATAGGGAACATTCCAAGCGAAGGCATACAGTCGATAAGCACATAATCGTAATTCTTCTTTACCATATCTATAAAGGTTTTCAGAACACGCTCACGGTTTTTGGCATTGATGATTTCCGCTTCGTACCCAGCTAATTCAATGGTAGATGGTAACAGGTCAACGCCCTCATTACTGTGAAGGATACATTGTTCCGCATCAAAGGGCTTTTCATCAATAATATCCTCTATGATATTGGGGAGCGTAATGGGTATGGTTTCTGGTCTGGTGTAGCCGAGCGACATTGTTACATTTGCCTGTGTATCAGCATCAATAAGCAAGACCTTTTTGCCTTGCTTTGCCAGACCGACCCCCAAATTGACCGTTGTTGTGGATTTTCCAACACCGCCTTTCTGGTTTATCAGAGCAATCACTTTGCAATTTGACATTTGTGCGTCCTCCTTTCGCATAAATTTAGCCGCTTTGTGTCAAGGCGGCTATGTAAAAGAAAAGGGTGAGAGAACGCAAAAAAAGCCGCTTACTCTTAGGTGAATAAGAATAAGCGGCTATGTGTGATGCGCCTTAGATATGTTCAATTTTCATTTTCTTAACAGGAGCATTAACAACCTTAAAAATCAGTTCGTCAACACAGTCTGTGTATCTGCCTTCCTGTATCAGTCTGTTTTTCAGCTCTACAAGGCTATGTATTACCAACTGTCGCTCGTGGCTATCCAGATATGCGTGGTAGGTTTTATCTTTCATTACGAACACCTCCGTTTCATTTTTCATTATAGATATGTTTAAGAAATTACGCCATTGTGCTATCGCTACCTGTACGCAATTTTCGTATTTGCTCATTAAACCTCTGGTGCTTGACAGACTTCACGGCAATTCCTATGAAATATCTGCTTACAAGGAAATCCAATAGATACTCTTTAGGGATTTGATAACGCTGTTTGATATAAAAGCATTTCAGCTCTTTTTTACTGCACCAGCGACTAACCGAGTTTTTATTGTAGCCCGTAAACTGAGCTACCTGCTCAACCGACATAACATCTGGGTTGTTTTTTAGCAGTCGTTCATAATACTGCCGCATACGAATTAAATCCTCTTGCGTGAACACCTCATCAAAGGACGGAGCTTTTTTATCTCCGCCTTTTCCTTTGTAAAAGCCGTCTGGGGCTTTGAACAGTTCTGGGTAATCATCTCTGTCTTTCAAATACTGAATAACATCAACCGTCTTGATTTTGAAGCGGCGTGTTTTTTGCCGCTATCTATGTTCGGCACAAGACCGCTTTCCAATAAAAACAAGCAGGTCTTTTTGCTGATATGACAGATACGGTACATCTGGTCTTTGGTTATGTATTCAGGGTATTGCTGCAAAATCTCGTTGCAATATTTTTCTGTAATCATCACTTACACCTCTTTGCGCTTTTTGGTCAACAGCAGAAGAAAGGTGTAAAAGTTCTCTCCAATAGTATTTTGAAAGTACCTGAAAAGTAGGCGGGAAAAGGGGTTTTGTTCTCTCCTGAGTTCTCTCCGTTCTCTCCAAGTTCTCTCTTTTTTGCTTTTTTTGAGCCATTTTTGAAACCTATTCGAACTCACGGTTTTTTGCCGCTTTTCGCCGCTTTTAGCTCGGATTTTACCTGTAAATAAAGTAGTTTTTCTTGCATTATTTTCTGCTCCTTTCTAACACTTTCCATATCACATAACACATTCGAAATCGAATGACCTTTTTTGCCGTATTCCTCAAAACCATTGATTACGGGCTTTTTTGGTTATTATGTTTGATAGCAGTACGGTAAGTTCTCTCCGATAGTTCTCTCGCATTTCGAACTGTCGGAAGCAGCCGAAGCGGAGAGAAAATCATCTTTTTGCGGACAAGAGCTTTTTCCCTTAAAATGGGGCATTTTTTCTCAAAATCCGCTAAAGTGTTGTTGGGAGTAAAACACTCGAAATGCAGTAGGCGCCTTTAAAGCGTGCGAGAGTTCGAATCTCTCCATCTCCGCCAGAAATCCACAGTAATTTAGATGTAATTACTGTGGATTTTATATTTTTGAGCAACTATTATTCTTCCGTTTGTTTTCCTATGAATATGGCAGCCGTTTGCGCGATTTTAGCATCGGATTCTTCAGGAATGGTATCTTCGTCATTGCTTAGCATTATGACTGCCCCTGTAACGTCGCCCGAAGCAATAACAGGGTAAACTATAGCAGCAGTTCTTTCTATTCCTTCAATTGGATGGAAAGATGAATCATTTTTGTCTCTTAGAATGTAACTTTTTCTTGATTCCATTAGCTCTTCCAAAGCAGGAGTAATACGTCTTTCCATATATTCTTTTTTAGAAGTACCTGCAACCGCTATTACATGATCTTTATCGCAGACTATTGTAGGGAAACTTGACGTTCTTGCTAAAACTTCACAGTATGTTTCCGCGAACTCTGACATTTCTCCTACAGGTGAATATTTTTTAAAAATCACTCCACCTTCCGTATCCGTATATATTTCGAGTGGGTCACCTTCACGAATGCGCAATGTTCTTCTTATTTCTTTAGGTATGACGACTCTACCCAAATCATCTATTCTTCTCACAATTCCTGTAGCTTTCAATTTTTTACCTCCTCAAATTTTTCAATATAGCTTTCCTTATTAAATTAAATATTTATAAACTGATATTACAAAAGAGTTCCCCAAAATAAACAAATTTAATTTTTATCGCCGGGCTTTGAAACTAACGCTGCTAAATACCCGAAGAATACCGCAGCGGTTATTCCGGCAGAAGCTGAGGAAAGTCCACCTGTTAAAATACCGATGGCACCTTTTTCATTGATAAATTCTAGCGTGCCTTTGGCCATAGTATAGCCAAAACCGGTTAAAGGTACAGTTGCACCTGCGCCTGCAAATTCAACTATAGGCTCGTAAATCCCTAAAGCTGTTAAAATTACACCCAATGTCACAAATGAAACCAATATACGCGCCGGCGTCATTTTAGTTCGGTCGATTAAAACTTGGCCGATAGCACAAATGAAACCGCCAACTACAAAAGCTTTTACAAATTCCAACCAATTCAACTCCTTTTACAACTTTATTATTCCTACATTTTAATAAATTTATGTATTATTTATTGAATTTCTATTGGTAATTTTTAAAAAATATATTATAATATAATTAAATTTATTTTTATTGTATATAAAGGAGTTGATGTGAATGGAAAAAATATTGATTGTAGACGATGATCTTAACATTTGTGAACTTTTGCGGTTATATATTGAAAAAGATGGGTACAGCACAGTTGTTGCAAACGATGGAATTGAAGCGATAAAAAAATTTAAAGAGGAAAATCCGGCTTTAGTTTTGCTGGACTTAATGCTACCTGGAAAAGATGGACTGGAAGTGTGCAGAGAAATAAGAAAAGAATCTAACTGTCCTATAATAATGCTCACTGCTAAGGGTGAAGTCTTTGATAAAGTGTTAGGCCTAGAGCTTGGCGCGGATGACTACATGGTTAAGCCTTTTGAGGGAAAAGAAGTTACAGCTCGCATTAGAGCTGTATTAAGGCGTTCTGGGAATAAAGAGGAAACAGTTAAAAAAATAGAACTTGAGAATTTGCAGTTAGATATGTCAAAATATGAATTAAAAATAAAAGGTAAAAAAGTAGAAGCTCCGCCTAAAGAAAAAGAACTTATATATTATTTAGCGAGCCACCCCAATAAAGTATTTACGAGAGACCAACTTTTAAATGAAATTTGGGGGTTTGATTATTTCGGAGATTCAAGGACTGTGGATGTGCATATAAAAAGGATTCGTGGAAAGTTAGAGGGGGTATCCGACAAATGGAAGCTAAAAACCGTATGGGGTGTAGGATATGAACTTGAGGTAAAATAAAATGAAAAAAATTTTAAAACCAACAGTTTTGAAAAAATACTTAAGTGCATTTTTATTAATCTTATTTATAAGCTTCTTTACTCTAGGAATGATGCTGTACTTTTTTGTATCGAACTACAAAACAGAAGAAAAAAAAGAATTACTTACTAGAAACGTAAATAACATAGCGATTACTATCTCACGAGATGGTGTAGAAAAAACTGCGGATTCAAATTTGAGCTATAAACTGAAAAATGAAACATTCATAAAAAGCATATTAAATTCTACATCTGAAAACATAGGTGCAGACGTATTTATAACGGATCTCCAAGGAAAAATATTGCTTTATTCAAACGACAGTGGTAACATTGAAATTGGAAATAAAATTCCGGGTTATATAATAGATCAGGTAAAAACAGGCCAATATGTGGGTGTTAGCACTTTGGGTTCAGTGTACAGTTACGACTGCTACTCTGTAGGAACACCTATAAAATTTGACGAAACTACTGTCGGGACTATTTTTATATCGTCCAGCGCGAAAAATATGAATGATTTCGGGAAAGAAGTTACGAAATTGTTTTTCCTCGCTGCATTAATAGCATGTCTGATAGCATTTGTGATAATATGGCTCTTGTCATATAAAATGGTAAGGCCAATAAAAAGCATGACAGTAGCGGCTAGAGCTTTTGGTAAAGGAGACTTTTCACAGAGGGTAAAAGTTAAAAATAAAGATGAACTTGGGGAACTTGCACAATCTTTTAACAATATGGCAGATTCAATTGAACAGTCAGAAAAAGTTAGAAAAAATTTTATTGCAAATGTTTCTCATGAGTTAAAAACCCCTATGACTACCATCTCAGGTTTCGTAGATGGTATGCTCGATGGCACTATAAAGGAAGACAGATATAAATATTACTTAAGTATAGTATCTGACGAAGTTAAAAGATTATCACGGCTAGTAAGGTCAATGCTGAATTTATCCAAAATAGATGACGATAAAATAGAACTACACAAGACTTCATTTGAAATATTAAGTTTAACATTGAACATCTTAGCTTTATTTGAAGAAAAAATAGTAGAAAAAAATATAAGCATAAAAGGTCTGGAAAATTCAACCAGTGTTTATATAAAGGCTGATTATGATATGATTTATCAAGTAATTTATAATTTACTTGAAAATGCGACAAAGTTTGTAAATGAAAAAGGGTATATAAAAATAAGTATATCTAAAGAAAAAGGGAATGTTATTTTCTCTATAAGAAACAGTGGAGAAGGAATCTCTCAGGAAGATATAAAATTAGTTTTTGATAGATTTTATAAAACAGATAAATCTAGAAGTAAGGATAAAACAGGTGTGGGCTTAGGTCTATCTATAGTGAAGAAGATTATAAACTTGCATGGCGGCACCATAAAGGCTGAAAGTATAGAAGGGCAAGAGTGTAATTTTGAGTTTAACATTCCTATACAATAATTAAAAAGGAGAGTTTAAAATGGATAAAAATGAAAACTTGAGCAATAACAACGATGAAAATGCAGAAAATGTATCTAAAACAGAACTTTTAGAAGAAACGTCTAATGAACAACAAAATCATGCAGAAGAATGTGATGTTAGTGTACTAAACGAAGAGAAAAACAAAAAGCCTAAAATGGATAAAGGCCTAAAAGTGTTTTTGTGGACGTTTGGAGTAATAGTAGGTCTCGCGGTATTGTTCTTGCTTTCTGCCATAACGGCATCGTACTTAAAGAATAATAATATCAATCTATTTTCTTCGCAGGGCTCTCAAGTAAGTGGCAACACACCTACATTAAACACGAAAGACCGAACAGAAGACGAAAACGCAATGTCTGCGCAAGAGGTTTACGCTAAAGTAGCACCGTCAATTGTAGGGATAGTAACTTATAACCCTAGCAAAGGTTTAATTTCGTCTGGAGCAGGTCAAGGGTCCGGAATAATTATGACAGAAGACGGGTATATCATAACAAATGCACATGTTATAGGCAATAGCAATAAGTACAATGTCACTGTCGTCATAGATAATAAGGAATATCAAGCTAAAGTGGTCGGCTTCGATGTTAGGACGGATTTAGCTGTAGTAAAGATTGATTCAAATGGGCTCAGTCCTGCAACTTTTGGAAATTCAGATCAGTTAGCAGTAGGCGAGTGGGTATTGGCAATAGGAAATCCTGGTGGTCTGGAGTTTTCAAATTCTCTAACAAGGGGCTTGGTATCAGCCTTAAACCGTTCGCTTAAGTCAGAAAATAGTTCAGTAAATAGTTCATCAAAATTCATACAAACAGATGCTGCAATAAATCCGGGTAATTCCGGCGGTGCGCTGGTAAATATGTATGGGCAAGTAATAGGAATCAACACTGCAAAGGTGAAAGACTTTGAAGGAATGGGTTTTGCTATACCAATAAACACTGCTAAATCGGTAGTTGACGATATAATAAATAAGGGGTATGTATCTGGCAGAGTAAAGTTGGGTATCTCTGTAAGACCTGTTTCGGCATATGAAGCACGCATAAATGATGTCCCTCAAGGTATATTGATTTTAGAAATTAACGAAGGCAGCAACCTTATAAGTCAAGGCGTTAAAGTAGGGGACATCATTACAAAGATGGATGGCGCGAACACAACAAATACATCCGACTTATATGGGGAACTAAATAAGCACAAAGCCGGTGACACTGTTAATCTTACACTTTATAGACAGTCAGCATTAAGCGGTCAAAGTACCACGCTGGATGTAAAAGTTACGCTTCAAGAGGATAAAGGTTAAAATTAAAATTCATAAATATAAAGCCACCAATTTGGTGGCTTTATACGTTTATGGTCAAGTTATTCTTTATATTTGATTTTGTTTTTTTCCTCTGCTGAGCAAAAGGTAAAGTGCTATTCCACCCAGCAGGGTATACGGAATAATTAAACTTGCTTTCGCTATGCCTTGCGATAACTGCGAAGAGATGAGCGTGGGAGCTATACCGCTTCCAAGTTTACTTACCATAACAAATAACATTGCACCCATAGTGCGATTTACGTCTTTGCCCAAAACTTCGTAAAAAGTTTCAATTATTGCTATAAGTCCGAATGAATCTGCTATAGCTAAAAGTATAGTGGAAATAATTGCTGTGAGTAAATTATTAAATAAAGAGAATAAAGCTACCGATAGTGACAAGGTTATGACGTAAATAAAAGTCAATTTCTTTACGCTGAAATGATTCATAGATATATTCGACATCGAGTTAGTTAAGTATGCAGTAACTATATAATTCATCATTATTATGGCTGAAATTATGGTTTGTGATAAGTTAATCTCATCTCCATACAAAGGTATTGAGTACCCTACAAACATGCTGGAAATATATACTGGGATTATTATCAATAATATATAAAGGATAATAGCCTTTTGCTTTAGTATGCTACCAAGCTTGTTAAATGAAAATTTAGGGATGTTTACTGTTTTATCTATATTTATTATAGGAATTAGGAGTAGGGTTAATATAGACAGCACTGCCGCCATGATAAATACGAAATTGTAAGAAGTTCTATCAGCGACAAGTCCTCCGATAACGACACCACAGCTGGATCCTGCTAGTGTTCCTACAGTTAATGCTGAAGAAATTTTGGTTCTTTCTTTTATATCATCGTGTAATGAAGAGAAAACTTTGGTTGTAGCTAATATTGCGGCAAAACCAAAACCATATATAAACCTAGCTAATGAAAAATAGTATAAATTATTGCTCAAAGACGAAATGAATAACCCCGCAGAAGAGAAAATCACACCGAAAATAAGTAAAAGTTTAATGCCTATCTTAGACATAATCTTGCTCCAAAATGCTATTCCTATCATTGTAGCTATGATTCCGACTGTTACTGGTAACCCCGAAATAAAAGATGGTAGCGACTGATCATTCAAATTTTTAAATAAATTATTTGAAACTATTGATATAAAACCGGAGTCTAAACTTAGCGTGAGTAACGACACGAAAAAGAATAATCTTAACCCAGATATACTTATACGACGTCCACTTTGTTTTCTTAACTTTTTCTTTTCTTCATCGGCAGACTCACCAAGGAACAGGCTCAACTCTAAACATAACAATACTGTTATAGCTATTAATATGGCAGCATCGATTGAAAATTGAATTATTCTATTATTTATTACTTTTTGATCTACTTTTGAGTCGATATTTATATAATATATTTTATCGTTTGAAATTAATTTTGTCATATAACTATCGCCAACTTTGTGAGTAGTTATATACACATTTTCAATTTCAGGAACGTCATTCACAATGCTCGTAAGATACTCATCCAATCCAGTAAACTCTTCGATAGGTATGCCTTGATCGATAATACTTTTTATATCATTTTTCACAGTCTGAGATATTCCTTCTGCTATTTTTGATATGGACTGAGTATATCCTTGAGTGTAGTAATTCATTACCACAGCTCCAAAAGTTAACTGAGATATTATTAAAATAACGATTGCGGAAATTTTTAAGTCAGAAAATTTTATTTTTTTCTTTACAGATAAAAGCATGAAGTATATTAGTAAAGTAAGAACAAATACCGACACCGCTAAAATAATATCGATTTTTATTATAGAACTTATGTAATTTTTTACCCTTGAATCCACGTAAGATTTATCCAACAATAGAACTAAGGAAGAGTTATCATTTATACTACAACTTGTGTAGATTCCTTCTTTAGCTTCTACATATTCCTCCTGCAATATATCTTTTGGGACTTTCAGAATTTCCTGCCCGCTAGAATATAAAACCTCATTGTTTTTATTTACAATGCTTACGCTTAAAAAATCTGTAGACATAGATAAAGTATCATCTAAGATTGATTTCATTCCGAAAAATTTTTCTATAGGCTTTCCAAAGCTTACAGAGTATTTAATATTGTTTAATGGGCCTGTTACACTCAGTCTACTTGCATTAGAGTACACTTCGTTTGTGATCTTGTTAAATGACATAACGTTCAAAACAGATGAAAATATGGTAACGAAAACGAATATAGCCATAACCAACCCTACAAACTTTATGAGTACACCATTTAAAATGCTTTCTTTTTTATTTTCCATAAAAAATCCTCTCATATAAAGAATCAATTTTCAAGCCTATAAATACGATCTACGATTAAAAGAGTAGAAAATGGAATTTTGACTCCGATTCTTTTAGCAATATCATAATTTACATATATTTTTGCGGTACTTTCATTTACTTGGTCAAGATTTTCAAAACTAGTACCAGATGCATACTTTTTTATTTGTGCTACAGCAAAAGCGGCTTGTTCCTCTGTATCTAAAAGTGTAACTCCTATTGTTGCTCCTACTTTTACCTGGTTTTCATCAGTTTGAGCTATTGTTGGAATGTTATTTTTATAGATATCTTTTTCTAAAAGTCCGAGCAATCTGTCATCCTGTATAGTAGCAGTCGTTACGTATAAAGTGTCTATACCTTCTATTACAAGTTCATGGTAAGCTTTTTCTAAATCTTTATAATATCGCTCGTAATCTTTTTCGTTTTTAGCTTCTTCCACATGTCGTACAACTATGTCAAAATCTAACTCTTCGGAAGCTGATTTTAAAGAATCTATGCCAGAGTACGCATAAGCAGATTCATCATTTTGATACACAACTCCGACTTTTTTAAATTTTAAAAGTCTGTGCCCAGCTTGTATTTGGCGTTTATATTTTCCTTTATCTATATGGGCAAAAGCATTCGGGTTATTTTTTTCTGTTTCGCTTTTTATTATTCCGGACAATATCGGGTCAGCGGCTGCAAATACCATAAACTTATTTTTAGTTTCATTTTCTGCAAAATATTTACCTGCGCTTGTTCCCATTACTATAACCAAGTCGACGTTTTCATAATTTATTGCCTGCTTATAAACGTTTTCCGGCATATCCTTTGTATTAAAGTACATCTCTTTGATAAATTTATACTTATTAGATACGCAATGGTCACACATGTTTGTCCAAACTTCAAGTGCAGTGCTAGCTTTAGACATAACATCGTATTCACTCAATATACCATCTTTTTGAAAATTAAGTGCCATATTAGCAAGTTGTGAGGTATATAGGTGAAAAGATTCACTTTCAACATAACCTATCCTTAAGGGGGCAGTGCCTTCGTTTGTGGCTAAATCTTTATTATTGTTTATTGCAAAAGTAGCTAAATTTGAAAATAGAAAAGTTAAAACTAAAAGCAAAATAAGCAAACGTTTTTTCAAATAAATCCCTCCTAATCATCATCAATTGGATAATATAGTTAAAATAAATTCAATATTATTAAAATTATTATAACATATAAATGCATTTTTTAAAATAACCAAATATTAAAATTTTTGCACTGATTTTTAATTATTTATACCTATAAAAAATCATTATGTAATATATTTTAGGGAAAAATTTATATTTTAATAAATTTTTTATAAGTTTGAAAATAATGTTTTATATCACAGACAAATCAAAATTTACATATTATAAAGTTGATAAAAATTTTCAATTTTTGGAGGTATTCCCAATATGCCTGATATAAACAATAATTTAGACTTATCTAAAATTTATAATCTAAATGGCAACCCAAATACACAAAATCTAGAAAATATGCCAAGTGAAATGAATATGTTTGGTTATGATTTTTTTTCAAAAGATGATATAGAGAAAGAAGAACTTAGAAATAAAAATATAGATCGGGAAAAAATAACGGAAGGTGCCTCGGAAACAGAGAATTCTCAACTAATCAACCTTAAAGGACAAGAAGAAAAGTTAACAAACTACACTGAAGAAACTTTTATTCCGGATATATTTGAGTTTCAGCCGTTGCAAGCAGAAAAACTTGAAGATTTTTTAAAAACACAAAGCGGAAAGTTAGCAACTGTAGAAATGCTAATAGGTGGAGGCCAAAGCGTAAATAAAATAGGTGAAATTTTAACAGTGGGAGAAGACTACTTGCTGTTAAGGGAAACTCAAACCGGAAATATATTAGTATGTCCTTTAAAAAATATAGAATTTATAAGATTAAATTATTAGATGTCATTACATAAAAGGTCAAAGCTCTTCACTTTGAAAAGCTTTGACCTTTTTGTTATTTACCACAGCATTTTTTATATTTTTTGCCACTGCCACAAGGGCAAGGATCATTTCTGCCAACTTTTTCAGTATTTCTTATCGTTTTACTTGTACCAGAAGAATTTACCCTCACGTTCGTTAGCATAGGGCCTTCGTTTATAGCACTTTCCCTTTTTGGTGCAACTCTGCCAGGAGTTCTAAAGTTCAATAAAACCTTAACAGTATCATCGCGTATATTGTCAATCATTTCATCAAACATATCAAAGCCCTCTGTACGGTATTCCATAACTGGGTCACGTTGAGCATATGCGCGCAGTCTAATGCCTTTCTTGAGCTCTTCCATCGCATCTATGTGATCCATCCAATGGTTATCTACATTCTTAAGCAGAATAACACGCTCGATTTCACGCAACATTTCTTTGCCAAATTCGTTTTCTTTTTCTTGGTATATTTCCAAGGCATTTTTTTGTATTTCCTCAACTATCGAGTCTATAGTAACTTTTTTAAGCTCATCTTCAGTAAAGTTAAGGCTGTTTTCAGTTACACCCCAGCCAAGATAATAATCTTTAAGCCCCGCTAAATTCCAACTTTTCCTATCTTCATGTTCAGGTAAGTACTTCCTGACAGTTTTATCTATAGAGCCCTTGATCATCTTAACGATCTGTTCGCTTAAGTCATCACCATCAAGAACTTTGTTCCTTTGGTCATAAATAACTTCACGTTGACGATTCATAACATTGTCATATTGGAAAACGCTCTTTCTGATTCCAAAGTCGCGTCCTTCAACTTTCTTCTGCGAGTTTTCAATAACACTGGAAATCATTTTGCTGTCTATAGGCATATCTTCTTCCACATTTAGTCTATCCATAATAGCTTTTACTCTATCACCATTAAAGAGCCTCATCAGGTCATCTTCGAGTGAAAGATAAAACCTCGTTTCACCGGGATCTCCTTGTCTGCCGGCACGGCCTCTTAGCTGATTATCTATACGACGTGTTTCTGCTCTTTCCGTACCCATAATGACAAGACCACCAAGATCCTTAACTTCATCCGCATCTTTCTTTATACTTTCATCATATTTTTTCCTAAGATCACTGAAAGTCTGTCTTGCACTTAAAATTTCTTCGTTATCAGTATCAGCAAAGCCTGTAGCCTCTACTATGACATCTTCGCTTATTCCCATTTTACGCATTTCCGCAATAGCCAAGTACTCTGAGTTACCACCAAGCTTAATGTCAGTTCCTCGGCCGGCCATGTTGGTAGCAATGGTAACTGCTCCTTTTTTACCCGCCTGAGCAATAATCTCAGCTTCTTTTTCATGATACTTAGCGTTCAACACTGTATGCTTGATGCCTTCTTCTTTTAGAAGCTTACTTAAAAGTTCTGATTTTTCAATAGATATAGTTCCAACAAGAACAGGCTGTCCCTTCTTGTGGTACTCTACCAAATCTCTGATAACCGCTTTATATTTTCCTTTTTCAGTTTTGAAAACTGCATCAGGATGGTCTATTCTTTGAATAGGTTTGTTGGTAGGTATTGCAACAACGTCTAGCTTATAAATTTCACGGAACTCGTTTTCTTCAGTCATAACAGTACCGCTCATACCGGACAATTTTTTATATAGCTTAAAGTAATTTTGGAACGTAATAGCAGCTAATGTTTTAGATTCTCTAGCAACTTTCACGCCTTCTTTGGCTTCTATAGCCTGGTGTAAGCCTTCATTGTAGCGACGACCAAACATCAAACGGCCGGTAAATTCGTCTACTATAACAACCTCGCCATCTTTTACAACATAATCAATTTCATTTTGCATAACGCCATGCGCTTTTATTGCCTGGTTTATATGATGCTGTATGGTTGTATTTTCAATATCAGTCAAATTCTCAACATGGAAAAATTCTTCTGCTTTTTTCACGCCGTTTTTAGTCAACGTAGCCGTTTTAGCTTTTTCATCTACTATATAGTCTGCATCTTCGTAAACTTCATCTGCATCCTCTTTTTCGTTCAACTCCGCAACCTTAACCATTTTAAGTGTCCTTGCGAAATTATCAGCTACGTGATAAAGCTCTGTTGATTTATCACCCTGTCCAGAAATAATAAGTGGAGTCCTTGCCTCGTCTATTAGTATAGAGTCAACTTCGTCGACAATCGCGAAATTGTGCCCACGTTGAACACGGTTTTCTTTATAAGTAACCATGTTATCCCTTAAGTAGTCAAAACCAAGTTCGTTATTTGTACAGTATGTTATATCAGCTGCATATGCTTGTTTCCTTTGAGCGTTATCTGCATCGTGCGAAAGTAACCCTACCGTAAGCCCTAAAAATCTATACAGCTTACCCATAAGTTCAGAGTCACGTTTTGCAAGGTAATCGTTGACCGTAACAATGTGCACACCTTTACCTGTCAAGCCATTCAAATAAGCCGGTAAAGTTTCAACTAGAGTTTTACCTTCACCAGTGCCCATTTCGCTAACTCTTCCTTGATGTAAGATTATTCCTCCAAGAATCTGTACAGGGAAGTGCGTCATGCCCAATACTCTAGTAGCTGCCTCCCGGCAAGTAGCAAAAGCTTCTACTAAAATATCATCAGTTGTAGCACCATTTGCTAACTTTTCCTTGAAAATTTTAGTCTGATTTTTTAATTCAGCGTCGCTCATTTTTCTGTAGGTATCTTCCAATGCCAATATAGCGTCACATTTAGGACGGATTCTATTTATTTCTCTTTTACTATAATTCCCGAACATTGCCTTTAAAACATTCATTTAAGTTACATCCTTTCTTTTAAGAAAAAATAGCTACGATTATGATAACATAAAATAAATAAAAAAGCTAGTTTTTTTACTAAAAAATTAAAAAAAATCACAAAGTAAATGAACTTGGATTAATATTTGTTATTGAAATATTATACTACAAAAAACTATTTAATCAAGATTTACTTAAAAAATATAAGCTACACTAGTTGATTTTACATTTTAGCCATGATATAATATTGACATTCTTGGGGGTATAGCTCAGCTGGGAGAGCGCTTGAATGGCATTCAAGAGGTCAGGAGTTCGATCCTCCTTATCTCCACCAAATAAAAAATTCGATCTATTCCTCATCTATTATAATGAGTTATCTAAACATATAAAATTCTTTCATTAAAATCAAAACTTATATATAACATCCGTATATTATCTCAAATTTCAACAAAAATCAATCAACATATTGATTAAGTATATACAAAACAATAATTGACAAATTACAAAAAATATATTATCATATTTACTATACAGCTGTAAAATCAATTTTAACAACAAAAGGAGTACGAATTTATGAATAAGTTTTTATCAATCTTAACTTGTGCATGTATAACTATTTCTAGCACGGGTCTTTCTCACTATACCCTTGCTGCAAATGCAAAAACTGATACCTCAAACCATAACATTGTGTTAGACACTGCTAAATTTGTAGGTAGTGGAGTCTCATCTATGTTTGGATCTTTTTTTAAAGGGATTGCACTTGTTGCTGGTTATGTGGTTCCTGTAATGGGGATTTCATTTTTTAATGAAATGTATAATTCTTATAAAGCAAAATCAAATTGTGGTACAATTGAAACTATTACCGATCCTGTAGAAGTTGTAAAAATTTTAGATGAGTATCTACAAAGTGTTAAAGGACAAGATAGCGCTAAAGAAAAAATTAGAAAATTTGTTATAAATCTAGTGGATGAATGTAACAAAAGGATTTCAGGCACTTCTAAAAAAAGAGGGGCTAACTTAATCTATTTAGTTGGACCATCCGGTGTAGGAAAGTCTCTAACTGCAGAAATTTTAACTAAAGTTCTTACGGGTAAAGACTCTAAACCTTACATAGTCGAACCATCAGACATTGACAAAGAATCTAAAAAAGCAAGTGTTGTAGATCAATTGTTCGGAATGAGAACTAAAAAAATGAATAACTCCGAATATTACGAAATGTCACCTTTGTTGACTCAACTAAAGTCTACACCCAATATGGTAGTTATAATAAATGAATACGACAAATTGCACACTAAGGATCTGGATGAAAAACTCAGAACTATGTTAGACCAAGGTTATGTAAAAGTTAATGGTGAAGTGATCGACTGTTCTAGAGCAACATTTATTATTACATCAAACGAAAGTTTAGGATCTATAACAAAAGCTGAACATAACGATGACGGATCCGGGTCTCGTACTTATGTGGAACATGACAAAGCTTTCTTAAATAGAATCAATTTTATAATTTTTGATAACCTAAATAGGGAAGAATATAAAAAAATAGCTCAAACACCTTGCGATGATTTACAAAAACATTATTATCAATCCTATGGATTTTATGTCGATTTCGGGAACTCCGTAGAAAAGATAGCTGAATTGACAGAGAAAATAAATCAAGGTGCTAGACCCATTCAGTCTTTTATTGACTCCATAAACAAAACTATTTTAACAGATGTAGTGCTTAAGGAATCGGGAAATAGAAATTATGTAGGAAAAGTATATAGAGTTTCTTATGACGAATCTAAGCAAGACTTTGTAGTAAATGAGTTAGTGAATTCAGATAATGAAGAAACAAAGTCACCTGATTTAAATAAACCTAATCAAGTCTCTGCAACAAATGAATTATCAGGTTCAGCAAGCGAAGAAGTAAAAACAACTGAAGTTGCTGCTGCCGCATAATACAAAAAGCCTCTCTCAATTTTATTTTGAGAGAGGCTTTTTGTATTATTAATTTTTGCGCATCTTATTAGCAAGTGGGTTTGAAGAAATAGCTCTTTCGATTTGTTTATTGGAAAGGTGGGTGTATATTTCGGTAGTACCTAAGTTTGAATGCCCTAATATATCTTTTAAAATCCTTATATCTACATTTCCGTGCTGATACATAAGCGTGGCTGCTGTATGTCTTAGTTTATGAACAGAATATCCTCTATTTTCAAGGTTTGCTTTAGAAATGTACTTGTATACTAAAGCTTGAACGGTTTTGGGGCTAATCCTTTTTTTTTGTTTGCTTATAAACAAAGCATTTCTATCTATAACTCCATTTACTGGTCGAACTTTTAAATAGTTTTTTATAGCAAAGTTACAAGCATCGTTTAAATAAATTATTCTTTCTTTATTTCCTTTTCCCGTCAAACGCAAAGTATTATCAGATCGTATATCACTTAAATTTATATTGACAAGCTCAGATAATCTCATGCCGCAATTTAAAAAAAGCGTCAAAATGCACAGATCTCTTTCCTTATAAGGACCACTTACACTTTTTAGAAGGTTTAGGCTTTCTTCTAGTGTTAAAAACTTGGGTAGGGAAGCCTTCCTTTTAGGCGTGTCAAGTTCTTTGCAAGGATTTTCATCTATTTGGTGAGTTTTGTTAGACAGATAGTTAAAAAATGACCTTAAACAGGAAACTTTTCTGGCTTTAGTAGATGCATTATTTTTTCTTTCAGAAGTAATATAATTAAAATAATCATAAATGTCTGTTAAAGTTATATTCTTTATCATTTCAATGTCTACAGCACTTATATCAATGTCATTCAAATCGGTTGAGTCTGAAGTGGAAGAATATTTAAATTTTTCTATATATCTAAAAAAAGTACGAAGATCCAGGTAGTACTCATCAATCGTTCTTGGTGATTTTCCTTTTACATTTTGCATATAATTTAAAAACTCTTTAATAGGGACAGGCGCTGCGTTAAAGCTTGAAACTTTCATTTTATAAACCTCAAAAAATTCAAAATGTACAGATTAATTATAACACTTTAAATTTTAAATAATCAAGCTTTTACTCTTTTAATTATACAAAATAACTATTTTGTATAATTAAAAATGAAAAACGCACTGTTTGACTTTTTTGCAGTTTATTGTTATAATATGTTTGTTGATGTTTTAACATAATATTTATGGAGGTATTCTTATGAAAACATGCAATTTTTGTGGAACTGAAGTATCGGATGAGGAAATAATCTGTCCAAAATGCAACTCAACCATTGAAGATGAAGACGTCAAAAAAAATAAACTTATGGCTGTATTAGCGTACTTTGGACCTCTTGTTTTGATACCTATCTTTGCTGCTCCAAAATCTAAGTTTGCAAGGTTTCACGCAAACCAAGGTCTCATTTTACTAATTTTTAATGTAATTTGCACTATACTCTCAAGAATAGATGTGCTGCCGTTGTTTATTTACCCAGTACTTTCTTGCTTTAGTCTATTTTTGTTTGTTTTATTTATTATAGGAATAGTAAACGTAGCAAAAGGAAAATTTAAAAAATTACCTGTTATAGGAAACATTGCAATATTAAAAGCTAAATAAAAACATAACAGCCAAAGGCCACTCTTTAATTAAGGGTGGCCTTTTACTTATATTTCAGCATTTCTGACTTTCTTAGTTCATCCAGCATGAAAATGTAACTTTTATACCGGCTTTCACTTATTTGTCCATTTTGCAGTGCCTCTACCACAGCACAGCTTTTTTCCTTTGTATGATTACAAGAAGCAAATTTGCATTTTTTTATATACGGTTCAAATTCTTTAAAACAATATTGTAAGTTTTCTTTTTCTATTAATTTATATTTTCCAATATCTAAATTTGAAAATCCGGGAGTATCTGCAACAAACCCTCCAAATGAAAGCGGATGCAGCTCAACGTGTCGAGTAGTATGCTTTCCCCTGCCAAGTTTTTTGCTAACTTTGCCTGTCTCCATTGCAAAATCTTCACCCAACATATTTAAAATGGTAGACTTTCCTACCCCAGAATTTCCCGCTAAAGCTGTCGTTTTTCCTTTTAACACACTTTTTATTTCATTAATAGAATTTTCTCTAAATTTAGAGAACAGAATAACATTTACACCAATTTTTTTATAAATTTTTTCGATTTCATAAGGTTCCTTCAAATCAACTTTGGATACAACCAAAATCGGTTCTATTTTTCTATCTATTGCTATCGAAGTCAATTTGTCAGTAACAAGCAAGTCCGGCTCCGGGTCACAAGCAGACACAACTACGAGCAGCTGATCAATATTTGAAATAGGCGGCCTTATAAGCTCGTTTTTTCTTGGAAAAATTTCTTCTATACTGGCATACCCCTGTGACTCAACAGAAATTTTCACTCTGTCCCCTATTAATGGCTTTAAGTTAAGTTTTCTAAAAACTCCTCTGGCTTTGCATTCGTAAATTCCTTTTGCGGTTTTTACGTAATAAAAACCGCCTATGCCTTTTAAAATAACTCCATTTAAAGTTTCCATCAAATCAATGCCTCAGCATTCTATTTTTATCATGTGAAGCTTTTTTAACTTGCTGTCTGTTTACACTTTGTTTCACTATATTTAAGTTTGAATTATGCGCCTCCGGTTCTTGTGTCGTCGATGACGAAGTAAAAGTATGCGAAGAAATAGTTTTCACATTGTCTGAGTCAAAATCTACTTCGTAAACCCTATATTTTTGTCCGTCAAGATTAACTACAACATTCTTTTTGCCGCTAGATCCGGTTACTGTTAAAGTATAAGTCGTGTTATAAGACGGTATCAAAGTTTTAGAATTATTTGCGTCTAAAGCGCCGTCTATATATACTTTCAATGAAACTTCACGGCTTACGGTGCTTGGCAAATCTACATATATAGGTATTTTCTTTTCAGTTTTTTCCCCGGTGCTTACAGTTAATGTAACCGCGCTACCTTCGGTTGTTTCTACGCCCGGTAGAGGATCTGTCGCAATAACCACATCTTTTGCTTTAGAGCTGTTTTCTTTCTTTATGTTTTCAGAAACTTTCAAGCCTTTACTTACAAGCTCGTTAGTTGCATCCGCTAATGACTTACCTATTACGTTTGGAACTGTAACTTTTTTATCTCCTGCGCCTTTGCTTACGAAAATCTTCACAGTGCTGCTTGCAGTTACTTCTTTTCCTTCCTGTGGATCAGAACCTATAACAACGCCTTGAGCTGTTTCACTGTCTTCCACAGATAAAACTTCATACAAAAGTCCTACTTCTTTTAAAGCTGATTTAGCATCCTCTTCAGTTTTCCCTTTTAAGCTTGGCACCGTAACTTTTGCCCCTGAGCTATTTATAGTAAGCGTAATAGTAGAACCTTCTTTTACTTTTTTAGATCCAGCTTTAGGATATTGATCAATTATAATGCCTTCATTTTTGTTTGGATCATAAGCATATTCCAGTTTCCATTCGAAATTATATTCATTACTGTCTACTACGTCTACAGCCTTTTTGCCTATAAAGTCAGGAACATCGACATCTTTCGCACTCAGACCAAACCATCCTGTTAAAAGACCTAAAATTAGCACTACCGATAAAACAACAACCGCAATTCCAACTCCCACAACTATGCTTATAGCCTTAGAAGATTTTTTGCCATCGCTATCGTCTTCTATATATTCGTCTCCATAGTTCTGTTGCGACTTATTGCCCTTCACTGAGTTTATAACATCAATATACTTTGTAGGGTTTTCGTCCTTAAAATATTTATACTCAAATCTAATACTCGGGTTTTTCCTAAACTCTTCGATAGCCGATAACATATCTGTAGCTGATTTATATCTAAATTTCGGGTTTTTCTGCATAGCTTTAAGGGTTATCTCTTCAAGTCCTTCCGGTATTGCTCCATCGACATCTCTAAGCGGTTTAGGGTCAGACTGTAATTGCATAATGGCGACCGATACAGCGTTGTCTGCTTCAAAAGGTAATTGTCCTGTAAGCATCTCATATAGCATAACGCCTACAGAATAAATATCAGCTTTTTCGTCAGTAGCGTCTCCCCTAGCTTGCTCAGGAGAAATATAATGCACAGAACCTATTGTTTTGCCGGTCATGGTTCTTGTTTCATAACTTGAAAATTTCGCTATACCAAAGTCCGTTACCTTTATGGTTCCATCTTTTAGCAACATTATATTTTGCGGTTTAATATCCCTGTGGACTATTCCTTTTTCATGGGCATGTTCTAGCGCTTTTAAGATTTGCGTGGTGAAAAAGACTGCATCTTTCCATTTTATTTTGCTTTGCTGTTCAATATACTCCTTCAATGTAATTCCATCGATATACTCCATAACGATATACTGAAAATTGTCGCCAAAGCTCACATCAAAAACCTTCACTATGTTCGGATGTGAAAGCATAGCTATGGTTTGAGATTCATTTTTAAATCTCCTTACAAATTCTTCATTGTCCAAAAACTCGTCTTTTAAGATTTTTATAGCTACAGTTTTTTTCTCATCAACATCATAAGCTTTGTAAACCACAGCCATTCCACCGCTTCCCAGCAGTTCATGAATTTCATATCTTCCATCTAACATTTTACCAATATATTTGTCCATGTAAATATCTCCCTTTGCTAGCAATACATTACCAGCGCTGTAGTATTGTCATTTCCGCCCAGTTCATTAACATTTAATATGAATTTTTCTACAAGTTCCTGCTCTTTATATTTATTAATATATTTCAAAATATTTTCCATGTCTATATAATTTGAAAGGCCGTCAGTACACATAAACACCACATCGCCTTTTTCAAGCTTTTTGTTTACATAATCAGTATTAAGCTGTTCATGAACGCCCAAAGCCCTTGTAATAATATTCTTTTTAGGGTGAACTTTTGCCTGCTCTGAGGTTATTTCGCCACTGTCTAGCATCTCCTGTACCATAGAATGATCGGTCGTAATTTGCTCGATTTTATCTTTTGAAATCAAATAAACCCTGCTATCTCCCACATGAGCTACATGCAATTTATCGCCGATAACCACAGCTAAATCAATAGTGGTTCCCATACCTTCATATTCTTTATTTTCTAAAGATTTTTCTAGGATATCTTTATTTGATTTCGATATACTTTCCAACATCAAATTTTTTATTTCGCATTCTGTTAAACCATTTTTATAATTTTTATTTATTTCATTTTTTACACACAAACGCGCAAGATTACTTGCTATTTCACCAGAATTAGTTCCACCCATACCGTCGCAAACCAATGCCCACGAAAAGTTAGTGTCAACAACCTCAAAATCAAAACAGTCTTGGTTTATACTTCTTACCATTCCTTTATCTGTTTTAGCAAAAATCTTCAAAAACTTTCCCCTCCTTTTAGGCTGACATTCCTTCTAAGTTGACCGCAAGACGCCTGTATATCCGAACCTAAAGTTCTTCTCACTGTGACAGGTATTTTTTCTCTTTCTAAAATTTTTATAAACTTATCTAAGTTCTCTTTACCGCTTTTTTTATATATACTTTTAGAGCCATTGCTGTTCACGGGAATCAGATTCACGTGACATAGCATGTTTTTCAATTTTCTAGAGAGAATTTTCGCGCATTCTTCACTGTCATTTAAGCCATCTATCATAGCATATTCAAACGAGATTCGCCTATTTGTTTTGCTTTGATAAAAGCGACAAGCCGAAAGAAGTTCATCCACATTAAACCTTTTATTAATTGGCATTATATCATTTCTTAATTTATCTTCAGGAGCGTGTAGCGACACTGACAAAGTTATTTGCAACCCTTCTTCAGCTAGCTTATATATTTTATCGACTATACCGCATGTAGATAATGAAATATGCCTTGCACCTATGTTCATTCCATCAGAATCAGATATTAACTTTAAAAGGCGTAAAACGTTGTCGTAATTATCGAGCGGTTCACCCATGCCCATAAGTACTACGTTCGATATTCTAACGCCATTGTCCAATTGAGCTCTTTGTATTTGTGATATCATCTCCGAAGGAGTTAAATTCCTCGAAAAACCACTCATACCGGTTGCGCAAAATTTACATCCCATTTTGCAGCCAACCTGTGTGGAAATGCAAATGGTATATCCGTGGTGGTACTTCATCAACACAGATTCTACGTATTCGCCATCGTTTAATTTAAATAAATATTTTACAGTTCCATCATAACTTGAAACTAATTTTTTTTCAATAATGCAATTGGCAATGTAGTATTTGGTTTTCAATTTTTCTCTAAGACTTAAAGAAAGGTTCGTCATTTCGTCAAAAGAAGTAATACCACTAGTTAACCAGCTATAAACTTGTTTAGCTCTATATTTAGCTAAGTTACTTTGCTGGAAATCACTTTCTATTTCAGATAAAAACATAGACTTAATGTCAAGTAAACTCATAAAACCTAAAATTCACTCCATTTTTTCAAACAACGAAATAAAAAATCCATCTGTATTATGTACGTGCGGAAGCAAAGTTAATTGATTGCCTCTTTCAAAATTATTCTTTTTTATTCCTGCTATACAAATTTCTACGGGTCTATAGTTTGTATGCTCTTTTAAGAATTTATCGGCAATTTCATTGTTTTCCTTCCTATTTAAAGTACAGGTCGAATATAAAAGCCTTCCTCCTTTTTTTAACAGCTTTTCAGCATTACATAAAATTTTATATTGAAGTTTTGGCAATTCTAAAAAATTATCTACAGGTTTATATCTAATTTCTGGCTTTCTTCCTATTATGCCAAATCCGGAACACGGAACATCGCACAGAACCATATCTGCAAATTCTTTTTCACTATTGCCAGCTTTTGCGTCTTTTACGTCCGCGCTTATTATATTTATTCCAAGCCTCTTTGCTCCGGCTTTTATAAGGCCTACCTTATGCTCATATAAATCATATGAATATATTTCCCCTGTATTTTGCATTATTTCAGCAGCGGTGAATGACTTGCCTCCAGGTGCTGAACAAACATCAACTAACACCTGCCCCGGCTTTAGGTTCAATACCTTCATGCATATCTGCGAAGCTAAGTTTTGCACATGAAATAAGCCAGACTTAAATGAATTCAAATTTTCAATCTGCCCTGTACTTTTTATAGTCAAGGCATCGCTACACATATTTATCTTCTCACAAACTACACCCTCGGACTTGAGAATTTCAGCTAAGGCTGTAGTGCTTGCTTTTAGCGTATTTACTCTTATATCGAAATTTGGTGTTTTAAAGAATGAATTTAAAATTCCTACATTGTTTTCTTCTCCGTAATCTCTCAGCCAAAGTTTCACCAAATGTTCCGGACAAGAATACTTAACGCTTAAATATTTAACGTTTTCATTTGTAAGTTCATCAATATAGTCATTGTAATTGTTCCTTGCAAAATTTCTTAATATTCCATTTATGAAACCCGTTGACGAAAAATTCTTCGTTTTTTTAGCCAGCTTTACAGTTTCATTAACAGCTGCACTTTGAGGAACTCTGTCCATAAATTTTAATTGATAAATTCCAATAAACAAAATAAATAAAACTTCTTTTGATATTTTCTCCAACGGAATTTTTGAGTACTTTGAAATTATATATTCAAGAGTAATTTTTCTTTCAAGTACCCCATAAAAAAGCGCCGAACAAAACGTTTTGTCCTTACAGTTTAAGTTACTTTCTGAAAGAATAGAATTTAAAACTAAATTTGAATAAGCTTTGTTTTCCTCTACCTTGAGTAAAGCTTTAAGAGTTAAGCTCCTAGCTGTGTCCATCAATCTTTTCCTCGTCTGCCACTAAATAATAACAATATTCTTAAAAGACTTAAAACTGAAGTAAATGCCGCTGCTAAGTAAGTTAAAGCTGCCGCCATCAAAACTTTTTTAGCTCCAACCATTTCTTCTTCATACAGTGTGTTGCTATCCTGTAAAGTTTTAAGTGCCCTCATGCTTGCGTTTATTTCCACAGGCAAAGTGACAAGCTGAAATAGTACCGCAAAGCTAAATAAAATTATGCCTGCATATATGAAAAAGTCGTATTGCACAGGCAAAATAAACCCTAAAAATATCAACGGAAAAGCAAAACTTGAACCAAAATTTGCTACAGGCACCAAAGCTTTCCTAAGTCTGATTGGTGCATATCCGACCTCATGCTGAACCGCATGTCCTGCTTCATGGGCTGCCACTCCAACAGCTGCTATTGTATCTGCCGCATAAACTGAATCAGATAAATTTATGGTCTTATCTTGCGGGTTAAAATTGTCCGTTAAACTGCCGGGTGTTCTTTGTATTTGGACTCCCATTACATTGTTATAGCTTAGCACTCTATAAGCTGCATCCGCCCCGGTAATACCTCTAGAATTTCTAATCTGAGAATATTTTTTAAACGTAGTTTTAACCTTCACCTGTGCCCACATCGATATAATTATCGCCGGTAACATGAACCAAAAGTAAGTATAATCAAATCCATAAAACCCATACGTATACATATAGTTTCACCTCTTAAATTAGCTTTAACGCGTTTTCTTTAATTTTATAACCTCTGAAAAATTCTTCTGCGGTCATTCTCCTTTTGTTGTCAAACTGCAATTCTATAATTTCAAGTGTTGTACCTTCTCCACAGCAAACAATAAAAGGATTTATGCTTTTTATTTTTCCGGCCTCTCCGAAAGAATTTTCAATCACTTTCGTTTTATAAATTTTTAACATCTTTCCTGAAAGCTCAGTTCTTGCAACCGGCCAAGGAATAAGTCCTCTTACTAAGTTGTGAATGCTTTTAGCGGATTTACTCCAATCTATTCTAGCCATTTCTTTTGTAAGCATGCTAGAAAATGTAGCCTTGCTATTATCCTGTTTTTCCGGGACTAGTTCGTTTCTTTCAAGTTTCTCTATGGTCTCTATTAGAAGCTCTGCACCTACTTTAGACAGTCTTTCATATAAACTCCCCGCAGTATCATCTTCATAAATGTCTGCTTCTTTTTTTAGCAGCATATCCCCCGTATCAAGCCCCTTGTCCATAAACATCGTAGTAACTCCGGTCTTCTTTTTTCCTTCAATCACTGCCCATTGTATAGGCGCTGCTCCTCTGTACTCAGGCAAAAGCGAACCATGCACGTTTATACAGCCATATTTCGGTATATTTAAAATATTTTCAGGTAAAATTTTCCCATAAGCTACAACCACTATCAGTTCTGGATTTAATCCTTTTATGACACTAAAAGTTTCATCATTTTTTAAACTTTGCGGCTGAAAAACTTTCAGATTATACTTTAATGCCAAATCTTTAATTGGCGGCGCACATAGCTGTTGTCCTCTGCCCTTTTTCTTATCTTGCTGAGTAAATACGCCTATAACTTCATGTCCGTTTTTTATGAGCTCTTCAAGACTCGGTACTGCGAAATCCGGTGTTCCCATAAAAATTATTCTCAAAAAATCACCTCTAAAAACATTGTTAATACTATCTTGCCAGCTCTTCAGGATCCAACATTCTTATAGTTCTTTCTTTAAAAAGAATACCATCCAGATGGTCTATTTCGTGACAAAAAGCCCGCGCAGTTAAGCCTTCGCCCCTATATTCTACTTTCTCCCCGTTTTTGTTCAAGGCCTTCACCAAAACCTTCATGGGCCTTTTAGTTATACCGTACTCGCCGGGGCAAGATAGACACCCTTCTACATCTTCCTGTTTACCGAGTCTTTTCACTATCTTCGGGTTTATAAGTTCCACAAGTTCATTTCCTATGTCTACAATGATCACTCTTTTCAAAACACCGACTTGCACAGCCGCTAAGCCAACACCGTTTTCCTTTTTTAAGGTTTCTTTCATATCATCAATTAAAATTTTTAGTCGATCATCAAATTTTTCCACTTGCCTAGATTTTTTAGCAAGTATCGGGTCACCTTCAAGAACTATATTTCTTATAGCCATTTTTTACCTTCTTTCATGTTCCTCATTATTTGAAAACTTAATTTCTATTTAAATTATAGCATAATTTTACAACTCAGTCTACTCAAACTACAATATTGTATCGGGGTTTACATCTACAAAAATAGCGACATCCCTGCTTTTCTTTTTGTCTCCAAATTCTAGAAGTAAATCAGAAACCATGTTTCTGAAATCTCTGCTGTTTTTATATTTTATTATAATTTTATATCTATATTTATTGTCGACTTTCAAGATACCCGCCGCTGCAGGACCCAGTAGTCTTACCGGTAAATTGCAATATTTTGATTTTATTAAAATTTTTAACCTATCACAAAATTCATGTGAAACAAGCAGTGCTGTTTTTTCATTTTTTCCGACAAACCCAATTATACAGATGTTTGAAAAAGGCGGATATAGCATAACTTTTCTCATTTGTATTTCGCTGTTGTAAAATTTTTCATAATTTTGTTCCTTTGCAAGGTTTATTATGCTATGTTCAGGCGAAAAAGTTTGTATAATTGCCTTTCCTTTATTTTCTCCTCTTCCAGATCGCCCAATAACCTGCGTAAGTAATGAAAATGTCTTTTCATAGCTTCTGAAATCATCACTAAAAAGGGTCTGATCTGCCAGCAGGACGCCCACCAAAGTAACATTTGGGAAATTAAACCCTTTCGCTACCATCTGCGTGCCCAACATTATTTGATATTTGCCTTTAAAAAATGCATTTAATTTTTCTTCATAAGAAAGCTTACTTCCAACTGTATCGGTATCCATTCTAAGTATATCGGAGCTTGGAAAAAACTTTTTTAATTCTTCTTCAACCTTCTGTATACCTACACCGGAAAGTTTTATTTCTTTGCTGTGGCAGCTCGGACACTCTGTACTTAAATCTTTTGAATACCCACAATAGTGGCACATCAGGCGAGAATTTGCACTATGGTACGTCATGGATATGCTGCAATTAGGACAGCATATAACTTCGCCACAGTTTCTGCACGAAACGTAAGTGTTATACCCCCTTCGGTTAAGGAGTAAAATGGCTTGATGTCCACTACTTACGGTACTTTCAAGCTCTTCCTTTAATACATTGCTAAAGTTCGAAAAATTTCCGGTCTCTCGCTCTTTGCCCATGTCCACCAGTAACGTTTTCGGTAAATCATCTCCGTTGTATCTTTTTTCCAGTTTACTTAAACTGTACTTTCCTTCTTTTGCAAAATAAAAACTCTCCAAAGATGGCGTTGCAGACGACAAAAGCAGCAAATTTTTATTATAATAGCTTCTAAACCTTGCTATGTCTCTTGCATGGTATCTGGGATTTTTATCGGACTTGTAGGTAGACTCCTGTTCCTCATCCATTACTATAAGACCTAAGTTTTTTACCGGTGCGAACACAGCAGATCTAGTCCCTACAACTATGTTGGCAATGCCATTTTTTACTCTTCGAAACTCATCGAACCTCTCCCCTTGCGACAATGCGCTATGAAAAACCGCAACATTATTTGCATATCGAGTTTTAAAAAGCCTAACTATTTGTGGGGTAAGCGCTATTTCAGGTACCATAACTATTACACCACGATTGTCAGATACAACGGCATCGATGAGCTTCATAAACACTGAAGTTTTGCCGCTCCCTGTAACACCATAAAGCAAAGAAACATTGTATTTATTTTCTCTATACAATTTATAAACATTACTATAAGCTTCTCTTTGTTGAGGAGTCAAATTTATTTCACTATTATAATTTTCAAACTCCATTTTTTCATATGGATCACGATACACTTTGCATTCAAAGTATTTTGCAAAACCCTTTTTTACTAGAGATTCCACTACGCTTCTTCCCGCACCTGTAAAGTAAGTAACTTCCTTTATCGTACTTCCACTTTTGTTCTCAATTAGAAATTTAATAACCTCAGTTTGTTTTTTCGTCAGCTTCACATTTAACTCATTTGAAACAAGTTTCACTTTTTTAATAGTCGCATCATTCATTTTTTTGCAAGATACTTCGCTTTTTCTTAAAACATCTTTGTCAAGCAAATTTTTTACAATAGCCGAAATGTCAACAGTATTGCTAAACTTCTTAATCAGTTTTTCTTTTTTTATTTTTCCCCCTAAGTTCCTGATATAATCTACAATTTCTAACTCCTGAAAATTCAAATCAAGTGGTTTTGTACATTCGTTTAAGACATATTCGTCTTTCAGAACAACGTTAGTGCCAGATGGAGTCATCACTCTTATAGCGTCAAAAAGTGTGCAAAAATATCGCTCTTTCATAAAAAAAGCTAATTTTAACTTTTCATCGCTAAAAAATGGCTTATCATCTAGCACATAAGAAATCTCTTTTAATTTTTTCTCTCCATTATAAGGAACTATCTCAAAAACTACCGCTTGCCTCTGTTTATTTCCTATTCCAAACGGCGCCAAAACCCTAGAACCTACTTGCACTTTTCCTAAGAAAGTTTCCGGAATTAAATAACTATAAAGCTTATCAATATGATAAATTTTATTATCTATTGCTATTTTCGCTACAAATGTTGAGCTCATGGTTTAACTTCCTTTTTGCTTTTTAGCTCAATGTTCAACTGTTTATTTCAGGCTCTAAAATGGCATATTTACCTTCCTTAAAGTCTTCAATCGCTAAATTTACAGGTTTTCTCGTTTCACTTGGGTTCGACAATGCCAGTTCATCAGCTATTTCCCTTGCCCTTTTCGCAACACCTATAACTAAAGCATACTTACTTTCTTTGCCGGAAAGCATATCCTCGATTGACGGTTTTATCATTTTATTTTCCATTTAAAAGCACTCCTTCTATAACTTTTTTCATATTTTTATATTTCATCTTTTCAGATCGTATAATCATATTTACATTTTCTGCACAAACATCCACTTTTTCGTTAATAACAGCGTAATCATAACGGCTAGTTTCTGCTATTTCTAATTTTGCTCTTTTCAATCTGTTCAAGATTACTTCATCTAAATCTGTTCCTCTGGTTCTTAGGCGCTGTTCAAGTTCCTGCAACGATGGTGGCAAAATAAATATTCCAACAGAATCTGGTCGCTTTTCTAAAACCTGTAAGCCACCCTGCACCTCTATTTCTAATATTACATCAAACCCTTCATTTAGCCATCGTTCTATTGGTTCTCTAGGCGTACCGTAATAATTAGAACAATATTTTGCATATTCAAGCATTTCATCATTTGAGGCTAGATCCAAAAACTCATGCTCTTTCAGAAAATAATAATCCTGCCCATCTATTTCGCCTGTGCGTTTTTTTCGAGTTGTTGCGGAAATCGATAACTTTAAATTATCATTTTTCTTTAAAAGTTCTTTTAACACAGTGTCTTTTCCCACTCCCGAAGGACCAGAAAAAACAATCAGTAATCCCTTACTCATTAGTCACATCGACCTCATTCAAGTTTTCTTCTTCATCTTTTATACGATTAGAAATAGTTTCAGGGTTTAGCGCCGACAGCACAACATGATCACTGTCCATTATTATCACAGCCCTCGTTTTTCTTCCACAAGTCGCATCAATCGCATTATTGCTAGCCTTAGCATCACCAATAATGCGTTTAACCGGCGCTGACTCTGGACTAATAATAGAAATTATTCTGCCAGCTGACACTACGTTACCAAAACCTATGTTTATAAATTTCATAAAGGCTTTACTCCTTAAAACTCTTTATGACTATTTTACCAGCTTTCCAATATTTATGTCAAATGTATAACTACACAGTTGTGCATTAGTTTAACTTGCCCGCAATATACCCTGAAAGCCATGCCCAGTAAAGGTTATAGCCACCACAAAGTCCATTTACGTCCAAAACTTCCCCACAAAAGTATAATCCTTTTACTTTTTTAGATTCCATCGAGTTCAAGTTTATTTGACTCAACGGAACCCCACCACAAGTTACCTGTGCATTTTTAAACGGCATAACTCCTATAGGTTCATATTCCCATGATTTTATTTTCTGTGCTAAAAAATCTACCTCACCAAAGTTCAACGCACTAGAAAACTTAGTAGAAATGTCATCTATGCCCATAGACTTTAATAGCACTACACCAAGCTTTTTATGCACAACTCCTATGTAGAGTTGGCTTAAAGTCAAATTTGGCATCAGCTGTATTTTCTTTAAAAATAAGTCTATTATTTCTTCTTTTGTATATTGTGGAAGCAAATCTATAACTATTTTTAGATTATTGCACTTCGCGCCGTTTACAGTTCTGTTTTTAAAAAACTCTCCCACCAAACCTGAAATTTGAAAAATACATACTCCCGACAAACCATTTTCAGTGAACTGTAATTCTCCCTGCTCAGACTTTACAATTTTGCCATCAGCAACCAATTTAAATGTACAGTGACTTCGTACACCTTTCAACATTTTTTCAAATCCAGATTTTGTTTTTACTGGAACTAAAGCCGGATAAATTTCCGTAACACTGTGTCCCAAACTTTTTACAACGTCATAATGATTATCTATAGTTCCTTCAGCAAAGCCCGCAACGCCGCCAATTGCGATAATTAGTTTATCACAGATTATTTCTCCATTTTCAAGTAAAATTTTAAACTTACTTCCTACTTTTAAAATTTTATCAACATTTAACTCGCAAAGCTCTGTGACACCTAAACTGGCATTTTCTAAGCGTAATAGGTCTAATATTGCCGAAGCCTGTTCACAATGAGGATAAACCCGCCCGCCGTCTTTCTCAAGTTCAGCAACACCTAACGATTTAAAAAATCCTCTTATTAAATTTACATCATAATTTCTAAAAATTTCATCTAAATACTTTCTTGAACTATAGTTATAAAATTCAGAAGAAATGTTTTTGTTTAAAAAATTGCACTTGCCGTTTCCTGTAACTAAAATTTTCTTTCCTACTCTAGCCTGTCTTTCAAGTAGTGCCACTTTTTTGTTTTGCCTTGCTGCCACAATAGAAGCTACTAACCCGGAAGCGCCAGCGCCTAAAACCGCTATATCAAAATTTAACGTCTTTTTCATAATTTAATTAAAGCAAAAACGCGGCAATACGTAAGAAATAATCGACATTATAATTCCTGCGGTGATCACACCCAAGGATATTATAAAAGTAGATTTTTTCGCATCCAGCCTAAGCAGCGACGCTATCAATGCACCCATCCATGCCCCTGTGCCGGGAAGCGGAACTGCAACAAAGGCAAACAGACCCCACTCTTTATACTTT
>OIZV01000234.1_pt1 | contig 33922 bp, 30 predicted proteins | sample 1588681 | NCBI WGS metagenome assembly OIZV01 (sample SAMN03283281) | human gut metagenome | biome: human-associated habitat; material: feces | host: Homo sapiens | place: Peru | collected 2012 | reverse complement strand
TTTTGACTCTGATTCCAGAGGACGGAACCGCCATTTGATGGCCGCTTGAGTATGTTCTAAAGTGATGCAGGTTATTTTTTACATTTTACTAAATAGAATTAGATTATAAACACTAAAACTACGACAATATGACAGAAGAAACCAAAAAGACAGTTGTCATCAATTTGGATGACAGTACTTATGCGCGAAGTTTTGAGACGGCAAATCTTGTTCACATAAGGGAATACAATCATGTGTTGGAATTGTTGAATAGGCAAATCGACAAGATTGAAGAGTATGATCGCCAATGTAGGGAGAGGAACGAAGAACCCTATACTTACAGGACTTATAATAATTCTATAGCGATTCTTGGTGGGCGTGGCTCTGGCAAGACATCATTCTTGAAATCGGTCCTTAAGTATTATCATAGCGGTAAGAATTGTGAGAATGGTGAAATAGATAAAAATGATAGACGTAATAAGGTTAAGGTGTTGAGTCTCATTGATCCTACGATGCTTGAAGATAGCGGTCATGTTCTTGTTCTTATCGTGTCTCTTATTGACAAGGAGGTAAGGGCTGCCTGCGAGAGAGGAGAGTTTGACATCCACTCCGAGTCTTTTGAGAACAAGAGGAGATGGCAAGTCGAGTTAAAAAAGATCTCTTGTGGCTTGGCTATGCTAGAGGGCCTCGGTAATGGGTTTAAGAAAGAAGTGAACTGGCAGGATGATAACTTCGTGATGAATAAAGGTTTTCAGGCGGTTTCCGCATCATTTGACCTTGGAAGAAACTTTCATCATCTTGTTGAGACGGCGCTTGACATTCTTGGGAAAAAGGCCTTCATGCTTGCGTTTGATGACGTTGATGTTGACATGCGCCGTGGTTGGAAAGTGTTGGAATCAATTAGAAAATACATAACGACCCCAAAGATCTTATGTCTGGTCAGTGGCAACATAAAATTGTACAGCATCAATGTGAGGATACAACAATGGAACCAGTTTAAGGAAATTCATAATATTGAAAAAGAATCTGATTATTCAATGCGAGTAAATGAACTGGAGGGACAGTATCTTTTGAAAATTCTCAAGATTGAAAACCGGGTTCATTTGGATTCTCTTCAGGAAGCTATTCGTTATACGGATTATCACATTCTTGATGCCGGTTTTGATAAGCCAATTCGTGAAAAATATACGACTATAATTCATGACTTAGGAATAAACGAGTCCAGTATCGTTCGTCGGTTTGTGGATTACCTCCTAAGTTTGTCATTGAGGAGTCAGATTAATCTTTTAAGGTCAAGAATCATAGAGAATGGTATAGGGGTAAGTTGCGTAGAAGCTTTCCTGTCAAGGATGCTGGCTTGTGATATACCTGTTGACTTGGCGGTTCAGAATCCCAACATGCTCGTTCCTATCATTGCAAATTATCTGATAGGGCATAATCTTTTGAAGGAGAACTACCAATTAGTTCCGACATCAAGGGACAGTTCTGTGAATGCGTGCGTGACAGGCTTGACAATTATCTTTATGAAGCATAATCTATCCAATCCTTTCGTGCTTTGGGATTATATGCTGAGAGTTGCTTATATGAGGAATATCGTCTCTTCAATTATCGATGGCAAATTAATAGAAGGCATTGCTAGTTATGTTAACCTGAGACACGATGGCACCTATAAGAATATGATAGGAATGTCAATGGCGTATAAAGAAGGTATGAAGATAATGGATATGTCTGAGCATATTAGACTATACTCCTTGAATAAATCAGCAAAAGATGGAAACAGCAACAGGATAGACTCCGTCTTAAAGGATAAGAAATCCGCAATTAAAGCACTTGGGATGATTCCATTATGTGCATTGAAAAAAACTTCGAGTAATAGTAGCTCTTCATATTATTCGGTTTTTCTATTGTTCGCGACTATTTGTCAATTGTTGAAAACCGGGAATGAGGATAAGAATGAGGTGATTAGGCTAATTAAAGAGGCTCAAATATATCGCTATTACCCAGTTCCGACATCTGATAAAGACAATCTTGAAAGGAGTGTAGAAAAGGATGATATTTTTAGCGATGGAGATAGTTCCGCAGATCCGACTTTCGACAAGTTGATAGATAGCATCGTAAAATGGAAGAAAGACTTTTCTAAAGTGAAAACTAGGCCTCCGCATCTATTAGGTAGGATTATGACACGTTTCTATTCATCCGTGAAGAATGTGAAGAAAGATAAGCTGGGAGAACAGATGCACTTGTCTATTGTTTGCTTTTTAAATTCATGCCTGATTGAAGAAGCTCGTGAGTATGTGACTGACGCAACAAAAGGAGTATCCATAAGTGATATTAATTTTAGCAACGTAGTGTCGTCGGATAAAATCTTTATGGATAATTTGTCAAAAATACCGGATGAGGAAATTAACTCAATTATTGGCTTTACAACAACAATGGCTCGTTGCCCTCTTATTTATAATTATCTGGATGTCTCTTTGTTCGCAAATAAGAAATCTATATGGAACGATGATGTAATAGCAGGCAACGAAGAACAGAACATTAAAGTAATTCTTGACAAGATTGCAATTATTGATCAGAATGCTGAAATGACGACGGCTAGGAAAAGGGGAAAAAACACTAAGTCAAGCAAGCCGACTTTTTATTATAGTCGTACAAACTGGGGCAAGACAAAGGACTATTTGGAGAAGAACGGTATTGATATATACAATTTGTTGAAATCCTATACGGATGAACAGATAGCGAATCATTTGAATGGTTTAAACTTATTTAGTACCACGATAAAAGAGGACATGATAAGATCCGTTCGCCATATTTGTATTGAGTCTCGTACCATTTAGACATGTTGACCGATTCATACATCAAATACCTCATGTGCGATGTCAACAGCCTGTACACCTATTTCAACAGAAGAAGGCGTGTAGGCTTGGATGACATCAAACGTAATCTGATGCTGCTGGAGCGAGAGAAAGATGCTTTCATTCCTGATCATTATTACAGGCTGGGATTGGAACATTCCTTTGAAGGCATCAACACATTGGCGGAAGTATTTGTCAAAGGGATATGTCGTTTGGCGGACAAGTACTTGGAGTACCATGGCGACAAACTTTATGTCAAAGCGGAACTGCAGAATGAATGGCAATTGTTCATCCCGTATATGCCGCCACTTGTTATAGTCGCGGCGAAAATATGGGACAAGCACACTCCGTTTGGCATAAATCCATGTGATTACTGCCACGAATATATTTCCAGTGTGTTGCATTACACGTCATTACTACCAGCGTATGTTCCTGAACTTAACAACTTCAAGAGCAAGCGTGGCGGTTTGACCGACCTTCATATTCATTTGAATGGGACGATAGAGTCTGATATCGTTTGGCTTGACATACTGAATCATTCCGTGAATTTTTATTCCAACCTTGCGGAAGCGCAAGGTAATGAGAAAGTCAAAGAACTATACACGCAAGTCACAAGGTTCTATGAGCCGAAAGACTTCCAAACCTTGGTATGCGTGGCGATTTCGTTAAGAAATAAATTGGTCGAATTGGTATTCGACGTTAAAGCAATTGATGAAGGTAAAAATAAGACGATGTTCGACAGCCTTCTGGATGAATTGTACGAAGCTGACTACGGTACGCAAGAAGACTTGTTGTCAGGCTGTCTTGGAAGTTCTGTTCCTGACCTCATCAAAGAATGCTACTTATACATAAGAGTATTCGATCATTTGGCGGTAAACAAGAACGATGACGCTGTCGCTGGTCTGTTCCATTATTATCTGCTTATCTTCGGACTGAACAACATGATGTTGGTTCAACAACCAACTTTATTCGGCTTTGAGGAGTTTCAGAAATACACGATGAGTGGTTTTCGTTCATTTAGTGAAGCCTCTTACAACAGGCGTTTCCTTCAGCTTGCAGGAAATTCTTTGGACAACATTCGCATGATTGAAGGACGTTTCGCTCCCAAGGATACTCTTGTCGAGGACATAAACCTGATTGAGAAAATAGATAAAGGTTTCGACACGTTCCAAGAGTGCAGGAAGTCGTATGACCTAACTGATAAGCCGCGCCTTTCGCTGGTCTCGCACTTTATAAAAATACCGGATTCCCGTAATGATGACTATATTCGTTTCAGTGATCTGCGGGCTGAATTACGAAGAAAGACACAGGCTCTTTGCCAACTCCGGAATCAGAGAGATAAGTATTCGGAATTGGTGGTAGGCATTGATGCCGCCTCCAGCGAATTCAACACCCCTCCTGAAGTGTTCGCTGAATCCTATAGGACTTTGAGGGAATGCGGCTATACTCATTTTACCTACCATGCGGGGGAAGATTTCTTCCATATTCTCAGTGGCCTGAGGGCTATCTATGAGGCGATTCATTTCTTGGATCTTAGTTGTGGAGACAGGATAGGACACGCTGTTGCCTCAGGAGTCTCTGTCGGTCTATGGAAAAATAATATGGGGGACAGACTCCTTATGCGAAGGGGCGAATATATGGATGATTTGATTTTCGCTTATCATATTATCTCAACTCAAAGCGATGACAGCTCATTGACGGATCTGCTACCCAAAGTGGCTTTGAAGATTGGAGAATATGCGTCTGTGATTTATGATAACCATTTTTCCGTGTCAGAACATATTCAAGCATGGTTGATGAGGAATAGGGAGCCTGAAAAGATGTATGAGATATCATCTGAAAAATGGAGTTCCGTGGAAAGGCTTTTTGTAATGTATAATCTTAAGCCGGTACGTGATAGATATGAAGCTGTCATCGAAGTCCCGACCTACGATGTTTTTAGAGAGAGGGACTTGACAAAACTTCAATGGCTCATGCTTGAACAGATGCATGACAAGGATCTTGTCATAGAGACGCTGCCGTCAAGCAATGTTCTGATAGGTCATCATCATGATTTCTCGACATACCATCTCTACAATTGGTGGAAATGGGGAAAGGAGGGACACCCCATCCCGCCTATAGTTGTAGGAACAGACGATGCGGGAATCTTTGCCACCAACATCTACAATGAGTATTGCAACATATTTAGTCTTCTTAAATATCAGAAGCACATGAACACAGATGACATCATGGCACTGATAAGGCAGATTGATGAAAATTCAAGGATTTATGCTTTTGATTTGCATCGAAAATATGAGAACAAGAATGAATAGAATTGAGGATTTCGAGTTATTCCAATCCTCAGTAAACAAGCAGTTTAAAATAATTGAGAATCAGTTGGCAGATTATCAGAAGTTAGAAGATTATTATGGATTTAGTATTTGTCCGAAAGGTCGTGTTGGTGGCATAGATGAAAGGCGTATAGAAATTTTTTATGGAAACCGTCCGTACGACAAACGAAAGATAATATCAGATGATATGAACATAAGGACAGAATTGCTCTCTGAATCAGGCGCTGAATTGAGTGTTTTTAGGGATGATTTCGGTTTCGCATGTATTCAATTATATCCAGCGGAATCCAAGTTTGGAAAACAACGGGAAGAGAGCATTCTAGTTAACTGTCACCTTGATCCCAAAAGACTTTTAAAGCATCGTTTTCAAAAACACATGATGTTGATACTTAATTCATATATGGCTGTAACATGTCTTGAGGGGAATCCGACTCCATGCGATAAATTGCGTGTTTTCTTATTGCGAACCTTCAAACCTACAGTCGTGGAAAAGAGAGTCCAACCGGCTAGAATTTGGCCGTTGATTAATAGTATTGTCAAATTTGTTTTGACGGTTGGTTTAAGCGGATTTTTACTTAAGATAATAGATAGTTATGTATAATCATTCACGCATACCACAAAAACACTCTGTGGCTGAAGAAAGAAAAACAGAAACGAGTCGCGACATAGACAGTGAGATTGATTGGAAAATAATTGAACAGTTGCATAATGCTGTCTTGAATTTTTCTAAAAACAGCATGAATGCAAAGAGCATTATGTTTACTCTTATTGGGGTTATAGTAGCTGCCTTGCTTAAAAACGAACGTTCATTTGGATGCAACGAGAGACTTTTGCTTATTATCGTGGTTATATTATTTTGGCTATATGATTCTTTTACATACTATTATCAAGAAAAATTAAGATCTCAGATAGATGTCCGTTTCCATTCTCTGAAGAAGAGGCATGCAAGTAAGGAATTAAATGATGAATTTACTTTGCCTGATAACAGATCTTCTTGTGGACGTGTTTGGCGCTCGCTCTTTTGGAACTATTCTATTTTGTTTTACCTCATCATTCTTGTCGTCATTTTTTATTGGCCGATATTTAATCAGTAGAATGCGTTTATTTGTAAGCTATACTTCAAAAGATCCAGCCATTACGCAAGAGGCTCTTGTTAAAATAGAGACTCGTCTTAGGCCTTTTGCAAATGTGTTCATTGATAGGCTCCATAATATTAATGGAGGTCAGGCCAGAGTTGATCATGAATTGAGCCTATGCGATGTCTTGATTCAAATTGAATCGCAAGGTTATGAATCTGAATGGGTAAAGAAAGAAGTCCATTTTGCTAGACAAAACCATAAACCTATTATTCAGATAAAATTGGACTCTTTGCTTAATATGAGCGAAACCCAAATGATGAAGTCTTTTTCTTCGTTTGCGTCGGATGTGGTAGAATATAATACAATACTTCGGTAAAAATTTACCGTACTAAAAAGTTAAATAATGGAAGCCGGATGACCGGTTCCGCTATATAAAAGTTCATTGAAATACTGTCAATAACTGTCGCTTGGCAAGCTGATGAAAGGTCCGGAAGGACACCGAAAAAATGTCTGAAATATTGATAACAGGATAACAAAAGTATTGCATAAGTCGCTGATTATTTGTAACGTAACCATCCCCACAACCCCATCTTGACGTGATTGCTGAAGAGTTATACCTTCGCGCAAAAACGTAAAAGATGAGAAAGAAACAGGAACCAAGTCCGGTCGAGAGACGCGGCTGGAAACCGGCGTTCGCCTATGTGGTGTTGTCAGACGCGAATTCAAACGATGCCGGCAAAAGTGGCAGCATCGAGCTGCAGTACCCCAATGGAGTGCGAATCTTGTTGCCTCAGGGAATGCACGACGCGGGGGAGCTGATGAGTTACGTAAAAGCATATGGAGAGTGATGGGAAGGAGGTATGTCAGTTGGGCGGCAGCCTGAAGTACAGGGTGTATTCCCGTCCTGTGGATATGCGGAAATCGTTCAGGGAACTGGCGGGCATCGTCCATTCAGAGATAGGGCGCCAGCGACCATATCTGAAATGACCGCGAAAAGTGTGTCAGGCCTTGTCGAGTCGGCGAAGATGCTCCAGAAAAGCAGCAGATCCAAAGACCGTCATATCCGCTATTGCCTGCGCAAACTCTTCGGCTCGACAAGTGAGAAAGTGCATGATGACGAGGTGCTGCCGCTGGTAGATTCGGTGCTGGAGGGAAACGGCCTGGAGGTCAGCGACAAGCTTCTGAAGGAGTATAAGTCGGCCAAGGAAGTGGTTGTCCGGATGAAGAGCCTGATGGAACTCAAGCGCCTGGCGAAAGAATCGGAGCGGCCAAAGGATACCGGAGAAGACGATCCCGAGTCGGAATGCCGGATGGTGGACGCGGCATATCTCCGCTCGCTGCCACAGCATGGCGCACCGGTAGTGCTCTATCCTAGGGAATACCTGAAGGACCCGTCACGCTATGTGGAGATAAAAAAACAGTCAGGCAGAGATGCTCATTACGAACTGGTGCTGACTCCGGAGAAGCACGAGGCGATGAGATATGAGCTGCCGGTGTTTGTGGAGAAAGGGAATCCGGATGCGGTTCCGATACAGGCGAAGGTGGAGGACTACCGTCCATATCCGAAGAGCTTCGCGTCACCGGAACTGGAGGGCAAGATGGAGGTGGAACGCCTCGCGGATTGCGATCCGATATATACCCGGGAGAAGCGCTATGGGCGAAACGGCCTCAACATCTCCCGTCAGCTGATTGACAAGCTGCACGCGCGGACATGTGACCTTCTGGAGCCATTGTTCGACCTGCACTATTATGATGTGATAAAAGGTGAGTATCTGTTGGGAGACGGTTCACCTGTGCGTATAGTGAACACGGAGACTCACAAGTGCGACAAGCACTATATGGCGCATGTGGTGTGTCTGGACAAGAATGCCGCACTGTTCAACGTCGGCAGTCGTGTGGATATGGACGGAAACATATTGAGCCATGGCCGGGCATCCGAAGACCTGGAGCTGCTGTGCAAGGATATGACAAACGCGAAGGCGTTCGAGAAGGACGGTTATTCGGGCTGGAGCAAATGGCTGAAGAATAACGGAATAACGGAGTGCGCATGTAATGCTCATGCCCGTCGAGAGTTCGAGGAATCGAAAGCGGAGGCCCCGTTGCCGTCGAGAATTGGATTGGGGTTCTATACGTTGTTGAACATGGTGGGACAGTATATCAAGGCGGAGGGTTTGACCGGAAAACGCAAGAAGGACATCCGGATGGGGCAGGAGAAGCCGATATGGACGGCCTTCGTATCGTGGGCGTCAGCCGAATATGATCAGCATCCGAAGGGAAGCGCGATATCTGGAGCGTTGGGCTATCTGTTAAAACGGAGAAAGGAACTTATGGCGTATCTGAAGATCCCGATGATGCCGATAGACAATAACGCGTGTGAACGAGGGTTCAAGCCGTTGGTAAAGGGCAGGAAGACATCCCTGTTCTTCCAGAACCTCATGGGCGCATGGCGCGCGTCGATGATGTACGGCTTCTTTGAGACGTGCGCGATGAATCACCTGAATCCTCAGCAGTGGTTGACGTATGTGTTGAACAACATCAAGACCACGCCGGCGGACCGGTTGCCGAACCTGCTGCCGCAGAACTTTGACAAGAGTCTTCTGAAACTTGTCTAAACAAAAGAAAAACAAATCAGAAAAATACGGCTAAAGCCATTAATGTATAGACTGTGCTTCGCAGCCTTGGTGTTGCTTTGTCAATATGGGTGTGCGGGAACGGTTACATTCGATGATGCTGCTATCGAACGCATGTATCATCTCTTCAAGACCGATCCGCAGTTTTTCATCTTTGTAAAGCACTGTGGCTTCCTTAACCAAAGTCATCGCAAAGTCTTGATAAATACGCCAATCCTTCTTCTCGTTGGCCTCTGCAAGCGTAGATTTGGGCATCACCTTGATGCCGAATCTATAGAGGTCCCCGCAGAGGTTAAGTGTAGTCTCAATATCTCTCAAACCAGAGCGGTCGGTGAACTGAGCAAAGCTCATCACCATGAACTGGTCTCGGCAATTGAACTTAATAGCGTGACGGTCGCCTTTGTAGCGATCGACGCACTTTTTGAATTCGTATTTGTCAATGAGAGACATAATTTGCGCGAAGATTGTTTTTCCTTTGTTCATGGCTTGCGGATGGCATCTTGTTGCCGCCCCCAAAGTTCCGAAGTTCTAATCGAAAAATATTCTGAGCCTTGTAAGTTATTGAAGTTAAATAGTTAAAACCTTGTCGGAGAAAATTTCTCCGGACAGAAGTGAATGAGTTAAATAAATAAAATAGGTATAACATGTCAAAGAAAAAAGTAATGTTGGTTTTTGGTACCCGTCCAGAGGCAATTAAGATGTGCCCTTTGGTTATAGAGTTCCAAAAACATTCAGAAGAGTTTGAAACGATTGTGTGCGTAACTGGACAGCATCGCGAAATGCTAGATCAAGTGCTACAAATTTTCGATATAAAGCCTGATTACGACCTGAACATTATGAAACAAGGGCAAGACCTCACCGACGTAACCACTCGTGTTCTTACCGGATTGCGTGATGTATTCAAGGAATCGCAACCTGACATTGTACTTGTTCATGGTGATACTACAACATCCATGGCTGGTGCACTTGCTTCATTTTACGCACAGATACCTGTAGGACACGTAGAAGCAGGACTTCGCACCCACGATATATACAGCCCTTGGCCAGAGGAAATGAATCGCCAAATAACCGGTAGGATTTCTTCTTACAACTTTTCTCCGACGCCTCTTTCCGAAAAAAATCTCATCGATGAGAAAGTTCAAGGCGAAATATATGTTACGGGCAACACTGTAATTGACGCTCTTCATATGGTTGTTGAGAAACTTAAGAATGATACAGCTCTTGCTAAGGAACAAGAACGTATCCTTCTTCAAGCTGGTTACAATATTTCTCGATTGGATCATGATAAAAAGCTTGTGCTCATTACAGGTCATCGTCGTGAGAATTTTGGCGATGGCTTTATTCGTATGGTAACTGCAATGAAAGATTTGAGTGAGAAGTATCCAAATGTCGATTTCGTGTATCCAATGCACCTGAATCCTAATGTCCGTAAGCCGATCCATGAAGTGTTTGGTGAAGATCTTACACGTCCAAATTTTTTCTTTATTGAACCATTGCAGTACCTTGAGTTTGTGCACCTCATGTCGAAGGCTACTATAGTTCTTACTGATTCTGGTGGAATACAGGAGGAGGCTCCAGGTCTAGGTAAGCCAGTTCTTGTAATGCGTGATACTACAGAGCGTCCAGAGGCTCTTGTCTCCGGCACAGTTCATCTTGTTGGAACAAATTACGACAAGATTATGACAGAAGTCAGTACTCTTCTAGATGATTCTGAAGAATATGAAAAAATGAGCAAAGCAATTAATCCTTACGGGGATGGGAAGGCTAGTAAGCGCATCGTGGAAATAATTGCGAGAATCAGGTAAATACATTATTGGTTAGAATATACATGTGATTGTATAAATGAGCATACGTTCATGATTATAAGATGTTAAACATAATAATAACTGTTTAGCTAATTGTAAGGACTTTTATTGATGCCAACTACGTTAACAAATCTGTCTTGGAAATTCGCCGAAAGAATTGCTTCGCAACTAGTTTCTTTTGTTGTATCAATCATTCTTGCTCGTATACTTACCCCGTCTGATTATGGTTCGGTTGCAATGGTCATGATATTCGTGACACTTGCGAATGTGTTAGTGGAGGGAGGGTTTTCAAGTGCATTGATTCAGAAAAAAGATGCCGATAAACTTGATTTTAGCACGGTTTTTTATTTTAGCATCGTTTTTTCCATATTTCTTTATGTGGCACTTTTTTTTAGTGCTCCATATATTTCAAAGTTTTATGGTGAAGGGTATGAAATATTAACTCCAGTGTTAAGAGTTATCGGACTTCAAGTCATTATATATGGAGCGAACTCAATTCAGCAGGCTTACGTATCTAAAAAGATGATGTTCAAAAAATTCTTTTGGGCAACACTCATAGGGACTATCGTTTCAGCTTGTATTGGATTGAGTATGGCATTTTTAGGTTATGGAATTTGGTCTCTTGTTGGACAGCAAATGGCTATGGCTGTTACAAACACTATAGTTTTGTATTTGATTACAAGAAAACTACCTGGCCTAATGTTCTCATACCAAAGACTTAAAGGGTTATTCAGTTATGGAGCTAAAATTCTCGGAGCTTCTTTATTGGTTAGTTTTTTCTTGGATTTACGATCATTGATTATTGGTAAGCTTTATTCAGCTAAAGATCTGGCCTTTTTTGATAGAGGACGTCAGTTTCCAAACTTGTTAGTTACAAACATTAATTCATCTGTCGGTGCTGTTCTATTTCCAAAAATGTCACAAGAACAAGACGATAGAATTCGTGTTAAGCAACTTTGTCGCAACTCTATTCGTTTTAGTTCGTATGTGATGATGCCTCTGATGTTGGGAATGGCCGTGTGTGCTGAACCGTTAATCCGTGTATTACTTACAGATAAATGGATTGACTGTGTTCCATTCCTTCAGTTATTTTGCATCACATATATGTTTTATCCTATGCACACTGCTAACATGCAAGCTATTAAAGCAATAGGAAGGAGCGGAACCTTTCTTGTGTTGGAAATAATAAAAAAAATACTAGAACTGATAAGTTTGTTAATAGTGATGAAGATAAGTGTTACTGCTATCGCTATTAATATGGCTATACTTACTACGCTTTTCACTTTTATTAATGCCTATCCAAATATAAAGCTCCTCGATTATTCTTTTAAAGAACAGATGAGCGATATGTTGCCATCGTTATTATTATCTACTATAATGGCTGCTCTTGTTTATGGAATTGGTCTTATTTTACCTATATCGGATTTTGGATTGTTAATTGTTCAAGTTTTGTTTGGAATATCATGTTATTCTGCACTTTCTTATCTGACTAATAATTCTGAATTTAAATATATATATGAACTTATAGTAAACAATGTTCACCATGAATAATAAGGTAGGTATTTTTACTTGGCACTATTACCAAAACTTTGGAAGTGCTCTTCAAAGTTTTGCTTTGCAATCAGTTTTGAAGAATCTTGGTAAGGATGTAGAGGTCATCAACTATAGGAATCCTATATTTGGATCAGTCAATATTTTCAAAGAAAATATTTGTTATATATTGGCCCCCATACTTCAATGTGTTAGCAAACGTTTCAAGCTATCGAATCTTTCATTTCGTAAAAAATACATAAACGAGACTCGTTTGGTGAGGACAGGAGAGGAAATTCGTGAAATATCCAAACGTTTTGATGTGATTGTGTATGGCAGCGATCAGATTTGGGCTCCCAACCTTCTTAATACTGTCTATTTGGGAGAGTATGTCGATTCAACTGTCCGCAAAATCGCCTATGCTGCTAGTATTGGTTTAAACAATATACCAGACAATTTACTCTCGACGTACAAACACCTATTAGGCTCTTTCTACAAGATTGGCATACGAGAGCAAGAGGGCAAAGAACTCCTAAAAGCAAAGTGCGATCTGGATTCCACAGTCGTTATTGATCCAACTCTAATGCTAGATGTGCAAATCTATTTAAACATACAACGAAAAGTAAATGGTATAAAGCAACCATATCTCTTCTGCTATTTTCTCAATACTGAACATCATTACAAAGATAGAGTTCAACAGTATGCCAACAAGCATAATCTTCAAATAATTGGAGCCTCAGATAAAATTTCGGATAACGAATGGATGACTCGGTTGACAGGTCTTGGAGCTGACCAATTCCTATGGCTCATAAATCATGCCGAAACAATTATGACGGATTCTTACCACGGATCAATTTTCTCACTACTCTTTCACAAGAATTTATGGATTTTCCAACGTTTTGATGAAGAAAACCCAATCTGTCAGAATTCGCGTATTCGTCAACTCAATACTTATTTTAATCTAAGTCCTCGCATCATCTATGGAGAATCTATAGTTGAAGATTCTTTATCAATTGATTATGAAGATTTTGAATCTAAATTGAGTCAACTTCGAGCATCTTCAATTGACTTTCTAAGAAACGCTCTCAAATAGTTATGTTATCATTCAATATTGAAAAGAAGAATTGTAGCGGATGTGGAGCATGTTATTCGGTCTGTCCTAAGCAATGCATCTCTATGGTTCGCGACGAGGAGGGTTTCGACTATCCTGAACTCACCTCCCCTAATACCTGTATAAATTGCAAATTGTGTGAAAAGGTTTGCCCTATTAACACATCCTTTCATTTGACTGTTACTCAACGCGCTTTTGCAGCTGTCTCTAAGGATTACTCCATTTGGCATCGTAGTGCCTCCGGCGGTGCTTTTTCTGAGATTTGTAAAGCATGGGGTGACGAGAATACTTTTGTCGTTGGTGCGGCGTGGAATGGTTTAGATGTTCATCATATTATGGTTAAGGGCGTTGATAATATTAAACCTTTATGCAATTCTAAATACGTGGCAAGCCGTATTGAGGATGCTTTTCGAGAGATTCGAGATAAACTTGCGGAGAATAAAGTTATCTTCTGCGGCACACCTTGTCAAGTGAGTGGACTTCGCTCATTTCTCCATAAGGAGTATGAAAACTTGCTCACGATTGACTTAATATGCCATGGAGTAGGTAGTCCCACTGTATTTAAAACGTGTACTAACCTTATTAGTAAACAAGCTGGTGAACAGTTGCAAGCCTACGCTTTTAGAGCAAAAAGAAGAATTTATGAAACTGACTACCTTGCCGCCTTAAGCTTTTCAAAATCCAAACTATACGTTACTCAGGATCAATATATGCAGCTTTTTTTAAAGCAAATATGCCTCCGTCCATCCTGTGGGCAGAACTGTAAATATCGAGGACGTATCAGACGTCCAGGTGATTTTACAATAGCAGATTTTAAGGGATTATCCTCAATCTTTCCCGATCTTCTCGGCACTAAACGCAACTACTCTACTATAGTCTGTAATAGCGAAAAAGCGACAACTCTTATCCCACAATTGAAGAAACAAATGGAAATGCGGGAAGTCACTATTGAAGACATTATAAAATATAATCCCCTATTCGATGGTCATACTTGGTTTTCGAATGAACGGGACAAATTCTTTGTTGATTTTAGCAAAGACCATGAGAGGACTGTCTTACGATACACTACGCCATATAAACCTTTTTACACTTCGATAAAAGGAGCTATTTTCAATATTTTGCCAACGTGGATGAGAAAAATATATTTGAGAAAATAAATATTATATAAAATTGTTTATGAAAGCATATATTTTTGTATTTAGATTTTATAATTATGATGCAAATCGCCCTAACATAGGGGGCACTCAAACATATGCCACTGAGCTTTCAGAGTTGTTATACAGTCAAGGCTATGATGTGCATATTCTTGACGAGAAGAAAGGAAAGTGTAAAAGTCCAAAATTCGGTAAGTTCAAGCACTTTACTGTAGAAGAGTTCTACTATGGGTGTAATTTGAACAAAGCATTTCATAAATTCTATAAGGATCATACCGATAATAAAACATTATTCATCATAGGTGATGATGAACAAGATATATATCCTAAAAAAATCAAGAATTTAATTTCTATTCAGCACGGTATAGGATGGGATTCTGTACGAAATGGAGGAAAGAAATCTTTGCCTATAATATTTCCATTATATAAGTTAGGACGATGTGTCTCAAAACTGCGAAAGTTCATAGGAGGCGCAAATTATGTATGTGTGGATTATAATTATTTTAACTGGCTAAGAACTCTTTATGATATACCCAAAGATCGAATCCTTTGTGTTATACCAAACTTCTCCTCTGGCAAACTCTCCTCATTGGATATTGAAGAGAAATTGAATTCTTTAAAAGATTTAAAAAGTGCTAACATTGTGTTTGCGAGACGTCTACAATGGTATCGTGGACCTATTATGTGGGCAAATGTTGTAAAAAGACTATCTAAGGAATATCCATCATTAAGATTTACAATTGCGGGTGAAGGAGCATGTGAAAATGAGGTTCATCACATTCTTAATGATGTCAAAAATGTAACTTATACGAAATTCAATGCTGAAGATAGTATTCAATTTCATTCTCAATTTAATATTGCTGTCGTTCCTACTATCTTTTCAGAAGGTACTTCTTTATCTGCTTGTGAGGCTATGGCATCAGGTTGCGTTCCAGTAGTATCTCATGTTGGAGGATTAACAAATATTATTTTAGACCATTTTAATGGTAGGCTTTTTTACCCACAAGAAGAATATCTATATAAAACCATGCAGGAGGTAATTGAAATGGATATAAATGAGTTTAAAAGAGTTGCTAAGAGAGCCTATGAAACTGCAACATCAACCTTTTCTCGTGACACATGGGCTGAAAAATGGATTACAATGATTAATTTTGTTATGTCTTCAAAATGATAGAATATCTCAAAAACATTAAAGATAAGCCATTAGTTGTAATTTTTTTGATGTATATTATTTCTTCATACGTATGTCAAGAAACTTTGTTACCTCCAAGAATTAACTCTTTGTTTTTAATGGCTTATGTGGGACTTTCATTTATTTATTTTTTAAGCAGGAAAAATATAATCAATCTTCATTTCTCAAAATGGTATATAATACTCGTACTATACGCTCTATGCTCTGCGTTATTAATGACTAACACTGTTTTTTCAACATTATATCAAATGTTTGTAGTCTTGGTGTTAACTTTTTGTTTCAGCATTACTATAACAAGTGAAAAAACTTTAGAATTGACGTTAGTAACGTATATGCTATCGGCGGTAGCTATGGGGATCTTAATTATGTATTATAATCCGATTTATCTTCTCGGAAATGTTGATAACCTCAATGGAGAGCGTCTAGGTGGAGAAGAAACGGGGAATGCCAATATCTTTACTTCATTGATGATGTTCTCAGGAGTTCTTGCCTCATGGTTGGCACTGTACAAACGAAATATCATTATACGTGTAATATCAGCATTATCACTATTATTGATATTATATTTAATGGCACTTTCTGGAGGACGAAAGACTATTATAGCATTAGTTGCGTGTTTGTTGTTTTTTATTTGGAAGAAAAGTGGTAATAGTGTTAAGAAACGGATTATTGCATTAACAATGATTTGTTTAACTATGTGCTTCCTTCTGTATTTAATGATGAATGTTCAGTGGATTTATGATGTTGTAGGTTATCGTTTCGACGGAATATTGGGGTTCCTAGGTGGAACTGGAGAAAGCAATGTGTCTAGTGATGACTTAAGAAAAAAGATGATCTTAATTGGTTTACAAGGATGGACTGAACGTCCAATATTTGGTCATGGTTTGGACTCATTTAAATTCTTTAATGCAAAAGTTACAGGTCATATGTTTTATTCTCATAACAACTACGTCGAGATGCTATACGATTTCGGCTTAGTGGGTTTTGTGTTCTATTATACATTCATTTATAGATTATATAAAAGGCTCATTTCAATGCCTAAAGAATATTCTATATATTCAATTCTTGGAATTGGTATTATTATAGAGTTATTATTCTTTGATATAGGCGGAGTAGCATATTATATATCTGGTAATATGAACATGTTGTGCATTGCCACAATTATATCGTATGCGCCCATCTATTTTAGGAAATAAGTTTTAGGTCATGAACATATTAAGTATAGTTGTAATAACTTGGAATAGGTCTAAGCAACTTGCGGAGGCTCTCGGTAGTTGTTTTGCATGTGATTTACCTGAAGATACAGAATTTGTGATCATTGACAATGCGTCAACTGATGATACAGAAGCTGTTGTTTCTAGTCTATTTAAAAACTATCAGTATGATTTCTATTATGAGAAGATGTCCGAAAACCTCGGTGTAGGCAAAGGACGAAATTATGCATATTTGAAGAGCCATGGCAAGTATGTTTATTTCTTAGATGATGATGCTTATATTGACAAGAAACATTCAGATTTTTTTATAAAAGCTATTAAATTTCTTGATGAGTATTCTCAAATTGCTACACTGACATCTCAAATATATGATTTAATCTGGAAATCAAATAGAGTATCAAATACTGGCCCATTATATAAGCAGGGCTTACGTCTAAATTATATGTTTTGTGGTGGGTCCCATTTTCTTCGAAGATCATTCTGGGGTAATAATGAGCCCTATTTCCCAAATAAGTATGGTTATGAAGAACTATTACCTTCTCTGAAAGTGGTTGATGAAGGTTATATTAATGCTTTCGCAGAAGACCTTTTAGTAATTCATAACCCTGCAATTAACAAGTGGAATTATGATGATGACCGAAATGCAAATATTCTGATAAGCGGGTTAGCATCTCTTAAAGTAATGAAGATGCAATTATACCCAATCGTATTTGCTCCAATCATATCTTTAGCTTATTGGATTAGAGCTAAAAAATATCTGTCTCCTGAACGTGAAGATAATGCTGACAAGTTAGTACAAACAATGAAAAAACAACATAGTTACGTAGGAAGACGAATTAGGATCTCAACAGTATTAAAACTATGTCGCAATTTCGGATTAACCGTATTTTAGCATGAAAGTAGTATTTCTTACAAATAGTATCGGTTTTGGCGGTGCAGAGAAAATGATGGCATTTGTGGCGAACAGCCTATGTCTTCGCAATCATCATATTACCATACTGAATTTTAATGCTGTACCCGATGAGATTAACTCAAGCATTCAATCATTTGATAATAGAATTAAGGTTGTTTCTTATGAGGGGCAAAAGAAGGGACAATTAGCGCGTTTTAAAAAACTGCTCTTTGCTTTTAATCATATTTCAAAGAAAAATGCGGATGTAATTATTGGCTTTACTGCATTTCCTAATTATGTAGGCAAAATTGTTGGCAGTTTAAAGAGAGTTCCTTCTATTATGTCCGAACGAGGGAATCCGTATATAACTATAAATAAGAAAAACTTACATTCTCTACTTGAATTGATTGTCATTAATCATTCTGTTGGTGGTGTATTCCAAATTGAAGGAGCCAAGGCGTTTTATGGTAAATATCTTCAAAAACGTGCAACAATTATTCCCAATCCAATATTTATTAAGGGAACCATCAGCTATGCATCGTATAATAACAGAAATAAAACGATAGTGAGTGTGGGGCGCTTGGATAACGAGCAAAAGCGTTATGATATAATGATCCAAGCTTTCTCGTTATTTGTTAGAAAGTATCCAGATTGGTCGTTGAAACTATATGGTGATGGCCCCGATAAACACAAAATTCAAGAATGGATTGAAGAAAAAAATATTTCTGATAAAGTTCTATGGATGGGAGTAAGTAAGAATCCTATGCGAGATATCAGTAATGATGGGATGTTCTTAATTACATCTGATTATGAAGGAATCTCGAACTCTCTTTTAGAGGCTATGGCTGTAGGTTTACCTTGCGTTTCAACAGATAGCTCTCCAGGAGGCGCCCGAATGCTGATTCAAGATGGTGTTAATGGGCTATTGGCACCAATTGGGGACCCCGAAAGCATAGCTAAAGCAATGGTGCGTTTTTTGGAAGAGCCTGGATTAGCAAAGTCTTGTGGAGAAAAAGCACGAGACGTCATCAAGCGATTTGATGCTGATATGATAATCGATCGGTGGGAGAATTATATCGCAGGAATAGTTGCAAGTAATAAAGCCTCTCAATAGCTTAAAGAGTGTGTTTTATCCTATTCTACCGCATTACGCCGGAGAGTATAGTTCTTTGGAATCAATGATATGGATTGTCTGCTTTTGGGTATTCTTGTATCACCTCATATGTTGAAATCCTTGTATCATTAAGCTAGGGATTGGGCAACCGTGGAATATGTAAATAGTATTATTGAATAATGAGTAAGCATAAAGTTGTATTTATCGGGCCCGCTGGTGGAGGCGGAGTTCCACAAAATGGAGCATCTGCTAAGAACTACCATTTGATGAATTACTTTCATAAGAAAAACATCAATGTGGTTTCGGTTGATACTGAGAATTGGAGGAAAAATCCTTTGATTCTTATAAAATTAGTATTTATCATCTTGCTTAATCCAAATGCAAAATATATAATAGCTACTAATAATATGAGTAGCTATAGGGTGCTTCAGGTTATGTCCCTATTCCCGCGTAAACGATCTGTGATTTATTGGATAATCGGAGGCAGTATTGCGGATTGGATTAAAGAAGGAAAAGTAAAATTAAACCCTTTCAAGATAGTAAATGTTTTTTTGGCAGAAGGGAAAAAAATGCAACACTCCTTTGCAGAAGTTGGCTTTAAGAATACTATTTATGTGCCAAATTTCAAGAGCATAGAGTATTTGCCGGAGATTAAAAAAAAGATAGACAATAAAATACGCTTCGTATTTCTTTCCCGTATAATACCCGAGAAGGGTTGCAACACAATTATAGAAGCCGTAAGAATTCTCAATGAGAAATACAAGGATGACTTTGTAGTGGATTTTTATGGTCCCATTGATGAAGAATATAAAGCGATATTCAAGGATAAAATATCTAACCTACACAACATTTCATATAAAGGTTTCTTGGATTTACGTAATCAAAAGAATTATGATATACTGGCAGAATATGATGCGATGCTATTTCCAACATATTGGCATGGAGAAGGTTTTCCTGGAATAATCATTGATGCATTCGTGTCAGGCCTCCCAGTAGTAGCAACGGATTGGAGTCTAAATGCAGACATCATTGAAGATGGCAAAACAGGCATTATATTGAAAGAGAATACAGTAGAATCTCTTGTTGATGCAATGGACGCGATGATAAACAATCCGAAAGCAGTTGAATTAATGCGCAAAACGTGTCAAGATTCAGCAATGGACTTTGACATTAAGAATGTAGTATCAGATAAACTGTTAGAAAAGATAGGGATATGTTAGTATTCACCGGAGATATTAATCTTACCGACTGGTATTTCAATGTGGGCTTTGGTATAGGTACCAGAATAGCCAATGGTTTCGACCCTTTTCGTAAGCTGAACCGCAACGCAAATGAACTTTGGGTTGGCAATTTCGAGGGAGTGGCATCAAATGTAACAGATAAAGTAGGCTACGATGGAGAGGTGTTTAGAGTCCAGCCAGAAGTCTTGCAAAATCTTAATCACTTCGATGTCTATGGTCTTGCCAACAATCATACAATGCAACATGGCAAAGAAGCGTACCAACAGACATTTGATGCAATATGCGGATATGGTTCAAAATGTTTCGGGTCCAATTGGCAAAGGTCCGTTGTGATGAACCATCAAGGAAGAACGGTGTCGTTCACAGGTATGTGTCTTCGCATTGATGATTTTACGGATGATCCTTCATATTGGTATAATCCAGAATATAAGGAAATAGAAAAAGAACTAAAATCATTGCCAGTTGATGCGTTCAAAGTGCTTTATGTTCATTGGGGGAATGAATATATAAACCGTCCTTCGTCTGCGCAAAAAAAGTTTGCCCATTGGTTGATTGATGCGGGTTTTGACCTTATAATAGGTATGCACCCTCATGTGCTTCAAGGCTATGAGGAGTATAATGGTAAATATATATTCTATTCACTTGGCAACTTCGTTTTTGAAATGGCTTGGGAACCTACAAAAATAGGTGCAATAGTTAAGTTTGACCTTGATACGAAACTACCATTTGTAGAATATATACATATCGAGAACGACTGTACTCCTGTTGTAGTAGATGAAACCAAAATACCTGCTGAATGGCGATTTTCCTACTTAAATGAAGTTCTTAAGAAAGAAGATAACTCAGAGCAATATCATGCGGAAATAAGCAGAAACTATGCTGCTTACAGGAAAGCCAATCACAGATATATTATCAATAATATGATTAAACATCCTACATTGGGAAATAATCTACTGAAAGACTATATAAAAAGAAAAATTTTGAAATAAGAAAGAATAAAATATGGCATTTCATCCAACATTAAGCAAATCTGGCAGAATATTATTCTGGCCGTTGATTAAGTTTACAGAGTTTATGGGTAATCATTTTCCCGAGACTCTGCTGAAGATTCGTTACCGTTATGTATTTAAGAAATCTCTGAACCTGAAGAATCCACAAGATTTGAATGAGAAAATTCTGTGGGCAAAGTTGTATTCTGACACTTCTAAATGGACTGAGTTAGCAGATAAGCGAGCTGTACGAGACTATGTGGAAAAAATAGGCCTTGGCGACATATTGGTAAAACTCTATGCTACTTGGTATAAAAAAGAGGATGTAAACTTTGACGTGCTTCCGGATACTTTTATTATCAAGGCTAACAATGGTGACGGAAAGGGCACAAACAAGATTATACGTAAGGCGGATCTTACTCCGGAGAAGAAAGCTGAGTATATAGAACTGATAGGAGAATGGTTGCATCGTAAGAATATCGGCGCGCTTCATGCGGAACCTCATTATAAGAATATGACGCCGTGTGTTATTGCGGAAGAAGTTTTGCCTTTAGAAAAGGGAGCTACATCATTGACTGACTATAAGATGTGGTGCTTTAATGGTAAGTGCTATTACACATGGATATGTAATGATCGTAGTGCGGGCGGCAACAGTGCCCATGTGATGACCTACGACATGGACTGGAATCCACACCCGGAATTTTCTGTATTCAATTCGGACTATCTGAGAGGTGACATCATTCCTAAGCCAAAGAACTTTGATAAAATGGTGGAGATTGCTGAGAAACTGTCAAAGGGTTTCCCAGAGCTTCGTGTTGACCTATATAACATTGACGGAAAAATCTACTTTGGCGAATTGACCTTCACTTCACAGGGGGGATTTATGGATTTCTATACGCCGGAATTTAACAGAGTGCTTGGATCCAAGTTTGACATCAAGGATTTTCCATTGAAAAAGAAATAAGTAATGGTATATCCGTCCGCACAAGTGGTCGCTTAGATCGATATGGTGCGATACCATCGGGCGGAGCTAGATATAACGAACGAATAATAATGTCTACAAATCCATATTCTGCTGAAGAATTAAACCAACGATTAGATAGAGTTAATGGATGGATCAATAATTGCGATCAAAAAGCAGGTATACTATTGGCTTTTTGTGGAGCTTTTGTTGCTGTTTTACTTACATCAGATGTAATAGGAAAAGGTTATTATTATCTCGTCGAGCCTTTTTATAGTTTTTGGTTAGATGGAGTTGATGCGACTTTTTCATTAAAGAGGGCAACTCTATTCTGTGGACTATTACCAACCATCTATTATGGATGGAATATGGTGTATTACCTTTTATTGGTATTAAAGCCCAAGACTAAGATTAAAGAATTTAACGACAATAGTTCTCCTATAACAAATAATTCTAAATTACATTTTCAGTCAATCGCAAAGAAAAGCTATAGAGAATTCCAAATAGAAAGTAAACTGCAGTCTGAATCTGCATATTTAGATGATTTGTGTACACAGATATATTGTAATTCCAGAATATGTGATGATAAATTTGAGAATTACAAAAAAGGTTTGGATGATTTCACGATAATGCTAATCTGTTGTTTTGTCGAGATTGTTATTTATTTTATTTTTCCGTAAATATAATGAAGAGAAAAGATTTCATGGCTTCCATTGATAGAGTAATCAATGATTGGAATTCCACAAGTTTTAGTTTTTCTCAAAAAGATTATGTTCCGGGGCTGGATGATTCCAATCTTACCTATGGTAACGGTCAAGATAAAAAGGGGGGTGAGATAAATACTTGTGTGTTGTTTGTAGATATTCGTAATTCTGTACAATTGACGAAAGACAAACAAGATAGAACTATGGGGCGCCTATATTCGGTATTCACTCAATGTATGTTGTTAGCAGCTCAAGAAGGAGGTGGCTTTGTAAGAAATATTATTGGTGATCGTGTGATGATAGTCTTTCCACCCGATCAATGTTATACCAAAGCTGTTAATTGTGCTATTACTATCAACCATATAGCAACACTAATTAATAGAAAGATTGACAATCTTGATTTTAAGTGTGGAATTGGTGTCGACTATGGTAGAATGAGGGTGATGAAGGTTGGAGTTGTAAAGAAAGGAGCTGAGAATGATGACAATAAAGGTCTTGTTTGGATAGGATATCCAGCAAACTTTGCATCTCGTCTTACGGATTGTGCCAATAAAGAGTTTAACGACGTAGTGTATAGGATTGATGCCTACTTTTATCATCATAATTATTTTGGTGTAAATCCATTTTTAGATACTCGTGCATCTGGTTATTACAGAAACACGAAAGAGTTTACAGCAGATGAATTGGCTAAATCGTTGTCTGTTCGGCAGTTGGGTATGAGTAAAGCGCTATATTCAAATGAGTTTACAGAAGTCCAATCAATTGAGCGTGTAGAAAAGAAATTTTCTTATCCATCTATACTCGTGTCAGAAGCAGTGTTTAATGGTTATAAAAAAGAGAATCCTAATGCAAATGACATTATTAATGGATGGTGGACAGAACAAGTGCGAAAGATACGTGATATAGATTTTAAAATTTTCGGAGCAGATCTTACTTGGAGAGTATCATAAGTATTCTCAAAGAAATAAAATTTAGTAGTTAATAAATATTATGCAAGATTACGGATTAGTCTCAATAATAACTCCCACTTGGGCATGTGCTGATTTCATTGCTGAAACTATCAGAAGTATCCAAGCGCAGACATACCAGAACTGGGAACTTCTGATTCAGGATGATTGTTCGACAGATGGGACGTACAAAGTCGTGGAACCCTATCTGGAAGATGCCAGAATTAAATACGAATGTAACCCACAAAATGCCGGTGCCGCTATCACACGAAACAATGCACTTCGTCGAGCCAAAGGGCATTGGATAGCCTTTCTGGATTCGGATGATTTGTGGCTGCCTGAAAAACTGGAGCATCAGTTGAAGTTTATGGTAGAGAACAATTATGCCTTTACATATCATGAATATACCGAGATGAGTGAGGAGGGGAAGGACTTGGGTGTGTATGTGTCTGGCAAGAAAAAAGTGTCAGCGTTTGACATGTATGCTTGCTGTTGGCCAGGGTGTTTGGCTGTGATGTATGATGCAGAGAAGATAGGCCTCATACAGATTAGAGATGTGAAGAAGAATAATGATACGGCCATGTGGCTGAAAGTGGTGAAGAAGTCTCCGTGTTATTTGCTGAAAGAGAATTTGGCCCGATATCGTCGTCGTGCTGTTTCAATTACCCCTAAGCCATTATACAAACGCATTTGGGCACATTATCCACTATTCCATATCGCCGAGGAAATGAATCCAGTTAGCGCCACTTTCTGGGTCATTATGAATGTTTTCGGTAATGCTTTCAAGAAAGTATTTTATGTCAAAAGGCTTGCCTAAAATAGTCTTATTTGTATCACATACATTCTATTTTACTTCTTGACGAGTGAGCCATCCCTGTTTGTCTATACTGAAAATTATTATTAGATTTGAAGAGTGTAATTGACCCAGTGCAAAGATGAAACACTTGACGATAAAGAACGTAGGCCCGATTAGAGAGGTCGATATGGAGCTCAACAGGTTCAATTTCTTGATTGGACCGCAAAGTTGCGGTAAGAGTACTATCGCAAAGATTCTCAGTACTTGCAAGTGGATTGAAAAGGAATCTTTGACTGCATTGGATGAAAATGTCGTCGCTGATGGTAAGGCTTTCCTTCAGTTGGTTGAAAACTTTCATAAGTTGGATGGCTACTTCGGCGAGGAGTCTTTCGTCGACTTCGAATCTGACTATATCCATCTGCATTACGAGGCAGGAAACTTCAAGATTACTCATAAGGCGCTTGAAAAGTATTCTCGCCCGAAGATTTGTTATATCCCTTCCGAACGAAATCTTGTAACCTTGCCGGAACTGCAAGGTTTTGAGTTCGGTCAGACAAACCTCAGAAGTTTCTTGTTCGACTGGTTCAATGCAAGAGAATTCTTTGCTCCGGAGAATAAAACTGATGTGCTGAATCTAGGCGTGAAGTATTTCTATGATGCCAGTGAGTTCAAACTTAAAGACAGGATTGAACATTCAAATGGGATGTCTTATGGTATTGCATTGGGTGCCGCTTCCAGCGGATTGCAGTCCGTCGTGCCAATGATAGTGATGCTTCGGTATTATACGGATGAGTATTTCCATGCTTTTGAAGAAAAGACGTCTTTCGATCTGGATTTAAAGACCAAAAACAGACAAAGAAAGCTGATTGATGAATTGGTTCTCAAACGTGTTGATCCGGAATTCAAGAATGTTGACAGGCGTGAATTGATTATGTCAATTAACGAGGGGCTTCATAGAGGGAATCCTGAGTATAAGAAACTCTTGAAATCATATCAAAATGCGTTTAAAAGATTGACTGTCCCTTCCAAGACGATATTCATAATCGAAGAACCCGAGCAAAACTTGTATCCTTCGACTCAGATGAGTTTTATCGATATGCTAGTCTCCTTATGCCAAGGAAAATGTGAACATGAGTTTCTACTTACGACCCACAGTCCATATATCTTGAATCAATTGAATTTATTGGTCAGGCGTAATGATGTCGGCATTAAAGAAGATGGACTCGCTTCGCTTGACTGGAACGATGTTTCTGTATGGGCTATTGAGGATGGCGAAATCAGAGATCTGAAACTTCGTAATACTCATCTGATTAACCCTGAGTATCTTTCGGCTCCACTGGATCAGATATATGAACAATATGAACGGTTATGAAAGATTTGTTGGAAAGTGACTATATTGTCGGACACAATATTAGTTCACGTGGCGTGACGGTAGTACCGGAGATTACTGATTCTGTCGATTTCGATTTGAAGGATGACTTCCCGATAGAGATACTTCCCTTAGGTATGGGCCAGTTGTCCATTCATAACGAGAAAGGTAATCTGGAGATTATTCATTATGAAAATTTCGTAAATCAATGCAAACGTCCCGCTTCGTTCTTGAGGGGAAGAAGTAAGTGTGACTTCATATTGACAAGTATTGATAATCATGAAATTGTCCTGCTGATAGAGATGACCTCTGCGTTGGGAAGTATTGCAAATCTTCAGAAAGCGATTATTCGTGAGGCCGACGGCGCAACTGTTTTTCCCGGAGGAAAGTTTGAGAAGTGTGAATTCCAATTATATAGCAGCCTTAGAGATTTAATGGTGGTACAATCTATATCAGAGGTTTTGAATGCTTATGCCAAAAGGATTTGTCTTATGGCATACAAGATCGAACCATATAGAGACACTTTCATAATCCACACGAGGCCTTATACCAGGTATCTGCAAATTGAATCAAAAGCCACATCGGATAATGGCGCCATTATCCCTTGTCCCGCAATCGAAGCTTTGGGGTTTGAATATCGCAGGATAGAGCATTCTTTCATTTTCTCGTTATAATAATATTCAATGAGAACTATTTCTGACACCATTGTAAGACGAACTTTCTATCATTTACTTGAACTTCAGGTCAATGGACAGAAAATCGACAATGATTTGTTTTCTTCCCTTTGGATAAAGATTGGCGAGGAGTGATTGCGTTTGCCCATAAACAGGGGCTGGCCGGATTATGTCTCGATTCTTTGGGAAGTCTACCGGAAGACTGCCGTCCACCTAAAGAGCAGCTGCTGAATCTTATTGGCATCACTACTCAACTGGAGCATCTCTACAACCTGCATTTGAGGGAAATCCGGTCATTGGCGGATTTCTACAATAAGCATGGCATTAAGCCTGTATTGATGAAGGGATATGGATTGTCTCTGAACTATCCACGACCGAATCATCGTCCTTCAGGAGACATTGACCTGTTTCTCTCCGATGGAGAACGGGGCGATGAATTGATAAAAGGATTGGACATTGAGGTAAAGCAAAACGAGGAGAAACACAGCACATTCGTTTATCACGGTATCCATGTAGAGAATCATGCTACGGTTATCTGTGAACTGGAACATGACTCGCTGTCTGACATAGAGAAGTTTCTGGAACAAGAGCTTACAGAACATTCCACGTATGACGACACCTCCGGATGCTATCTTCCATCGGATATGTTCAATGTGGTCTTTCTTCCGTTACATCTTGACGGTCATTTTGTATTCGGAGGGGTAAATCTGAGACAGGTTTTGGACTACGGCATGATGGTAAAGAATTCTGCCGAAGACAGCATCGACTGGAACAAAGTCAGAGATATTGCAGTTAGAGGCGGGTTCTTCAGATTTCTCTGTTGTCTCAATGGAATATGCATTGATTACCTTGGCTTTCCATCAGATTGTTTCCCGGACTGGAGCCGAGATGCCGAACTGGAGAAAAAGGTGCTTGAAGATATCATCGATGCCAAATATGTCAATGCGAGTTCTTTAGCTAAAAAAAATCCGACGCTATTTTGCGAACAGATGGAAATATAATCTGGTATATGGAAAAGATAGTCATTTTTTAGGCTTATTCAAGAGAATGCGGTCATGGCTGATTTGGAAATGGGGCATTGGCCGAAAAAATGTATGGAAAAAATAACATTCATAATGAAACGAATATTTGATATTGTAGCAAGCGGTCTTGGTTTATTGGTCTTGAGTCCATTGTTTTTGGTTATTGCGATATGGATAAAATTAGACTCGCCGGGACCCGTTTTTTATAGGCAGGTACGCGTTGGACGGCACAATAAGGATTTCCGCATTTTCAAGTTCCGGTCAATGAGGGTTGGGGCTGACAAGGGAAGCCTTGTAACTATCGGTGGACATGATCCGCGAGTTACGCGCAGCGGCTACTTCATACGCAAGTTCAAGATTGATGAACTGCCTCAGCTAATCAATGTTTTCATCGGCGACATGAGTCTGGTGGGTCCGCGCCCGGAAGTAAGGCATTATGTCGATTATTGGACACCGGAACAAATGCATGTGCTGGATGTCCGACCAGGCATCACTGACCCGGCATCCATTAAATTCCGCAATGAAAATGAGTTGATGGAGAAGGCAGAGAATCCTGAAGATTACTATATCAATGTGATTATGCAGGAGAAAATCAAATTATATCTGGATTATGTGCAAAACGCATCTTTCTGGTATGATATCAAATTGATCTTCAAAACATTTTGGGTGATCGTCAAAGAGCGTTAAATTAGAGACTTTTAAAATAACAATACAATGAGTACAGATTTGAAAAGAAGAAATGTACCTTTCAGCCCGCCAGATATGACGGAGGCAGAGGCAAATGAAGTTCGTGATGCTATTCTTAGCGGCTGGATTACTACCGGTCCGCGAACAAAGAAACTTGAAAAAGAGATTTCCGGATATGTCCATACGGAGAAGACGGTCTGCCTGAATTCGGCGACTGCTTCTATGGAGATGGCTCTTCATATACTTGGTGTCGGCCCGGGTGACGAGGTGATTGTTCCGGCCTATACTTATACTGCGTCGGCATCTGTCGTCGCTCATGTCGGTGCTACCATTGTCCTGGTGGATTCTCAGAAGGACAATGTCGAGATGGATTACGATAAACTGGCTGATGCTATCACGGAACGCACCAAAGTCATTGTCCCTGTGGATATTGCGGGTATCTGCGCTGATGTGGATAAGGTCCGTGAGATAGTGAGCCGTCCTGAAATTCTGGCAAAATTCCATCCTGCAAATGATATTCAGAAGCTTCTGGGCCGTATCGCCATTTCCAATGACTGCGCTCATTCATTTGGAGCTTCGCGTCATGGCAAGATGGCTGGCGAGATTGCTGATTTTTCTTCGTTCTCTTTCCATGCGGTGAAGAATTTCACTACTGCCGAAGGCGGCGCATTGACATGGAATCTGCCGTTCGGAAACGAGAAGGTGGAGCGCCAGCAGGTGTATTGCGGAAGTCCTGTACCTTTCATTGAGGGTGAGACCTGGAACGAGTTTATCTACCGTCTCTCCCAGTTGTTCTCGCTTCATGGCCAGAACAAGGATGCGCTCGCAAAAACGAAGCTAGGCGCATGGGAGTACGATATCATTGGCCCATGGTACAAATGCAACATGACCGACATCATGGCGGCTCTTGGTCTAGTCCAGTTCGAGCGTTATCCGTCAATGCTGGAGAAGCGTCACGAGATGGTTTCATTGTACAATGCCGGCATCGATTCTCTGAACGCTGGCCTTGATGCAGCCCATCAGGTCAAGTATCTGAATCACAGGGCTCCAGATCATTGTTCTTCGCACCATCTTTACCTGGTCCGTCTTCAGGGCCGCACCCGCGAAGAGGCCAACAAAGTTATCGAACAGATGGCCGAGCGCGGCATCGCAACCAATGTCCACTACAAGCCTCTCCCGATGATGACCGCCTACAAGGCTCACGGCTTCGACATCGCCGATTTCCCGAACGCCTATCACCTATTCGAAAATGAAATCACGCTTCCTCTGAATACCAAAATGTCAATGGAGGACGCCGAGTACGTGATAGCGAATTTCGTGGAGATTGTTCGTGGACTGTAGGGGAGAGAGATGAATTAGTCGCTCGAATTTTGGAGTAATCTGTGGGATTATACAGGATTCGAGCGACTTTTGGTATTTAGGGACTGTCGTGAAATGTCCAAATAGTTTTTTTGCTTTTCTAACTATTGATTGATAAAGTGATAGAAATTTCGTAACTTAGAAAAAGGGAAAAGAATTCCCCCAACCACCGACTAAAGTGAAAAATTGGGGGAATCGCAAAATTAATCTGCACGTCAAAAGTGCGAAATTTTCCTGAAATAGCGCCGAACATTGCGTTTCCGGAGTTCAATTTTTTATGAGCTCTACTATTCAACTTTCGAAAAGGGCGAATTGGGCAGGATACGAAATTGCTCCCTCTCCGCGAGATGGCAGAGAACTTCGGTCTGGTAAGGAAAAGCATGAGGCCGAAGCAGGGACGCAGGTCGTTCTTCACTCCTGAAGGGAAAGTGGCCCTGATGTCCCTGAAGATGTACACGGGACTGAGCTGTCCTAAACTGCTGGAACAGCTGAACGGCAACATCCACTACCAGATATTCTGCGACGTGATAATAGATCCGACACGCCCATTGACAAACTACAAGCTATTGGACGACATAATGATGGAACTTGCAGGGAAGTTGAAGATACAACAGCTTCAGGGCATACTCGCCGACAAGTGGAGATCGTACATGGAGAACCTGGACACGATGTACACGGATGCGACGTGCTATGAAAGCGAGATGCGGTATCCGACTGACGCGAAGCTGCTGTGGGAAGGGATTGAGAAGAGCTATGCGACGATGTGCGAGTTGAGCAGCAGACTGGGAATCCACCGCCCTCGGACAAAGTTCCTTGACGTGCAGAAGGCGAACCTGACATACAGGAAACAGCGCAAGCACAGCAGGAGCCAGACGAGGAAGATTACACGCAGGCTGCTTGACCTGCTCAGCAAGCCACATTTGAGACCGATAGTGAGGGGCAAGGAGGTGAAGAGCGTCGAGTTCGGAGCGAAGGTCAACAACATATTGTTCGACGGGATATCGTTCATTGTGAAGCTGTCATTCAATGCGTTCAATGAAGGGTCCCGTCTGGTGCACTGCCTGAAGATGCACAAGAGACTGTTTGGGGTCGAAGCGAAAAAGGTCGGAGGAGACACTGGCTACGCGGGAACTGAAAACAGGGACTACTGCAAGGCGAACGGGATACAGACATCTTTCGTAAAAAGAGGCCGTCCGTTCGGTGAGAAGAAAAAGGAGAAAGACCTTGTCCGAAAGGAGCTTGCCAGAGTGAGGGCGACTGCGATGGAAGGCTCGTTTGGGACACAGAAGGAGCACTACGATCTCCGGAGAGTCAAGGCCAGGACTAAGCGGACGGAAATCCTTTACATCTTCTTCGGCATCCACACGGCAAACGTGGTTCAGCTGGCGGACAGGATAGAACAAAGGGCTCGTTTGGCGGCTGCCTGACACTGAAACTTGCGGTCAATGCGGAGCTCTTGTGGGGAAACTGTATCCTCGCCATGTAAAACAGACAAAGAATCCGGCAGAAACGACCGGAAACAGATATAAAATTATAATTTGATGAGTCGGACGCAGAAATTGAAGGGATTGTCTGCTGCTTCGCTCAGATTGAAAACATTAAACGACAATCCCTAAAATAAAATTTGATAACTATGAAAGAAAACATTGAATCTAAAAATATTGGAAATAGAAAATTTATAATAGAACTTCGCTATGAGCCTAAAGTTACTATGCTTGATTCTAAAGGAGTATTGGTGGAGAAAATACAAGAAACTAAAGTGTTTCCATGTAGCCATTGGGAAATAGGTCAAAGTGAGGTTGTCATTAGAGATGACAAAAAGAAAGAAGATGCCCACAATGTTATATTAGTATCATTGAATCGCATCAGTTTCATTAGTTATAAAGTCGATAGTGTAGAGTCTTTTTTTGCCAATTTTTCCAAAGTGTATGAGGCTGCGACAAAGGTTTTGTCTTCACTTACTATCACAAGAATTGGATGCCGTATTATTGGCACATACAAGACGAAATCTTCAGACTTTAAGGATGTTCTTAAGAATTTCCAAGATTCGTTTCCTGCAAAATTCCTGTTGGATAAATATCCAGCTAAAGACATGTTGTTTCACCTTACATATGAGAACGGAATGTATGAAATAGGTCCCGTGAGTAAATACGATGATTTTTATAAGCGAGAGTTTGATATACCAGATTACACGAAACATGTAGGTGTTGCAATAGATACGGATAATTATCTTACAAATGAAGCACAGGATATCAACGAGAAGTCTCTGATTAAGGAAGTTTATATGCTGTCTTTGTCCGTAGAGAAAGAACTTTATTCTAATTTGATGAACTTTTAATATGGTGAAAGGACAGAATAAGAATAAACCATTCCAAAAACGGAGGATAAATGGTTCTTCTACTATTGATAATGAATATGACCTTGAAAAGATTATTACGAGAATAAATTCATATTCAAGAACTCGGAGAAACAGCAAGGACAAATTTCATAGCAACATCACAGATAGTGGAGAAAGAGATGGGATAAGTTCTTATGGAAATGGTGTCATAGAAACTCCTCATACTTCATCGAATCGCCAACGAACTGGAGATTATGTTGCATGGGATTCTTATACACGTTTGGATGACAAGATTACGGATTTTAACTATAAAAACGATCAGGCGCATACGGATTTAAGAAAAGAATTAGAGTCCAAATTAAAAGATTCCATAAAAGAATGTAATGACGCAATTTCAAAACGGCTTCCTGTACAGTGGTATGTATGGACAATCATTGGACTTGTTACAATAGTCGGAATTTGGTATATGTTTTCGTATGCAGACGTTCACCCATTACCTTCAAGAGTTGAAGATATGGACAAACGTCTTCATTCAATAGAAAATAGGATAGATATTTCAGTAAATGATACTACTATACGTTTAAAATGTAAACAGTAACCAGAAGTGCAGTGATTTCGGTAACAGCGAGTGCAGTATTTTTGGCATCAACAGTGCAGTGATTTCTGCATCAAGGTTACAGTGTTTTGCAAAGGTAACGTGAGTTTAACATTAAATTGTATAATTAATCCATAGTTCTTATTGTAATAAGTTGGGGAACAATTAAATATCCCCGCTTTTTCCCTTGTATATTCAAATTATTATTTATACATTTGTATAAGTAATACAATAGATATGGCAAGACTCACAAAAGCGGACAGCGTCTATCGGATGTCGCTTCACAAGAACGGAGGTTACATGTATGCGACGACTCATCCGTATACCGTGACCGGGGACGGCAAGAGGAAGTACTCCTGCCTGCATTGGGGCACTGTGACGGATGGTCTCAAGTTTATCCCGGGCAAGCAGTACCTGTACGCCTCTCCGGAGGAACGGGCCAGGCTGATCTTTCCCGAAGGGTGGGACCTCAGCGAAATAGACAAGCTTCAGAGCAATCGCAGGCAAGGCCGTCCTGCATACGAGGGTGCGGACGTCAATCGTTTCTATGGCGACGTCTGGCTCATGGAGCAGGTCGCGGACAAGGTGGGGCTCCGGACGGACCTGATGGCGACGTTCCATGAGAACGCGGAAATCGTGAATGATGTCCTCACCCTTGCCTATTACTCATTCGCGACCGGAAACAGCTGGAGCAGAGCGGCCAGATGGCAGAAGCTGGAGAAGGCTCCGTCCTCAAGGGAGCTTACCCCGATGACGATAACCCGCCTTACGCATTCCATCTCCGAGACCGAAAGGATGAACCTGTTCAAGTACAGAGCCGACAGGCTGGACAAGGACGAGCTGTGCGCCGTCGACTCCACGACCAGATCCGCATACGGCAGTTCGCTCGCCGACATCAAATGGGGCCGGAACAAGGAGCACGTCCCTCTGCCGCAGACTTCAGAAGTCGTCGTCTATTCGCTTGACAGCCATATGCCCGTGTATTACAGGACCTTTCCGGGCAACATCCCTGACTCCAGAAGCGTGGAGACCATCCTCACCGACATCAGCCACGCCGGTTTCCCGAGGGTTATCCTGGTGACGGACAGGGGCTACGAATCGGTTCAGAACCTCGAGAAGTACATCCTCCGCGGCCAGCCGATGATAATGTGCGTCAAGATGCGCCAGAAGATTGTCCTTGACAGGATTGCCGAGTTCGGGACCATCGGGGGAAAGCCGGAGGACATGCTTTTCGACCCGGAGAGCAGGCTGTACTACAAGCAGTATGATCTGGAATACGACGTGAGGGGCAACGGCGACTCCGTCCACAAGGCCGACCGCATGAAACTCGACCTGTTCTTCGACCCCTTCCGCAG
>OIZV01000233.1_pt1 | contig 33970 bp, 19 predicted proteins | sample 1588681 | NCBI WGS metagenome assembly OIZV01 (sample SAMN03283281) | human gut metagenome | biome: human-associated habitat; material: feces | host: Homo sapiens | place: Peru | collected 2012 | reverse complement strand
TGCTTTCCTATACCCTCGCCCGACGCGAGCCATGGGTACAGCAGCGGCTTTGGCTTGCTCATACCCTCGCCCGACGCGAGTCATGGGTATGGCGGCGGCTTGGACCTGCTCATACCCTCGCCTGACGCGAGTCATGGGTACAGCAGCGACTTTGGCTTGCTCATACCCTCGCCTGACGCGAGTCATGGGTACAGCGGCGACTTTAGTTTGCTCATACCCTCGCCCGACGCGAGTCATGGGTACAGCGGCGACTTTGGCTTGCTCATACCCTCGCCTGACGCGAGCCATGGGTATGACGGCAGCTTTTGCTTTCCTATACCCTCGCCCGACGCGAGTCATGGGTGTAGCGGCGACTTTAGCCTGCTCATACCCTCGCCTGACGCGAGTCATGGGTACAGCGGCGGCTTTGACCTGCCTGCACCCTCGTCCGACGCAAGTCATGGGTACAGCAGCAGAAACTCAATTAAGAAAGGAAGCACCATGGATCAGATTTCCATTTTTGACTATCAGAAGGAACAGAATGTCCCCGCGTCCGCGCCGCTCGCCGACAGGATGCGCCCGACCGGGCTGGAGGATTATGTCGGGCAGAAGCACCTTCTGGGCGAGGGAATGCTTCTGCGCAGAATGCTGGAGCAGGATCAGATTTCCTCGATGATCTTCTGGGGACCACCCGGTGTAGGCAAGACGACTCTCGCCAGAATCATCGCAAACCGCACCAGGTCCGGCTTCGTCAATTTCAGCGCCGTGACGAGCGGCATCAGGGAGATAAAGGAGATCATGAGACAGGCGGAGGAAAACAGAGCCTACGGCATGCGCACGCTCTGCTTCGTGGATGAGATCCACCGCTTCAACAAGGCACAGCAGGACGCTTTTCTCCCTTATGTGGAGAAAGGAAGCATCACCCTGATCGGCGCCACGACAGAGAATCCTTCCTTTGAAATCAATGCCGCTCTGTTGTCCCGCTGCAAAGTCTTCGTCCTGAAGGATCTGACAGCGGATGACCTGACAGAGCTGCTGACCCGCGCGCTCACAGACAAGCGGGGCTTTGGGTCTATGGATGTCCATATGGATCAGGAGCTGATTGCAGCTGTTGCCTCCTTTGCAAACGGGGATGCCAGAACTGCTTTAAACACGCTGGAGATGGCTGTTTTAAACGGCGAGATCACCCCCGACGGTTCCATCACCGTGAAAAAAGAGACACTGGAGCAGTGTCTCGGCAAGAAGACTTTATTATATGACAAAAAGGGCGAAGAGCATTACAACCTGATCTCCGCCCTGCATAAGTCTATGCGGAACTCCGATCCCGACGCCGCAGTCTACTGGCTTGCAAGGATGCTCGAGGCGGGGGAAGACCCGCTCTTCATCGCCAGAAGGCTCATCCGCTTTGCCAGCGAGGACATCGGTCTCGCTGACAATCAGGCATTGCAGATCGCTGTTTCCGCCTATCAGGCATGTCATTTTAACGGGATGCCCGAGTGCGATGTAAATCTGACGCAGGCTGTGATTTACCTGTCCCTCGCCCCCCGCTCAAATGCCGCCTACCGCGCTTACGAAGCTGCGAAAGCCGACGCCCTGACAAGATTATCCGAGCCGGTTCCTCTTGTCATCCGCAACGCCCCGACCCGCCTGATGGACGAGCTGCACTACGGGGAGGGCTATGTCTATGCCCATGACACGGAAGAAAAGATCGCCCACATGACCTGTCTCCCCGATGGGCTGAAGGACAGGCAGTATTACCAGCCCGGCACACAGGGAGAGGAAAAAGTCTGGAAAGAGCGGCTGGAAAAGAGCAGAACCTTCCGGAAATAGCTACTGCTGTTCACCGAGATACAGCTCTACCCGATTCGTCAGATTCTTTATCACAGTCTCCTCGTCAACCGAACCGGCGAAATAATTGCTCAGCTCCTCTGCAATAACCTTTGTCAGTCCACGCGGAAAACTTTTATCAGCTTCCGCCTTTTCGATCAGCCCATATAGGAGCTTTCCGTCCAGTTCCGCATCTGCCTGATCTCCCAGCTTCATCTGGTCAAATCCAGATACAAACAGTGGTGTATCCTCATCCATCTGCGCAATGCTGTCAATCTGTTCCTGTAACACATCCTTTCTCACACTGAGCGCATAGTTCATATCCGCAGCAAGTTCGGACTGGCATTCATAGGAAAGAAGCAGTCCCAGGAAAGCACATGCTGCCTCCTTTTCCTCCTTACTTGCCGTTCTGCGGATTGTGATAGGAGAATGTCCCTGCAGATAGTGCTTTGAGCCATCCTTCGTCGGAAAACCAATAAAATTGATGTCATCCCCATATACCTTCCGGTATAATTCCATATCCTCCGCTTTCCAGATGCTCAATATATTGCACAGAACCTTTCCCTCCAGCATCGTCTCCCCGGGATAAACATAGTCCTGACGCTCGCAATATTTCCCGGCAATCTCCAGTACGTTCCGAAATTCCTCACTGTCAAACCGTGTCGTACCGTTCTCCGCATCGAGCAGATAATTATCATCTAAGTCGTGAACGAGAAACCTGTTGATAAAATACCAGCCATCCTGCACCGTATTACTGTTCATGACCGCCTCAATCTCGGGACGGTCTGCTATACATTGAAGAAAGGTTTCATAATCCCAGCTTTGAAGCTCCTGATCTCCGGTCACCACCGTTTCCACAAAAAAATCCGTGACAATACCATAAAGCCTGCCGTTGATCGCTCCCAGCTCCATCGCTGCCTGATTCAGTTCCCCTAAAATGCCTAGCTGCTCCAGAACTCCATCCAACGGCTCCCAGAGCTTCTCCTGATTCTCAAAGCCTGTCAACGAGCTGTCAATCAGCACCGGTCCCTTACCTGCCATCAGCTCAGTCAGAAGCATTGTCTCATCATAATCCGTCTTCAGGGTGATATTGCAGTTCGGATATTGCTTGTTAAATCTTGCCACAATCGGCCGATAAGCTGCCTCCATATAAGAAGGAATCGCCATAGTCAGCTCAAAAATTTCCGCGTTTTCCGTTGTCGGTTCAAGACAGAGATAATTCATCCTGCCCGAGTCTTCATAAATCAGTCCGATCCGCCCGTCCCCAAACGGCTGTAATGCCGGAACATCCGACACATTAATACCGTGTCTGTTCCATTGATAAAGCAGCTCCGGCTGATCCCCCTTTAATCCACTGCGGTAGAGGCCTTTGGCATTGGTATACAATAAGGTATTTTCATCCAGAAGCGTAAATGCATAATACTGTACTTTCTCCGGGTTTTCAAGAGTTCCATAAGACTCCTGCAGCTTTGCCAGCTCCGTGGTCTCTCCGGTCTCCATATCAAAGGTCTGAAGTGTACGTTCCCAGCCTATAATCTTCTCTTCATCCATAATCGCTCTCCGAACCTCAATCGCAACCTGATTATCATACATCGGAAGCAGACGCGGAAACTGATATGCATTTCTGTCCATTGTATAATCTGTCACCGCTTCACCATCCGAGGCAACAATAGCATAATGCCAGATTTCCCCTTCCATGCTTTCCAAAACCTCCGCATATGTGATATGCAGATTTCCTGACTGATCCAGCAGCAGACTATCCAGCTTTTCATTGCCAAGAAAAGCCAATGGAATTTCCTTTAAAAGCTGACCGTCTTCATCCCATTCCCTTACAAGCGTAACAGAATCTCCTGTTTCCAATTTCTCGATAGAATGAGTCAGATAACAATCCGTTCCCAGCACCGGTCCTGCAGCCCATGCCTGTTTTCCCCATTCCTGATCTTTTCCGTACTCCCATGTAACAGTATTCGTCTCCCCCTGCACATTTGCAATGGAAAGCTCGTCATAGCTGTCCTCCATGGTCTCGAAAAAATGTTTTTTAAAATAGAAGCCCGAAGAGCTGCCGACAAAGCAGCTCGTAAGAACACCTAGGTCTCCGGCCTTTCTGTCCGCCCGCAGAGGGCTATTGACAATATAAGAATAGGCATCCAACGAATTATCGCTACTGTCCATGTTCTGGACGGATGTAGCATCTATACTACTCTCGTAGCTTTCCTTGGACTGCGCTGGGGCAGCTGAGCTCTCCTGCTGCCCAGCCGCCCCAGCGCTGCAGCCGCAAAGATTCAGAATGACTTCTGCCGCCAAAATAGCGCTGACAATTTTCCTGTTCATGTAAGCTCCTTATTTGTTATTAATTTTATGAGCTGTTGATGTCTTATGGGAATGCCGCTTTCCAGCCTCACTTACCCTGCAATAATGACAAATAACATCACAATATTCATACCTATCGGTCAGGTAACATATCTTATATACACTTGACCCATCTTCCTCCACTCCTATTTTATGCATATGAGTCCCCGCCGGCTCTTCATATCCAGCATTTAACCCTCGATGGTCAACATAATGATGTATTTCATCCGGTGAGTCAGCGCATACGACTGCCTGTGAAACCATTGAACTACAGGTAAAAACCGATAATGCCATTAAAAGTGCTACAACTGTTTTTTTCATAAGCAAATCCTCCATTCGCTTTCGTTATATTATTAAGTTACAAACAAATTATATCGGTCTTTAACGTTCTACACCATGACGTTTCTGGAAAATATTATTTTCCAGAAACGTCATGGTATTTTGTCCTATCTTAATATATCATATCAGTAATAAACAGACGAATAAGGACACTAAATGGAGGTGTAAAACAATGATGAAAAAAACTTTATTTCTTTGTATCTTTGCCACATTATTTACAGTAATAGCGCTCAAAACTGCAGGTTTGGTGTTTTCCCCGAAAGACAACGGGCTTGTCTCAGTGTTTTCTGTCGTCGATACCGATGATAACATCTCTGACAGAAAACATATTTAGTACCACTGTATCTCTCTGCCCAGCAGCTTTTCATAGGATTTGCGGGCGACCTTCGCTGTCCCCTCCCGCTTCATGAGTTCCGCACTGTAAAAGGCAAGCCGGTAAAATTTTAGTGCCTTCTCCTTCTGCCCCATGTTTTCCAGCGCATCCGCGAGGTTGTTCACACAGGTAGGCAGCAGCTTTCTTGCACCGCTGATCATATGTAAGCGGATGCCCTCCTCGGAATATTTCAATTCATTAACATAATTTTTCATCACGCCAGTGCACTGGGAGAGATGAACCACGATCAGCATTGCCGTTCGGTAATGAAATTCCAGTCTGACCCGGCTTTCCTGATAATGCTGCAGAAGCTTTTCATACATAAGTTCAGCCTCCTCCCGCCTTCCTGACCAGTAATAAATATCGCTCATCTGCATGAGCAGCGATATCTCCTCCGTCCGGAACGGATAACTCCAGAAGGTCTCCGGCCAGTCCCTGGGTTCCTCTTCCTCCGGCAGATTTTCCAGCGTAATGCCAAGGATCTCCCTGATATCTGCCAGCTGCCGCGCTGTCGGTACCTCTTCCGTCTCGCACTTTACGCTATTTTTAATATCCGCCACATACTGCCTGTTGCATGGGATCGACATATCCAGCTTTTTCTCCAGAAGCTTTACAGCCTTTCCCACCTCCTCATACTGTCTGTTCATGGAAAACAGCATAACCCTCCAGTAGATACCCAGTGAATCCATATTATCCGGCTGAATTTCATGATAATAGAACTCCTCCTGCATGGAAAGCTTTCTCGCCAGTGCCGTAAAGGTTCGGGATGTCGGGCTCTGTCTCGCGTTTTCTATTCTCGAAAGTGTCTCAGGGCTGCAGATTCCCTCGCTTAGCTTCTCCTGAGAATACCCCCTATACAGCCTGTTCCTGCAAAGCATTTCGTCCAGAAGCTCTATCTCCTGCCAGACATCCGGCAGCAGTTCATTCTCCGCATTGTCATCCCCCGACTGTCCGAATGCGTCCATCAGCTCCTTCCACGCGGCAAGCTGTACTCTCTTTTCAGGAAGCCCCTGCTCTCTTCCTATCTTCTCCGCTGCCTGAATATAAAAATGCAGAACCGTCTGCATACAGGATGCGTAAGCGGAAGATACCATCATGTCTATTGTCTTCTCTGCCATGGAAAAGCATTCTGTGTATTTCCCCTGCTCCAGCAAAAATGGAAGATAGGCGGAGACAATCTTCGGATAGATTTTGATCGTCACCTGCTCATCCCTGAAATGTGCCGGAACATATTGTTCCAGAAACTTCAACAGTTCTCCCGAATATCTTTTATCCGGCTGCACTGCCTGCCAGAAAAGCAGAAGCATAATCTCCTGAACATTTAGGAGAATGCTGTCTGACATCTGACATGGGAAATCGGGAATCGTTATCCGAATCGCCTGTTCGTACAGCGCCGCACTCTCCGCGAAGTCTCTCGACAGTCTTTTCCTGACATGTCCCTGCATCATCAGATAAAACTGTCTTTGCAGTGCTGCATTGCAGACCGGGTTCTCCGCCTTATCCTCCAACAATTCCTGCACCCTTGTCCAGTCTCCTGCCAGTTGCGCAACTGCAATGTCCTGCCGCCATTCAAAATAGCTGTCAGCAGCAGCCTGTCCATCTTCCGCTCCTGATTCAGATATTTGGATAGTGCGGAAACGGAACATAATCCCCTGCACAGATCAGCACGATTAATATGGGATATGTCTATCGTTTCCCGCACAAAGTCCGTCAGTCTCTTTTTCATCTCTCGTATCCCTCAGATCGCTTTCTTATCGCTCATTTTATATTATAATATCACAAATATATTTTCCTTTTCAATCATTCTCACCATAAATTTTGTGTTCTCGATGGCAGTTCAGTCATAGCATAGCAAAATTGTTACTGTTCCTGAAGATACTCCTCCACCGCCGGATCGATGATCCTGATCGTGCGTTTCCACTCCTTTGTTCCCTCGACCTTCGCCGCAGGCTGGGTGTGCTTTGTGAGGAATCTTGTCAGCGGATAGACATCGATCCAGATCTCATTGTTTCCCTCCTTCTGGGATTCGTCAAAAATCAGCTGCAGCCCCCAGTGCAGATGCGTCACCTCGATATTGTTTACATTCTCCTGCGTGCTGTAGCCGGTGTGTCCCATGTACCCTATGACATCTCCCGCCGTGACGGTGCTTCCCTTCGCAAGCCCTTCCGCATAAGGGTAGTTCTGCCTGAGATGCGCATAGTAATAATACCTTCTGCCGTCGAAGCTGCGGATGCCGATGCGCCAGCCGCCGTACTGGTTCCAGCCCAGCTCCTCGACAGTGCCGGACTCGACAGCCGTGATCGGTGTTCCCACGAGTCCCATCATGTCGTGGCCGAGGTGCTGTCTTTTGTAGCCGTAGCTACGGCTGACACCGAAGTCATCGTAATGACTGTAATCAAAGCCGCGTGCCAACGGGAAATAACCCTTTAGTCCATAGCGCTGCACGCAGCTGCCGTCCTCCTGCTCCTCCTGATACTCCCCGACCAGTCCTCCGATGGCGGCATCGTAAGCCTCCCGGTAATAGGCGTAATATTTCATATCCGCGGTCAGCTCCTCCATCGTCTTTTCGCCCTCTGAGAGTGCTTTCGCCGTCTTTTCCAGTATTTTCAGGGCATTCTTGTCAAAGCTGCCGCCGGTCTTCGCCGCCGTGTATGCCAGCAGCTCCACCCAGCAGATTTCATGCTCCGTTCCGTGTGTCTTCACATCCCAGTCATAAGCACTGCAAAGTGCCTCGTAGGACACCGTGAAATCCACCCACTTGATATATTCGTTTTCTATCGCAAGCACGGAGCTTCCCGCCGGCTTGCTCCCCAGGGTCACGCCATTCGTTTCCTGCCGTCCGCAGAGCATGACCGCCATAATCGCCAAAGCAATACATTCCGCGAGAATCCCCTTTCGCAACCACCCCGTATATGTCTCCCTCTGTCCCCTGTTCATCGCCGCTCCGGTCAGACTTTTCTCTGCAATATATGAAAAATGCGGTGAACATATTCATTCACCGCATGCAGGCGCCTAATGGCTGCTCATCCTCTCATATAACTGCCGGATCTCCTCACCCGTCGCAAGGTAATCCGAAAAGGCGCTCGCGCTTCCCGCCGCCACGCCCATACGAAATGCGTGATCGTATTCTCCGCGTTCCATCCATCCCGCCATAAACCCGGCAGCCATGGAGTCTCCTGCGCCCACACCGTTTTTCAGTTTCCCTTCCGGCGCTTCCGCCCTGTAAACGCCTCCGTTCTCATCCAGCAATACTGCGCCATCCCCTGCCATGGACACCAACACGTTTCTCGCGCCAAGCTCCTGCAGCTTCTTCGCATAGGGCATGACCTCATCCCCCGCAGAAAGTTCCACGCCGAACAGTTCTCCGAGCTCATCGAGATTCGGTTTGATCAGGAACGGATGATATTGCAGGACATTGAGCAGCAGCCTGCCTGTCGCATCTACGACAAGGTTCAGGCCTCTGCCGCACAGCTTCTCCATGATCCTTCCATAAATGTCATCGGGCATCGTCGCAGGAATGCTGCCCGCCAGAAACAGGCTGTCTCCCTCGCCAAGCTGCGCAAGCTGTGCCATCAGCGCTTCTATCGCCGTCGGTGGGATTTCCGGTCCCTGACCGTTGATCTCCGTTCCTTCCACCGAATTTAGTTTTAAATTTATCCGGGAATTTCCTTTCTCCAAATGGATAAAGTCCGTCCTGATGCCGGAGCTTTTGAGGCGCTGCTCGATCTCTTTGCCCGTGAAGCCCGCCACGAAGCCAAGCGCGGTGCTGTCTATGCCGAGATTTTTCAGGACAATGGACATGTTAATTCCCTTTCCGCCCGGCAGCATCAGCTCCGATGATGTGCGGTTGGTGTGTCCGAGCCGAAAGCCCTCCACTGCCACGATATAATCCAACGACGGATTCAAGGTCACTGTGTAAATCATGTTTAACCCCTTTTCTGCTCACGACCTTTGCGCATATCAAGTTTGTGTCTGCGCACATTCTGCTCACACAAAGGCACCGGAAAAGCGCTGACAACTCTTCCCCGGTGCCTTTTTCATGCCTGAACTATGCAGGCGATGTACTTATTCTTCCGGCTCGATCAGTCCGTAGGTATCTCCCTTTCTCTTATACACCACGTTGACCTGATCTGTCTCTGCATTGATGAATACGAAGAAGTTATGTCCGAGCAGCTCCATCTGGATGCAGGCATCCTCGGGATACATCGGCTTAATGTCAAACTTCTTGGTACGGACGATCTTAATGTCCTCGTCGTCCATATAATCATTCTCTACATACATTTTGCTGAAAGAGCTTGCCGCCTGCTGCTTGTCCACGATCTTGTTCTTATACTTCTTCAGCTGTCTCTCAATGATCTCCTCCACAAGATCAATGGAAACATACATATCGTTGCTGACCTGTTCGGAACGAATGATATTTCCCTTTACCGGAATCGTTACCTCGATCTTCTGACGATCCTTCTCCACGCTCAGTGTCACATGTGCCTCTGTATCGGGATTGAAGTACTTTTCCAGCTTACCGATCTTTTCCTCTACAGCAGCCTTCAGTCCGGGTGTAACCTCAATGTTCCTTCCAACAATTATAAATTTCATACTAATCATCCCTTTCGGTTATTTATTGTATAAGCATTATACCATATTTCTAATTGGTTTTGCAACAATTTAACAAATTTTTTACTTGTTTTTGATATTAAATATGTCAATTAAAATCCTGACTTTTTTCGACAAAATCAAATTTTTATGACAACTACACAAAACAGATGTTCCAAAATCCTCGACATTTTTCAACAGAAGCTGCACCTCTAAATCTGTGGATAATGTGTATAACTAAGTGTATAAATAACTTTTGTCGAATTTTACGGCATTCTAATTGTGGATAACTTTTTCGACGATTCTGTTTTTCTTTCGATCATTTTTCTTTTTATTTTTGCTTTTTGTCTATTTTGTACAGAAGCATAAAACACCCACTCTTTTGTTCCCCAGAAATATTTTGAAAACTTTCCAAATTGAAAAGCCTGAACCGTTCGGTTCAGGCTTAACGCATTTGCCTATTTTGTTGTTTAGAAGATTCGTCTGATGGCAAGGATCTTTCTGTAATCCGCCTGAGAGACAATGATTCCTGTTTTCTTATTGGATGCATGCACGATCTGACCGTTACCAATGTAAAGCGCCACATGTCCGGAATAGCAGATCAGGTCGCCCGGCTGTGCATTTGCAAGGCCATCCACTGCATAGCCCTGTGAACGGTCAGCCGCAGAGGAATGAGGCAGGCTTACGCCAAAGTTCGCATACACACTCATTACAAAACCGGAGCAGTCAGCACCGTTGGTCAGACTTGTTCCACCCCATACATAAGGGTTTCCAACAAACTGCAGGCCGTATTCCGCTACTGCAACACCCATTTCACTTCCTTCTCCCACAGAATAGCTTGCGCTGCTCTGGGTATTTGTCGAAGAGGTGCTCGACTCGGTCTTCTTTGATACCTTTGCCGCTGCTGCAGCCTGAGCCTTTCTGCGCTCTTCTGCCTCCTTTGCAAGACGTGCCGCTTCCTCCTCCTTGGATTCCGCCTGAACAAACTCGCTGCGGAGATCTACATAATCGGTAGATACCCATCCGGTACCTTCCTCGACATCAACCTTTACCCAGCCCTCTGTCTCCTCAAGCACCAGAAGCTCCTCTGCCTCGGGAACCATACCTAAGATCGAGGACTCTGTCGTGGGCTCTGTGCGGACAAACAGCGTCTGTGTCGTCACTGTTGCAATTCTCGTTCCAACGCTTCTGGCAATTTCTACTGCATCCTCTCCCGTCACACAGTACTCAGCCTTTACATATCCGGTAACGGAACCGGACTTGATCAGATACCAGCCGTCCTCTTCCTGAATAAAGGTTCCGACAGAATTATTATAGAGCTTGCCAAGAATCTCTCCCGATTCGCTCGGAAGGCTTCTCACATTCACACAGGAGCGCACCTGCGCAATTACAAGGTTGCGGAACAGCTCCTCCTCTGCATCTTCTGCGGTAGCCGCCTTAGCGGTCTCGCTGTCCTCGATATTCATCCACTCAATGATCGACTCGACCGGAATTGCCGTCTGGCTAGAAATGTCCTCCAGCTTATTTCCCTTGGCAATCGCCAGTCCGATGCCTCCGCTCGGGAGAACAGATGCCTCTGCCGTGAGTCCTGCGCCGGAAAATCCGATCACTGCTGCCAATATATATGCTGTTGCCCTGAAATGACTGCGCTTCATGTTTTCCTCCATATCCGAATTTCGATATTTCAATCTCTGTCTGAATCTATTTCAAAAAGTTAATTTTTTACATCATTTGTTACGGAATTGTTACAACCATTAAAAAATATAACACTCCTCTTTCCATTTGTCAACCTTACATGTCTGGCAGATAATTCCTCGAAGGCCGCATATTTACTGGTTTTTTGTAATAATGCACAAAAAAGAACCATCAAAATTGATGATTCTTTTTTTATAAATCTTTTGTTTTTATTAAGAAAGCTGTTAAGAAATTATTTTCTGCAAAACATTCCTGCGGCGACCGCGGCATTCGCTCCATCCGCAACCGCCGTGATAATCTGCCTGAGAGGCTTCTTCCTCACATCCCCCGCGGCGTACAGCCCCGGCACAGCCGTCGCGCAATCCTCTCCGGCCGGAATGTAGCCGCCCTCGTCGAGCGGTAAAAGCCCTTGAACCAGCTCCGTATTCGGATGAATGCCGACTGCGATAAACACGCCCTGTACCGACAATTCAGATTCTGCACCCGATTCAGCATCCCGGATACGCAGGCTCTGAACCGCTTCCGTTCCCGAGATTTCCTCCACGGTTGTATGGTAGAGGATTTCCACGTTCTCCAGACGCTTTAATTCTTCCTGCAAAACCATCGCTCCGCGCAGCTCGTCCCGCCTGTGGATCAGATAAACCTTTTCACAGGTGCGCGCAAGATAGATCGCATCCTCGAGCGCGACATCTCCTCCGCCGACTACCGCAACCGTCCTGCCGCGGAAGAACGCACCGTCACAGGTGGCGCAGTAGGAGACTCCCATGCCGGACAATTCCTCTTCCCCGGACACATTCAGATGGGCATGAACCGCTCCTGTCGCAAGGATTACCGTCTTTGTCTCAAATTCCCCGATGTCGGCTCTCACGAGCTTGCTTTCACCGCGGTCACAGATCTCCGTAACCTCCGCCTCCCGGAAGTCCACGCCGAGCTTGTCCGCATGTGCCCTGAACTGCGTCCCCATGTCAAAGCCGTTGATCCCCGGCAGGCCGAGGTAATTGTCAACCTCATAAGTATTCAGTATCTGCCCTCCGCTCATCGGTGCCTTCTCCAGCACCAGAAGCTCCAGTCCTGCCCTTTTTCCATACACTGCGGCTGAAAGTCCCGCCGGACCCGAGCCGATAATAATCAAATCGTACATATTCCCTCCATGTGTCAATGTAACTTCACTTCTCTAAGAGTAACAGTTTCCCGCTGGAAAAGCAAGCCGTTGTGTGGTAAGGTAGTGTCAAAGGAGAACTGACATGACACCTGTAAATATAAAGAATGGAAATAAAAAAAATGCTCTCATCACCGGGGCTTCCAGAGGCATCGGCAAGGCAACCGCCGAGTGCTTCGCCGCCTCCGGCTACGACCTAATCCTAACCTGCAACAGTTCGATCGCGTCCCTTCAGGAGACGGCTGCAGCGCTGCAGGAAAGATATGATATTCAATGCTCTGCCGTCAAATGCGATATGGGAAATGAGAAAGAAGTGCTCCGGCTCTTTGAGGTCCTCGACACACTCGACGTTCTCGTCAACAATGCCGGCATTGCCCACATCGGTCTGCTGACGGACATGACCGCCGACGAGTGGCACCGGCTTCTGGCAGTGAATCTTGATTCCTGCTTCTACACCTGCCGCGCTGCAATTCCCCTGATGCTGAAAAAGCACAGCGGACACATCATCAACGTCTCCTCTGTCTGGGGTACGCAGGGGGCTTCCATGGAGGTCGCCTATTCCGCCTCAAAGGGCGGCATGAATGCCTTCACCAGAGCGCTCGCCAAGGAGCTTGCTCCGAGCAACATTCAGGTCAACGCCATCGCCTGCGGTGTCATCGATACCGCGATGAACGGCTGTCTCTCAGAGGAGGATATCTGTTCCCTCACCGCAGAGATTCCCACAGACCGGCTCGGCAGACCGGAGGAGGTCGCGTCGCTGATCCTCCAGACGGCTTCCGCTCCCGCTTACATGACCGGACAGATCATCACAATAGACGGCGGCTGGTATTGACCCCCGCCGTCTGTTTTTGCCGCATTCTCCTTACAGGAACGCGTCCTCTCCCAGGATCGCCTGTATGTCCGTACCGGGAGCCAGAGAATCCACGATCCTCTGCATTTCGTCCTTCGTCTGAACATCCTTACATCTCAGGATCAGCTCCTCTTTCTCCGCTTCCGTCAGAGCCGCATATCCCTGCATGGCAGACTCATTCATCGCAAGCGCCATTCCAAATCCCAGCGGAAGCTCACCGAGCGTAAAGCCGTCGCCACTGATTCCGTTAAAATCCATAATCACACACTCCTTTTTCAGAAAAAGGGCGGCCGTAAACCGACCGCCCGATTACATTTATAGTATGTGCCTTTTTTCTGAAAAAAATCCGTTTATTGCTCATCCAGATAGAGCTGCACCCTTGACTGTATATTTTGCGCCACGATCTCGACCGTCTTATCCCCGGTGAAGTAAGCATCTGCCTCCTCCGTAATAATTCCCCGGATAAAATCATATTGCGTTTCATAGGGTGTCAGGCTGTCCATTATTTCCAGATATTCTTCGATATAGCTCTCTCCGTCGGGCTTGCCGCTGATTATTGTGTAAGTATGCCCATCAAGCCTTACCTCCGGCTGTGTTACCCATTCTGCATTCTTCGGTGTTATGATCCGCCCATCATAGTAATCCCGGCGTAAAATGACATCAGATACCAATGTGTCATTAAACTCGTACAGGCTGTTCAGGAAATCCTTGATAATCTCAAAATGCTCCGTGTTCTTATTGACTGCCATTCCGCTATAGCAATAGATGAAATTGCCGTTATCCGCATTTGTCGGATAGCCCACGAAGTGATAGTCCGGCCCAAGAGCCGCCATCGTACTGCTGAACCCCGAAAAGCTCATTTGATCCGCATATACCAGAACCTCCCCGCTCTGCAGAACCGTTCTTCCCCAGCTTTCCGTGCTCTCAACGAAGTTATCCGTAATTGAAATCTGATACCGCTTACAGATCTCCAGAATGTGAATGAACTCGTCAGAGTCAAAGGAGCAGGTCTTCTTCTCTGCATCTAAGAAATCAGAATGCCCGATGTCCCTGATAAACAGATATAACGGATCTATCGTAAAGAAACTGCTTGAACAAAGTGTTTTAAAAGGAGTTCCGGCTGCCTCTCTCGCCTCTATAACGTCGATGAACTCCTGCACTGTCCACGATGGCTTGTCCCATACTTCATTATTGACCATCAGGGTATAAGTCGCCGCGCTCGTCGGCAGCATATATTGTTCCCCGTCTACACATCCGCTGTCCAACAACCCCTGAAATAACACGCTCTCCAGCTGTTCAGACAGCACCCCGTCTAAGTTCATAAGACAGTCCTTATCCTGCAATGCCATGAGCTGTTCCCTGTCCAGCTGAATAATATCAGGGCCTTCCCCCTTGGAAATGTCGGCATAGATCTGGTTGATCTTATTATCCTTCTCGTCGTACCGATATTCTTCCCCAATTTCGATGGTCACTCCCGGATGCGTTCTCTCATAATTGGCAATCGCCGTCTGCATTCCATAATCCAAAAATATATACGGCTGCAGGCGGATCGTCGCTGTCACTGCAGGGCCGGAGGTCGTGATGATCCTCAGGGTATTGTCATCCGAAAACAGGACAACGTCACCGTTTTCATTCCGCGCAAGCCCCAGAAGATATTGAAAGATCTCCTTGGAACCAATATACCTTCTTGTCTGCTCTCCCGTAAGGATATTCCATGTAATCAGCGCATTGTTATTGTCTAAATAGAGAAAATTTCCATGGGAATCCGCAAATATCTCCTGATAGGCAGGAACATTTCCCTCATACAGTACGACCGGCGTATCTCCGTCAAAGTAGAAGACACTGGTCTGCTTGCTGACGCTGTCCCATGATCTGAACAGCCAGATGCCGTCGTATGTCTGGCACATCGCTGCAATCGTTGTCTTTCCCTCCCCGAAGCCGTGGAACTCAGTGACCAGATTACCTTCCTCATCTGCCACATACAGTCCCGATCCATCCGCCGGAATCAGGTAATGATGTCCCGAGCGCGCCTCCCAAAGAGCGTCCAGTTCCATGACAAACCATGCGGCGTTCGGAAGAGGTATCCCCATTTCAACAACCGGGAATAAGTCTACCGGTTCTGAGGTCGTTCCGTCCTCATACAGCTCTCTGGCTTGAAATCCCGTCACATACCCATCCTCATCCCGTCCGTCAGCGTATGTCATGATGCGCCCCTGCGATACCGAAAAGAAATCAAAATTCTGTGCCGGACAGGCTATCGTCTGAATTGTCATGGTATCGCAGTCGAGAATGTCCATATAGGGTCTTATGTCTACCGTCTGCTCCCCCTCGGTCTGAAAATAGTATGTTCTGAGATAATAAATCCGGTTCTGGTCGACACAGCACCCGCCCGGATAACCCCTTGTCTGCTCATGATCTTCAAACGTCTCCTGCCGGTACTCAGAAACCGACATAAAGCTGTCCGGATTCGCAATGTCCTCCTTTTTCCAGTCCCCGGCAAGCAGATCGTTGACAGCCTCCTGCCGGTACTGCTCTCCATAATCAACCGTCTCCTCGCTGGCGCTGACCTCGACACTGTCCTCGTTCGTCTTCCCGCCGCAGCCGCACAGAATTGCTGTCACCAATAAAACCAGTAGGATTCTGCCCTTTCTTTTCAAATTCATTCCCCCCTAAATGTCCTCCTTGGTTGAAATATAGTCACTCCAGCTCAGTTTTTTTCTCCAGCCCGTCGTTTTCAGCAGAATACCTATTTTTGCCCCTTTCTCTATCCTTTTCCCGGTGTCCCCGGGCAGTCTGCAGCTGAAACCGCACTCCTGCCATTCCACGCCAAGCGCCTCCGCGACATCCCTGCGCTCCACCTTACAGGCTTCATAGCAGACTGCCTCGCCGTTTTCTCCCGACAGTGCCAGACAGGGCCTCACACCCGCCATTGCCCTGTCGCTTTTCCAATAGTACCAGCCCCGCACAATGCAGTCTTCATCCCGGACAACTTCATCGATATGCACCTGAAAAGGACTTTCATACCGCCCCGGATGTTTTATTGTGCTCGCCATTTTTGCGGGAAGCAGCGTGTTACCGGAAAGTCTGCAGGAAAAGTCCGTGCAATCCGGTGCAAGATTCACAGAGTAGTATGGGTCAATGCCCTTCGCATAGCAGGGATGCTTTTCCCAGAGCAGCGTGCGCTCCTCAATCAGACGGCGCATTTTCTTCTCATCTCTGGAATCAAGACCACGGCTTGCCGATTCATGATGGATCAGGCATACATCATTCCGAATTACATTGTCATAGCCTGCCTCATGCAGCTTCATGCACAGATCCACATCATTAAAAGCTACTGCAAGCGACTCATCAAAGCCCCCGACCTGACGGAATTTTGCAGTCTGTACCATCAGGCACGCCGCCGTCACCGCCAGACAGTTATAGTCCAGACGATTTCTTCCATAATAATACACCTCCGCATCATCCTTGCCCAACAGTGCATGGGATGGGCCCATGCCGACATTGATGACGCCCGCGTGCTGGATGATCCTGCCTCCCGGATAATACAGCTTCGCCCCGACGGCTCCTGTATGCGGCAATGCCGCCTGTCCTGCCATACGCCCGAGCCAGTCCGGCTGGATCACTTCTATATCATCATTCAGAAAAAGCAGAAATTCTCCCTTTGCATGCTCCGCGCCCAGATTGCACATCCTTGCAAAGTTAAACGGCATCGGTTCATACACATATTGGATGGAATGTACCCGACAATAAGCATCGATCCGCTCCCGGTTCTCCGGGCTGCTTCCATTGTCAACAAGCACAATCTCCCGGTTGGCATAGGCCGTATTTTTCTCCAGAGAATCCATGCAGGCTGTAAGAAGTCCGACATTGTCTTTGGACGGAACGACAATACTGACCTTCGGTGTTCCCCCCGGCTCATAGACAACTCTGCTCAAAGGCATATCCGCAACAGGCTCTATACGTCCTCTGATTCCCCGCCGCCTGAGCGCCTCCTCCTTGATCCTGTCAATCGCGCTTTGCTCGTCCGGTGCAATCTCCGCAGCATGCTCCGCGATCCTGTGATTTAAAATGTAGGGGAAATGCAGTATCCGTTCTGCAGACATGCCTTCGGTATAGCGAAGCGCCAATTCATACAGAAAGCCGGCTGCCCTTTTCTCCACATCCGCCAGTACCTTAAGGCAGCGCTCCCTGCGGTAGGCGCACGCCTGTCCCGTATATCTGTCACAGAAAAACAGCTCCGGTGACCAGTCAGGTTTAAAAAAGGGCGAAAAACGCTCTCTGCTTCGCAGGGAAATCATGTCCTCGTCCCCATAGATCATGTCCGTTGTCCTGTCGGTTACCGTCAGCTTCGACCAGTCCTTCAAATCACACCAGTCCGCCTCTGTCAGAAATACGACGTAATCGGCACTGCTCTCCGCCAGCACTTCCTCCAGCCCTTCCAGTGTGCTCACCACTGCTGCCATACGATCCCTGTACGGTTTACCGTTCGCCCGAAAGAGTCTTTTCCTCGCAGCAGCGTTCACCGGCATCTTTCCCATTTGCAGCAAAATGAACAGCAGGCGCGGCTGAAAAGCCGCCCCGTTCCCGCATGTCACTTTCTGCTCTCCGTTGTTTTCGTTTTCCCTGATCCACTGTCGGTATCTCAGCTGTTCTCTATCCTTCTGCCGCCTCACTTCTCCGCTCCCAACACAAAGTCCAAAAGTTTCTGATCCCGCTGCAGCGTGGTCTTATGGGAAAGCACATAGTCTCTTGCCCTCGCTGCCATCTCCGCAGCCGCAGTTCTGTCCGCCAGCAGTCTTTCCAGACCATCCCTCCATTCCTCCGCATTTCTGCACAGAATGATATTTTCAAGCTGTCTGGTTGCACCTTCCAGTTCCCTGTTCATGCTGCCGATGGTCGGCACGCCAACCAGCGCCGCCTCCATCCATTTATTTTCCGACTTGCACTGCTGGAAGATCGTGTCCTCCAAAGGCATCAGATTACAATCGACCTCCGCAATGGATTCAGGAAGTCTGCGCCAGTCCATGAAGCCCTCCCGGATCACCTGCTCCTTCACGCCGTCAAACTTAGGCCCGAGCTCCAGACACCCTACCACTTTCAGCCGAACCTCGCTGTGAGCCTTCATAAATTCCAGCAGGACGTCCTCAATCAGTTCAAAATCACGATTATGCGTATTCGATCCGCTGTAATAACCCATGATGAAGGTATCTCTGCATCTCTTCTTTTCCATTGCCAGATTCGACAGGATCACCATCTCCGCACTGGCTGCATTCCGGTTTATATAGGTGGCTTTCCCGGGGAATTCCAACGCAGTCACAGCCGCCAGACTGTCCGTGGACAGCAGGAAGCCATCCATCTGCTCCATGCATTTATGGATCAGCTCACTGTAAGCCTCAAAGTCCTTATACTCCTCCGTGTGGAAGAACGGGAGATCACGGATACCGGCATAGTCAAAAATATAGTCATCAATATCGTACACCAACCGGATTTTATGTTTCCTCGCCTCCGCAATCAGTTCCGGTATGCATCCCATGTACCGGCAGCGGTAAATGACAACCGCCCCTATTTCATTCCAGTTAATTCCAAAATTATGGGCTTTCTCAAACCTCTTCTCAAGCTCCCCTGTCTCTGTAAGCTCTCCATCCACTCCCTGACAGAGCAACTCTTCCCTCAGATGCTCCAGACGGTATCTAGACGAGAAAGAAATGTATTCCGCAACGTACAGAATCCTTTTGGAAAAGCTCTTCTGTGCAGAGATTCCAAGCTTCTCAGCAAACGCAAGGATTTCTTCCAATGCCTTCGCCGGAACGATCTCCATCGGTCTCTTCCCTTCCGGCGCCCGCAGTATCAGCCCCTTGTCGTAGTCCCGAATGCGCTCGGCAGGCGCTCCCAGATCAAAGGTTGCAACAGGCATCCCCATTTTCATGATCTCCTCGGCTGTATAGGAGAAGGTCTCCGGACAGACGGAGGGGAGCAGGAAAAGATCTATGTCATTCTCAAAGATCAGCCGAACCAGTTCCTCACGCCTGTACAAACCGGTCTCCGAAAATTCGGGGAAGGCTTTCATATCAAGCTCCTCACATCTGCCAAGCAGTCGGAAACGCACGGGCAGCTGCCGGTCTTCGATTTCCTTCAATAGTTTCTTAACAAATTCTCCGCCCTTGTGTACGGTAAATACACCAAGCAGACCGATATTCAGAGTCTCGGTCGTCTTCGTTGTCTTATGAATCGGGAACAGATAGGAAACCTGATGCGGCACCAGCGTATAGGCAAGGTCATCTCCAAACTCCCTTTTCATACGCGCAAGCGTATCCCCGGAAAAGCATCTTACCTCGTCAAAATGCTTCAGAAATTCCTTCCAGTTCTGTACCCACACCTTCCTGCTGGGACAGGCATATCCGGTCTGATAGCCCTTTCTTGCATAGCATTGTTCGCACTCCGCCGTGTCAGGCATACCACAGTATTCCAGATTGCCGTCCATTAGGTTTGTGCTGGGACAGATTGCAAAATAGTCATGCATCAGCATGATCAGCCTGCAGTTCGTCTGACTGTCACGCACCTTGAGGATCACCTTCTGCATATCCCATAGATGGGCAAAGGAAACCAGTTCGTTCACATAGAGCTCGTCAAATTTGAAATACCCGCATACCGCCAGAACCTCTTCCATGGACCAGCACTCATAGGTCTGGACACCCCTGTTGTTTTCAAAGGTAAATGTCCACACCGGCACCTTCACATTGAATGCAATCGTGGAGACGCAGCAGCCGTCAGCCAGAAACTCTGCCTTGCGCTCGTTCAGGTATTTCGTCGCCCCGCCGCCGAGGCAATGGTTTATGAACAGAATCGATTTCGTCTCATGTGTATCAATCAGGATTTCCAGCAGCTGCCGCAGCACACGGTTCTTATCCCTCCGGATAAATTGCACCACCTCCGCATCATAGTTGGGGTAATCCCTCGCCAGAATCTGCTTATGGCTTTCGATCAGTTTCTGCTTTTCCTCACTCACAAAGCTTCCGCCGTGCTTATGGTATACAAACAGATTCTCCACCTGGACATTGTGGAATCCCTTCTGTACAGCGCGCTGACACCAGTCGTTCTCCTCGCCGAAGCCTCTGGTATACTTCTCGGCATCCAGAAGCCCTACTCTGGCAATCGCTTCCCTGTTCATTCCCATGCAGAAGCCCACCCCTGTAGGTGCCTCGATATTTCCCGGCTTCACACGCTTAAAATAGCCATCCAGAACATCTACACTCAAGCCTCTGTAAATCGGATTGTTGTAACAGAAGTTCGGGAAGCTGAATATTGTTCCACTGTTTGTATATGGGGTAGTGCTGCCTACTTTGGGATTTCTGAGAATGGGCAGCATCAGACGTGCCAGCCAGCCGGAAGAAAGCTCCGTATCTGTATTGACAAGGGCAACATGTCCCCTGGCCTGCTTTAAACCGCGATTCACGCTTTTCACAAAGCCGAGATTTTCTTCGTTTTCCAACAGGAGCGCATTGGGATGTTTTTCCACAAAAAATCTCTCCAGAGCATGCACCCTCTCATCCGGGCTCTTGTCGTCCACCAGCCAAAAACGGCATGGCATTCCCGCCTCCGGGAGATCCTGGAACAGTTTTTCCAGATAAGAATATCCGTTATAGATCGGAATAATGACATCCACAATCTCCCCGCTTGCAGCCGCCTCAGCCACATAGTCCGGCACCGCCTCCGGTTCATAGAAATTCTGCTCCAAAAGAGGCAGCATTCTGGGAAAACGCTCTTCCTTTTTCCAGATACCGACAATTTTCCCCTTAACCCTGGACAGCCCCCGCTTCCCCTTTTTCAGAAGGGCGATCGCTTTGGTGTCTTCCAACTTATCCTTATAAAATCTGCTGTTCTTTATCCTGATCCAAACCTTACTCATCTCTGTTCCCGCTGCAAACCATCACTTTCCCGCAAATTATTCTGTCCGTATAAGTCCAATACCTCTTTAAGCCAGCGTCAGCTCCACAGGGCAATGATCCGACCCGTAAATATCTGTGTGGATAGCAGCGCCCAGCATACGCTCCTTTATCTGCTCCGACACAAGGAAATAGTCAATGCGCCAGCCTGTGTTTCTCACTCTCGCCTGAAAGCGGTACGACCACCAGCTGTACACCCCTTCCGTATCGGGGTAAAAATGACGATAGCTGTCCACAAAGCCGCTCTCCAGAAGCTCTGACATCTTCCCCCGCTCCTGATCGGTAAAACCGGCATTGTTGTGATTTGTCTTAGGATTCTTCAGATCGATCTCTTTATGTGCAACATTCATATCTCCGCAGACAATGACACCCTTTTCGGATGCCAGACGATTCAGATACGCCCTGAAAGCATCCTCCCATTGCATACGGTAATCAAGCCTTTTCAGTTCCTCCTGCGAGTTCGGCGTATAGACATTTACAAGATAAAAATCCGGGTACTCAAGCGTGATGACACGCCCCTCATGGTCGTGCTCCTCAATGCCGATTCCATAGCTGACCTGCACAGGTTCAAGCTTTGTAAAGACAGCCGTCCCCGAATATCCCTTCTTTTCCGCATAGTTCCAGTACTGATAATAGCCCGGCAGCTCCATCTCGATCTGCCCTGCCTGCAGCTTTGTCTCCTGAAGGCAGAAAAAATCTGCATCCAGCTTTTCAAATATCCCCATGAAGTCTTTTCCCATCACGGCACGCAGTCCGTTGACATTCCAAGAAATAAATTTCATTTTGCGCTCTCGCCTTCCTTATAAGAACTTGTCCAGTTCCCTCTCTGTTTCCTCATCCTTCCTTAACTTCGTACAGTCCACGAGTGCTCCGTTCGCCATAACCATGCTGACATGCCGGAGCGCCTTCAAATCCTCCAACGGGTTCTGCTTCATGGCGATCAGATCCGCACACATTCCTTCCTTAACCATGCCGATATGATCTTCCATTCCGAGGATCGCGGCATTTCCCGCTGTCGCCGTATAGAGTGCAAAAGCATTGTCCACGCCACAGTATTTATGAAAATAGAACAACTCCCGCCACATATCATAGTGTGTGATATACGGACATCCCGTATCTGTTCCGAGGCCGACCGGTATATTCTCCGCGAGGCATCTCTTCGCACAGTCCACGATTCCCTTAAACACAATATTACCGTTATACTGCTGTTCTTCCGTCGCATGGCTGACGGAACGGTCAAACAAGGCATAGGGCAGTGCCGGAGAAATCGTCGTAACCAACGCTGCCCCTTTCTCCTTGAACAGCCGAATGATCTCATCATCCGGCTCCGCTCCATGTTCAATCGTATCTACGCCGTTTTCCAGAGCAACCCTGACTCCCTCCGTGCTTTCCACATGCGCCGCTACCTTCAGCCCACGCTTATGCGCTTCGTCACAGGCTGCCTTTACATATTCCGGCGGCATCTTAAGGACACCGGGTTCGCCTCTCTTCGTGGCATCCAGCACACCGCCCGTAATCATCAGCTTAATGAGATCCGGCTTTGTCTCTGCGATCTTTCGCACATACGTCGCCGCTTCCTCTGCGCTGTTCGCCTCGTAGGCAAGGGAACCCGCCATATGTCCACCCGGCACGGAAACTGCCATATTCGCAGCGAGTATGCGCGGGCCGGTCTTCTTTCCGGCATTAATCTCGTCCCGGAGTCTGGAATCATAATCAAGGATGCCGCCAACGGTTCTGATTGTTGTCACACCGCTGTACACCTCCGGTCTGACAAGGGCTGCGCATAAACCATAGGATAGTCTTCTCATCAGTCCGTTCGCTGTCACCTTTCTGACCAGCTTTCTGACATCCTGCGGCTTCTTCTTTGGTTTTCCCGTTCCCGGAATATGGACATGTAGATTGATCAGCCCCGGCATGATATACTGCCCTGCCAGATCAATTACCTGATACCCATTCAGATCGGTTCCTTCGTTCCGGATAGCGGTAATTGTTTTTCCTTCAACAAGAATTACCTTCCCTGTCTGCGGCTCCATCTCCCTGCTTCCATCCAGAATCACTCCATGAATCAGCGCATATCCCTTGCCCATACCAACAGCATCTCCTTCGTAACCTGATTTCAAACATCTGCTTCCATTATATACAACATTTGCTATTTTGTCATCAGGGACATGCCGTCCTTTTTCTTTTTTACGAAGAGAATGATACCTGCCGTGGCGATTACCACAACACCGCCGATGAGCACGAACCACAGAGGGCTTGCACTCTTCGCCTCCGCATCCGTCTGGGAGGCAATGTCCTCCTTCGGATTCTCCGTCCCTGACGGTTCCTCCGTGCTCTCAGGGCTTTCGGGCACCGTCGGCTCCTCCTCCACCTTTGCCATGGACTGTACGTCAATCACAATCGTGTAATCGGATGCGTGGGTAAATGTAAGATCCACATTGCCCTCTGCATCGATTTCACCAGCACAGACAAATTCCAGCTCGCCGGACTGTCCGTTGTAGTAGAACAGGTTTGCATACAGACCCGCATTCTTTGCCTCCATGTTGACGGTAAGAACCGCCTTAAAGCCAAATTCTCCGTCATAGGCAAGCGTGAGATTAATAGAGTACCTTTCTCCGGTGACGTTGTTGATTACCTCCACCGGAATCGTCTGTCCTGCTTTTCCGCCGAAGGTCACGCCAAAGTTAATGTCCTTTACCTTGTCTGCCTCCACGTCATTGCCGTTGATGCTCCATGTGATGTTGTCTCCCATATCCAGTACGAGCGTAACATCCCTTCCTCTGATCTGCTCAAAGATATTTCCGGGAACCGTCGTTGATCCGTTCATATCGACTGTGACGGTCTCTCCCTCCTTCACTGCATCCAGTTCGCCGCGGATGACCTCCCAGCCCTCCTTGCCGTCAGCCCCTTTGATAAAGGGCTTTTTGGTGTCGGGAAGACTAGCACTGCCCGGATTTGTGTCGTTCTGACCGCCGGACAGCTTTGCAATGCTCTCCGTATAACTGTGTCCGCAGCTGCCGCAGGTATAGGTGGTGACGCCCTCCTCCGTGGTCGTCGGCTGCTTCGTCACCGCTGACGTATAGCTGTGTCCGGTCGCCGCGATAACCGCGCCTTTCTCGACGAGTCCGCCGCATACCTTACAATAGGTATCACCGGCACTGCCCTCTGCCGTACAGGTTGCTTCCCTCTTATTGCGAAGCTCTGTCTGTGCATGTTCGCAGGCAGACCTTGTGACCGCTACCTCGACACTCTCCGTCTCATAGTTGCCCTTGTCTGATCCTGTGTAGAGCGCTGTCGCAGTGACCGTCACGCCCACTTCAAGTGTCCTGTCAATATCCGATGCCTGCCATACCCAGTCTGCGGGCAGCGGAACATCGCTTATCTTCGCGCAGCTGTATGCCACATTTCTTACATTTCCCGGCATATTCGGTGCAGTCTTTGCCCTTTCAACCGTCACCGGTACTTTAACAACAGCCGGCTCATAGCTTGCCGCATCCTCGCCCGTAGGTATGAACCTTGCCTCATAGCCATTGTTTCCGACCGTCGGGATGACAAGCTCCGGATCATCATAATTCCACACCCAGTAACCCGATACTTCCTTCTCTGTTCCACCGACGCAGGCGGTTGCCTTGCCGTTCTCTCCTTCCACCCTCAGTGAAACATTCAAAATGCTCCTGTCAGGGCTGTAGATGACATGATCCGTCGCAGGAGGCGTTACCGTCGGAGTCTCCTTTATCACAACGACCGATACATGCCCCGTCAATCCCTCATACGCTGCCGTGTCATCCGGTGTGAAACGCCATTCCGCCTCAATCGTTCCCACCGCCGGCACCATATCCGGCAGCTCCCACGCAAGGGCTCCGGGCACCTCTGTCTCCGTATCCTGCTTCACAAATACCGCCCTGTCCGCGCCTGTTGTATTCAGAGACAGATCCTTCAGCTTCGCGCCATAGCGCAGCACATCCCCACCTGTGCAAAGGACTTCACTGCCGCTCTTTAATTCTACCGTCCACCTGTCTGTAAGAACAACCGTGAGCGTATACTCCGCATCCGCATAGTTCTCCATGGTCGCCGTCACCGTAAGCTTTGCCGTCTTTCCATTCATTGCGCTGTCAGCCGTGCTCTTCACCTGATAACTCAGCTTACCGTCCGCATCGACCGCAGTCGCTCCGAAAAGGCTATCCGCGTCCTCTACCCCGGTGATGGCGTAGCTCGTCGCGCCCTTATCCTCCGGCAGTCTGCCCGCAATGTCAACGGCAGCATCCCTGCCCTTCCGATAGGCAACCTGGACCGTATCCCCCGCCAGTACGGGCGCTGCCGCCTTGCTTATGGTAAATGCCACCGGGACGCTTGTGATTCTCGCGTAGTTCTCTGTTTCCTCCACATACGCCTTGACATAATAGCTTCCGGCCGATTTCGGCGCAGTGCTGCTGTATGCAGATTCCTCCGGCTCCGTCTCACCGGTCTTTGCCGCATACAGATACTCCGTCACGCCGAACTTTGCCGCCGCCAACGGTCTGGGTGTGTTCCCGTTATAGGTGTAATCCGCGCAGCTTAAGAGCGTTACAAATGTATTTACCGTCCGGGTTATGACAAGTTCTCCGTGACCCGGGATGCTCCAGTTATCGCTGCTGTCCAATCCCATGAAGTTCACTCTGTAATTTTCATTGTTCCAGCTGCCGTTGATCTTATAGGTTCCCACACGGGACATCCTGTTCGCATCTGTCGTCAGTACAATTCCCAGATCCTTTTCGGTATCACAGGGAGCCAGTTCATCAGGTTTTACAATGTAGCCAAAAGCAGAGTCTATATCTCCGTATCTTCTTGTCACGCGCTGGATGCCCACCGTTATTTCCTTTTGAGCGACCTGCGGCACGACCTTACAGTCCACAGTGCCATATTTTTCCGCACCTGCTCCTGCCGGGGTGAAGGTCAGACTGTATGCCTGAGTGTCCTTGTACGCCGGATACACAGCCTCCTGCGCCGCATCCGTGACGCTCCATGTTCCGGTCAGAACGATTTCACTGCCCTCTGCCGTGACGACTTTCGCATTGCCGGACTGTATCATAGCCTTCAGTGTCTCTCCATAGGTGCCGGAGAGAACCGGTGCCGTCTCGACGTAAGGCTTTGTCTTCTGCGTTGTAAAGGTGATGCCTTCCACATCTCCCTCATTTCCCGCTGCATCCTCCGCCGCTGCATACAGGTAATAGGTCGTATTGGCGCTAAGTCCTGTAAATGTAAGGGAAAGCAGGACTCCCGCCTCCCCTGCCGTCACAGACTTCGCCACACAGCCCTGCTGGCTCTTCAGTTCTGCAAGACACTTGCTCGAACCATCAGCAAAAATATCCGTCGTGGAAAGCACATAGTAACAGGTTGCCGCCTCGTCCACGCGGAGCTTCGCTGTCGCGGAGGTATCCTGCAGTTCTTCCACGCCGGAGGGCGCAAACAGTTCTGCCTTGGGACTGGTATGATCCACAACGATACCGTCTGAGCAGATAAAGGCGCTGCGATTGCCCGCCCGATCCACCGCATAGGCGTAAACTACCATATTTCCTTCCGTCTCCAGCCTGAATTTGCCATCCGCTGCCTCCGTGAAGCTCAATTCTTCAAGCGCATCCGCCGCAAGTGCTGTGTAGTTTTCCTTATCCGTCACGGTATCTACATAATAGAAATAGCGCAGTCCGCCGGAAAGGCTGTCTTCCGCCGTGATCGTCACATCCGCAAACTTTGTGCAGAGTCCGAAGTCAATATTGTTCTGCAGCTGATTCCATGAACTGTCCTTGATACGAATACCGGCATTTTCTCCAAAGACCGGCGCACTTCTGTCGATCCTGACGACAAGAGACTTCTCATCAGATACCGTTCCGGTCGTCGTATTCTTCAGATAATAGGAAACGGTCGTTCCCGCAGCGCTGCTGCTCTCGCTGTCCACGGTAAAGCTTGCTGTGAAATTGCCATTCTGCGCCTGACAGACAGTATAACCGTCCGGCGCAGTGATCGTCACCGCATCCTTCGTCCAGTCCTCCGTAGATGCCGTTGCCACCGCGGATGCCTCCGGATTCAGCACCCGGTGAACCAGAACCGGTGCTCCGGCACTGTCCACGAGATATGCTCCGTTAAACTGCTCCTCGTACACATAAATGCTGTCACCCTGCTCTGCATTGTCCGGAATCACAAGCGTTGCAGTTCCGTTCTTATCTGCATCGCCTGTAAGTGCCTTTAATCTTCCATAATAGGTTATTGTTCCGTTCACATCCTCCACGACTGCGGAGAGATAACGGTTTTCTCCGGTTCTCGCATTGGTATAGCTGATGGTCAGTTTGTTCTCATTTTCCAGCTTCTCTCCGGATGCCTCAAACTGCGTGGCAATGGAATCGATCATCGTGATCTTCCACTCGGTGTTGCCCTCCGGCACAGAAAAAGCTGCCAGCGTTCCATCTGAGCCACTGTTGTCCTTGCCGCCGACGGCGGAAAGGAACCATATTTTAGAGAACAGAATATTTGCGGCGGGGCGCATCTGCGCCTCATCATCGCCCAGAGTATTTGTAAACCTATAGCTTCCGTCGCTGTTTATCTGCGCATAATTATAGGAGTGATCGTACGCGGCGGTACCGCTGTGCTTGCTGCTCTCCTGCCAGTTCCGCAGCCAGTACTTCTCCCCTATGGCTCTGTCCTCCGCACTTGCAAAGCAGCCGTCGGTTTTCGTCGGAAAGCTTGAGCCGCTCCATGCCAAGATCGTCTCGCTCTCCAGTCCGACCTCCTCTACTGAGGGCAGAAACAGCTTACGCTGTTGCAGATTTGTGTACATAAACTTTGCTCCGCCCTCATTACTTGCATCCGCCCTGTCAAAGCCATAGGATTCTGCATTACCTGCATCAAACGACGCATTCATGTCACCCTTGGTTTTCCTTGTCGCCATCAGCAGTTCGCACTCCTGAGAAGTCAGTTTCTGTGCATACTTACCCTCCAGAAAGTCCTGACACCATCCGTTGAATGCGCCTCCTGAATATTTCTGCGCTGTCCTCCATTCATAGTTGCCGTTTCCGTCCACATCCACATAATATCCACTGTGGCGTAATCCCAGCCCATCCCTGCTGATTACAAACATACCGTCTGCCGTATCCACATTCGTGCGGTTGGCATCCAGCACCCGCCATGCGACCGGCGCACCATTATAGCTCGCATCATCTGTATAATCAGGGTCATAGGTGCCAAAATATACAATATGCCCATCCTTAATCTGACTGAATACCCCGGTATTACTCTGAGAACCATCTCCGGTGATCGTAAATTGAGCCACAGAATCCTCTGTTCGGTACCATGCGGTATCGCCCTCTTCCCGTTCCTTTACAATGTAATAGGACACGGAATGGCTTCCCACCTCTGAATAATACAGGAATTTCACCGCATTCTCCGGTGCAGCTCCGCCCACGCAGAGCTGCATTCCTTCCGGGGCAACCAGCTTTACTCTGCCCACATAGCTGCCTTCTGCGTCTTTTGTTCCCTCAAGTGCTGCTTTCGCATCCGCAAAATACTTGATCGACCATTTGCAAAGCCGGTCGTCCGAAGCCGTCTTTTCCAGCACATAATTTCCTTTATCGGCTCCAAGCAGTGTGCGGGATACCGCATTCCAGTACTCTCCAATGGCACTCCGTTTATCTGCCGGCAGTTTCTGATCGTATTGGCTGCCATTCACATAATATCCATTTGTTGTGTCAAATTGAAGCTGAACGTTATCCCCCTCCACTATATTTGTAGGTTTCGGATCAATAAGATATTCCGTTTCAGGAGTGGTGTAATAAAATACCGTCTGTCCCCAATCGATTCCAACCGGTCTTCTCGTCACGTTTACTGTCATCACATCACCTGTCAGCGTAAGACCGTCAACCGTTGCCTCGCCCCGGTAAACATGCTCACCCGCCGCAAGCTTTAAGGGTGTTGTATAAGAACCTGTTGCCGCTCCGTCGATGACAGCTTCACCGTCATACCACGCCCATGTCACACCATTCCCAACAGGATTGCCTGCCGCATCTCTCAAAACAGCAGCCACTTTATTCTGTGTCTCACCGTCATAGACACGCTCTGCCGTCAATGTCCCGCTCCCACCGTCCAGGGTGAAATCGCCAAGTGTATAAAGGACAGTCTCGCCTGCTCCACAACCGAGGCAGCCCTGCTTGATCTGCTGCCCGTCGACATACTTCGTCTGCTTCGTATGGCTACAAGCCTCCAGCTTGATATAGCTGTTGGAAAGAGCTTCCTCCATGTTTAAATAGGTCACTCCCGCAGTAGTAGCGGAGTCTGCATCCTCGCCATATGCCAGAAGCATCATATTCGTTATATTCATATCCTTGGCATAAATAGCCTTAATTTTCTTACCGGAATAACTCTGTGTTACCGTCACCGTACCGCCGGTGATCGATACACTGCCCGTATAAAAACTATCTGACCACTGCGAACCGATTGCAGCCGCGGAAGAATCTGTGCTGACCGCCGTTACATTGCCGCCGTGGATTGCCACACTGCCGAAACAATGTGCAGTATCATATGTGCTGGGACTTCCACCAATGGCAGCTCCATTGGAACTTTCCGCATATACCGTACCACCGTTGATTACTATGTTAGCACGGCCTTGGTCCGCTCCTATTGCGACGCAGCTGTCGTTTTTCATTTCAATATAGCCGCCATTGATTTCAAGATTTCCTTCATACGCAAAGTTGTTAGTATTGTTGATACTCTTTCCGATGAATTTGCCGGTACCGTTTGTCTGCCCATAGATTGTCAGCTTTGCACTGTTTCCCAGCAGTGTTTCGTCTCCGTCTACCTGCAGCGTTGCTCCATCAGCCAGTATCAGTGTAACATTGCCGTAAATATCGAATCTTCCCGAAACTGTAACCGTGCCTTCCACCAGACATGTCGGTGTGTCGTATCCACTCAGCTCCAGATTTCCACTCTTGCTTGCACTATCAACATAGGCCTGATCCAATACATATGCTGTCTCGCAAACCTCAGTTCTCTCTATAACTGTGCCTGTCGCTTCATCATAGCTTCTGTATACATAAGGGACATTACCTCTCGTCGCCATTGTTGCCGCATTTGCCAAGAGCACGATGCCCGGCTCTCTCTCCAGTGTCAGCTGCTCAGGCTCATTGACGTTCTCTGCCGCATCGTTGCCGGAAACTGTCTCCTCCAAAGCCTGTTCTCCCTCCGCTGCCATCTCTGCGGATTCTGTTTCTGCCGATACCTCAAGCACCGCCAGATCAACCGTATTAACCATCATGGCAGCTGTCAGCGCCAGCACAAGAATCCGCTTCGCTAAGGTTTTCCACTTCTTCATTGTTACTCTCCTTTTCTGTCTCTGTTCCTATGAGAAATTAGAACCGGCAGGATATTTCCATGCCCGCCCGGCTCATTTCGGAACATTCTATCATACTTTTTTTAAGAAATGTTGATTTATGCACGAAACGACGATTTTGCGCACGAAACGACATAGCGGAGAGTTGACACAAAAAACCGTCCACTTTCACTGAGGTGAAAATGAACGGTTTACCTTATCCAAAGCCGCCTTATAAATATTGATCTGCCGCTGCATCACTGCTGTCACATCCTTGGAATCCATATACGCGGCCATCCATTCCACTGTATTTTGGAGGGCATCTTCTGCGCTCCAAACCGGTTTCCAACCGAATACCGTTTTCATTCTGGAACAATCAAGCTTCAGGTAGTTTGCCTCATGAGGGCCTCCGTCCCCCTCTGTTCTCCACTCTGCTTCTGCCCCGGTATGCCCGTTCCACAGTCTGCAAAATGTTGTCACCAGCTCTCCCGTTGTCAAACAGGAACTGTCATCCGGGCCAATATTGTAATTTCCGGCATAGCTTCTATCCTCGTATTGCCTTCCGGCTATCAGAAGATAAGCAAAAACCGGCTCCAGCACATGCTGATAAGGTCGAGTAGAATAAGGATTCCGCACAACAATCTCCCTCCCCTCTGAAACAGCCCGAAAACAATCCGGCAGGATGCGATCCGTCGCAAAATCTCCCCCGCCGATAACATTCCCTGCCCTCGCAGTGGATACAGCAATCCTTGCTGCATTTAAGAAAGAATTTTTGTAGCATTCTGTCACCAGCTCCGAACAGGATTTACTATTTGAATAAGGATCAAAGCCATTCAGTTCTTCATTTTCACGGTATCCCCATTCCCACTCACGATTTCGATACACCTTGTCTGTCGTCACATTTACAACTGACCTCACCGACTGCGACCGTCTGACACACTCCATCACATTGACGGTTCCCATCACATTCACGTCATAGGTATATATGGGATTCTTGTAAGACTCCCTGACAATCGGCTGCGCCGCCATATGTATTACAATCTCTGGCTGCACCTGTTCAAAAGTCTCCTGTAAATGCTGCAGATCACGAACGTCTCCCTCCACGGAACGCAGCTTTCCCTCCATACCCGTCATCTCAAACAGACTCGGGTTTGTCGGTGGCTGTAATGCGTATCCTGTGACATCGGCTCCCAGCTCCAGTAATACCTGGCACATCCATGTTCCCTTGAAGCCCGTGTGACCGGTAATTAAGATCCTTTTACCCTTATAAAAATCGCTGTTAAGCATATCTTACCTGTTTCCTCTCTGTCCGGTTGCCAACTCTTTGTATAATACCCCTTACTCCTTTATTTTCAAGGCAGTTGCAAACTCCTCTACACTTTCGCAGGAAATCGCCCGCAAAAACCAGTCATTCAGCAAATTCAAATCCTTTTCAGACAAAATTTTACTCCGCAAGGCCTCCGGTACCTCTCCCTTGCATCCCAGAACTGTCAGCAGAGCCTCCGCTTTGCCCTCGCTTAAGCCTTCTGTCAGCCCCTCAAGTCTGGCCTCTTCTCCGACTCTCTGCTCCCGCTCAAAGCTCTTCATATACGCGAATCCCACCTCTCCGTCACGCTTTACCTCCGTCACCATCCGGTGCAGCGTCTTCAATTCTTCCGATCGTGCATTCTCCTCGGTGGAATCCTCCATGTACTGCAACAGCTCCCGAAGCTCCCTGGGCGGATCGCCCTTCGTGTACAGAAACAGCGTCTCCGCACCGTCCTCATACGGCAGATCCGGCTCCTCAACACAGCAGTTGCGGATCGTGTAGACCATGCGGTCACGGTCAAAGGGATCATAGGTCGTGATAAAGATGACAACCACATTCCGCAGTTTTCCGTAATCCTCACCCGCCGCCAGATTCCCCGCATCGATCTTCGCATGGTAAAACCGCACACGGCGCGGCAGCGACTCCTTCTCCGCCCTGCTGTCGTTCTGATCCGGTTCCACATCAAAGAGCTCCCCCGCCTCCTCGTCCAGATACACATCCAGACGGATACCGTGGTCTCCGGTATTCTCCCCACAAAGAAACCGCTGCGGAACCACCTGCAGCTTCCCGATCTTCCTCCGGAAAATACACTCCAGAATGTATCTGGCTGCACTCTCCCCATAAATCTTATGACTTGTCAGGCTGTTCACCAGAAAGTCATCCACCAGGTTCACCTTCAAGATTCCCTCCGTTCCCACAATGCACCGGAAACAAAGGAGACCTCGTACCATCCCTGTTTTCCAATGCACTATGCAGTTAAAATGTGAGCTTTTAAGCATAGAATCCATTGAAAAATAGAGATCATAGAACAGCTCTTCACTGCCTGATATTTAGAATATATGCTTAAGATAAATAATAACAGATTCAATATAAAAACGCAAGAAAAATTTATGCTTCCGCACAAGATTGGGAAATCGGCTGAACTTATGCATTGCCGTATATGACGTGTTTCCTATGATAAACTCACAATGTACATGATTGGAATGTCAAAAAGATGATTTTTGAAGGTTTTGGCACAGTTTTTATTCCCCACGAACCACCCTTTGACACCCTAATCATATACACTTTGCGTTTTTACAGGTATTTAACCTCTCATCTTTGAACAATAAAATAGTACCATACAAAGGATAAAATAAAAAGGGACAGAGTTGTTCCCAAATTCTCCATCCCGTATATCTGCCTTACCAAATCATAATCTCTTTCCTGAAGCTTGCAAGGTTGCAAAATCCAGTCCATATTTTCTCTGCATTGTTTCCAGTACTTCTGGATTCTCCAACTGTACTATCTTATCCCCATCTCCCCCAGCTGTCATTCTGGGAATCAGAGTCAGCAGCAGACTTCTTTCCGCAGCTCTACCCTCTTCTCTGCCCTCTGCCCTTCCTTCTGCCCTTCCTTCTGCCCTTCCTTCTGCCCTGCCCTCTTCTCTGACGTCATCATCATGCAATAACTCTTTCATGTACTCCGCCCTCCATTCCTCATTCCTCCGGGCTCTGCCTACGGCTTCCTCAATCTTGCGTGTCAGCGCACTCTCGGCTCTCCCCGTCCTGATATAATCATACAGCTCTTTCAGATGCTCCGGCACCTCCTCAGAGCTGCTGACACAATTATAGAAGATTTTCTCCGTGCCATCCCGCAGGCACAGCTCCTTATTTTCCTCACATCGGTTCTGAAAGGAATACTTCACATATCCCAGCCCAAAGGGATCAAAGGTACAGAGAAACAATACCTTTCCATTAGGCAATTCCCGGTAAGACCTTCCCCTGTCCAGATGATCCATGTCCATCGTGGACTGATAAAAGCGGCTTCTCCTCGACAGCTCCAGTTTCTCCACCGCCTGATGATTCAGGTTCTGCATCTCCGCATCATATACATGGTTCTGATCTCTCGTATACACATCCAGCCGCACCGGCTTGCCATCCATTGTATACCGGAATTGCCGCTCCGTCTGGACTTCTTCCAGTTCTCCTACGGAATGATCCAACAGGCACTCCAAGACCTCCCGGCAAA
>OIZV01000231.1_pt1 | contig 34372 bp, 32 predicted proteins | sample 1588681 | NCBI WGS metagenome assembly OIZV01 (sample SAMN03283281) | human gut metagenome | biome: human-associated habitat; material: feces | host: Homo sapiens | place: Peru | collected 2012 | reverse complement strand
TTCAAAAGGAGAACCATAAAAACATTTCATGCCCCTTATGGTACTCCACAGTGGTGCGAGTGACGGGACTTGAACCCGTACGTCAAAGACACACGCCCCTCAAACGTGCCTGTCTGCCTGTTCCAGCACACTCGCAATTTATTTAATTATATACTGCATTGCTATAAATGTCAATATTAAATTAGTAAGTTGGCGCTTATGTTTAATTTTATGATATAATGGATACTATTATGAGTCAAAATGGAGGAAAGTGACTTGCAGTTCGTGGAAATAATCGATAAAAACAAAAAAGCCTTTTTAGCACCGATGGCTGGTATTACAGACAGAGCATTTAGGGAAATTGCCCAAAAATTTGGTGCCGGGTATGTAGTAAGTGAAATGGTTAGCTCGAAGGCTATATCGTATAATAACAAGAAATCTATGGAATTAATGAAATTAACTGAAAATGAAAAACCGTGCGGCATACAAATATTTGGAAATGATCCGGGTTCTATGTGCAAGGCTGCTGAATTTTCACTAAGATATAACCCCAGTGCCATCGACGTCAATATGGGCTGTCCTGCCCCTAAAGTAAATAAAAGTGGTGGAGGGGCAGTACTTATGAAAAATCCAAAGTTATGCTTTGAAATAGTAAATGCTGTTCGTAAGGTCATAAACATACCATTAACTGTGAAAATAAGAAAAGGCTGGGATTCTAAAAGTTTAAATTCAGTGGAAGTTGCAAGAGCATGCGAAGCAGCAGGTGCAGATGCCATAACGGTGCACGGAAGAACCCGAGAAGATATGTACTCGGGGAAAGTGGATCTTAAAGCAATACATGAAGTGAAAAGTGCTGTAGATATTCCAGTAATAGGAAATGGCGACATAGCCTGTGCTCAGGACGCTGCGGATATGATAAATAAAACAGGTTGTGACTTTGTTATGGTGGGGCGAGGTGCAATCGGCAACCCGTTTATATTTGATGAAATAAATAACTTTTTTGCCAATAAACCTTATCTTCCACCTACGCTTGAGAAAAAAATTTCAGTCATGTTGACTCATATAAAAAAGATGTGCGAATATAAAGGTGAGATTATAGCCATGAAAGAGGCCAGGCGGCATATTTGCATGTACACAAAAGGAGTAAAAAATGCAGCATATTTTAGGAACAAAGCTTGTCACGTAAGCACATGGCAAGAGTTGTGTGATTTTTCGGGTGAAATATTAGCTTACAATGTAGAAAAAGAAAAACATATGTAATTTATTTTGATTTGGTTATGGCTGGACAAAAATAACTTTAAATTGTATAATATTTATTGTTTTAAAATTTCTAGGGGGCTTTTTTATGAAGTTATTTAAGAAAATATGCAATTTAATTTTACCTATAACTATTTTATTGGCAACTACTGCTTGCGGCAAAGTTGATAAATCTTGGGCTTTGAAATTAGACAAGATCACCATTACAAACGGCATGTATGTTTTTTATTTAAAGGAAGCTTATAACAAATCGTTGGACAGGCTTTCTGATGACAATATAACTACCGAAAGCTTGGAAGCTGCCAATATAGATGATCAAAAGGCTGCAGATTGGATAAAATCTGAAGCAATAAAAAGTTGCAAAGAATATATAGTCATTGAAAAACTGTTTGACGACAACAAACTGAGTTTTTCAGACGATGAACTTTCTGAGATGGATAAAGATACGGAATCAGTTTGGGAAAGTTCCAGTGAAGACTACGAGAGGCTTGGTATTTCACGAGAAGATTTACATAAAGCTTTGACTTTGTTTAACAGGAAAAATAAAAAATTGTTTGAGAACCTATACAGCGCTGAAAAATTCAGAGAGATTTCAAATGATGAAATTTTAGAGTACTACAAGCAAAACTATGTCAGTTTATCTAGGTTTTCTAAGGTTGTAAGTGAAGATGATGATAGTTCACAGACTACAGATTCTAGTGAAGGCAAAAGTCAAGCAGATTTGCAATTTAAGCAGTACGTAGATTCTATAAATAATGGCTCTAAAACTGTAGAGCAAGTGGCTTCGGAATTTAAGAGCGCTGAAAATTTAGAAGAAGACCCACTTTCAGCTGAAACTTTAAACCTGAAAGACGGAAACTTGGATAAAGATTTTGAAAAATTAATAAAAGACCTTCCGACCGGCAAGGCTACTTACACTAATTACACTGACATATTTATATTAATATTTAAAAACGATATAAATACTCATTTGCCCGATTTAAATAACGAATCAGAAAAAAATGATATTGTGGAATCGATTAAACTCGATGAGTTTACTTCACTTATCGACTCTAAAAAAGATGAGCTTAAAATACAAATAAATGAAAATTCTTTAAAAGATTTTGACCCTATTTCGACGTTTAAATAGCGAAACAGCCACCAAATAATAAGGTGGCTGTTTTCTTACATAGCTAAACTTTCTTTTATGCAATCGGGGATAGGAAATTTCAACTTGTTAATGTTTCCATCCTTTTTATAGTCACCGAATAAAAACATTTCTACTTCGTCAATGCGTCTGAAAAGGAGTCCTCTCAAACATTTATAATTTCCATGGTGATATTTTAATACAGTATTCGTGAAGTTTTCTCTGTCTATACTTTCAAGGAAATTTATTGGCAGGGCATATTCCTTAGAAGTTATATTTAACCCTTCATCGAAACAAAAACCAGATAATCCAGATTTAGTTTTAACATGATACCAATTATCATTATACTTTTGATTGCTTAAAACAACTACTTCCTCTCCAAATGGAATGGCTTTTATTATTTTAGCAGATAAGTTGGGTTCACTTCGAACGTTTATGCCTCTTTCATAAGCAACAGTTGCAAAATTTGCTTTGTGAGGATTTTTACAATCTAAAATAATATTCTTTAAATTCGAGTCTTCCATCCATTTTGTGTTCAAATTATAACAAAGACTCACAAGTGCATCAAATTGATTTTGATTAAATTTAATTTGGTTACTAATTAAGAACTCATTAACCTTCTTTGCATAATAGCCTTTATTTAATGTTTCGAAAAGCAAAGCTTTAGCCTCAGACATAGTTATATTATTATAAAACGGCTCTAAAGGTGGAACTACATGACCGTGACCTATATCTCGAACTTTGAATCTAGATAAAGGGTCGCATTTTCTCAGAGAGGCAAGAAAACCTTCCCACTTTGCTATAAAATCAACGCACTGTGAGCTTATACACCTTTCGCAAAGAGATGATTCATTACTAGAAGTGCCTAAAATATGTATTGTTTTGCCGGATTTAACCCAAGAGCCATCCTTAAAATAATCAATGGTTACAGTGAAAGGTTTGTTACTACTTACAAGAGTGTCACTTTGCCAGACGATGACGTTGTTATCCACATTTTTGCTCTTACTTTCTACATTTTTGCCGTCAAACGAGAACCGTACGTTATTTGCAGATAAATCTGTAATAGTGAAAAAGTTTATAGATTTTCCTTCTTCAGGGCGACAGTTATCAGCATACGCGAACCGTACAGTTTCAGCATCTTTTATGTCAAAAGTATACTGAAGCAAAGTTTGATTATCGTTTTTTAGTTGCAATGTAGCTTGCCCGGCTTCCTTTGCCAACACAATGTCGTCTTCTTCAACTAGTAAATTATTGTTGTTGCATACCCATCTAAAATCGTCACCAGTGCCTTCAGGTTTATTGAGCCACATAGATTGACCTACAGAAAGTGATAAATTTTCTGTATTTTTATCGGCATGTGAACATTGTGTATGGATAAAAACGCAAAATAAACTTATTAAAGTTAAAGTAAAAAGTTTTTTCATAAATGAACCCCTCTTAAAAAAAAATAATGCTATTAATTATAATTTAAAAGTACAAGTGAAGTCAAGTTATCCGTAAGCAAGAAAACTCTACAAAATTTTGTGTGAATATATTTCATAAAAAGTAAATAAACAGGATTAATTGCTTTAAATTATATTAAAAAAGTAATGAAAGAGTGATAAGTATAAAAAAGCTAAATAAAGAGGAGTTGCTAAAGATATCTGGGGGGTACGTAAGAAGAGTTAACATGGGAGGTCAACTTTGGTATGCTGTTTTTAAGCGAGGTGTTATTGTTAAGCTTTACAGTGCCCCAGGTAAAGCTTTTGACAGAGATGATGCAGAAAATGGTGCTTTGGAATTGCCTATTGCTCCTTTTGAAAGAAAAATGGAAGAAATAGAAGAAATGGAAGAAATAGAAGGTGTACAGCCAAAGAAAAGAAGAAGGGATGAAACGAGTTTAGTTTATTGACGAACTCATATTTACGTGTAACTGATTTTTACATTTTTAAAAAATTTATGTTGACAAAGCAGTATGAGACTGATATAATTAATATCGTAAAAGGCGGGCCATTAGCTCAGTTGGTTAGAGCAACCGGCTCATAACCGGTTGGTCCGGGGTTCGAGTCCCTGATGGCCCACCAACAGATTAAGTCGTCCTGTATTTTAGGACGGCTTTTCTTGTATATTACATTTTTTAAAATCAATTATTTTTTGCTTTAATCTGAAATATAAATACTAAAGGTGATGTTTTATGTTATTGAAAGAATTGCTATTAAATTTGAGTTACTCTGTGATACAGGGCAGTGTGAATATCGAGGTAGAAGATGTATCTTACGATTCCAGAAAAATACCTAAAAATTCAGCTTTCGTGTGCCTAAATGGTGCAAGCTTTGATGGGCATGACTACGTGAAAAAAGCACTAGAAAATGGAGCAGTTGCTATTATAGCTGAAAAAAATGTGGATTGTGGTGACGTTTCACTGGTTTTGGTGAAGGATTCTAGAGAGGCCTTGGCATATATTTCCGCGGCTCTTTTTTCACGTCCTGCGAAAAAATTGAAAACAATCGGGATTACCGGCACGAAAGGTAAAACCACCACAGCCTGTATGATACGGGAAATCTTAAAAAAATCGAACATAAAAGCAGGTATAATAGGTACTTTGGGTGTTTTAATTGGAGACGAAGTTATAAAGACGAATAACACTACTCCGGAATCGTACGATGTGCAGAAGTACTTAAATTTGATGGTAGATAAGGGCTGTGAAGTTGCTATTATTGAAGCATCATCAATAGGATTAAAGTCTCATAGATTAGATGGATTTTTGTTTGACTATGGCGTTTTTACAAACTTTTCAAACGATCATATCGGCGGTAACGAGCACGCTAATATGGAGGAGTACCTTCAATGCAAGAGTTTGTTGTTTAAAAAATGCAAACTTGGTTTTGTGAATATAGATGATAAAAACTGTGAAAATGTATTGTCGGGGCACACATGTAAAGTAAAGACATATGGTTTTTCAAAAAATGCGGGCTTATACGCCGAAAACGAACATTTACTTTCACAGCCTGGTTTTGTTGGGATAGAATTTGATTTAAAGGGCATTTTAAATTTTTCAGTTTCGGTTGCAATTCCGGGAATGTTCAGTGCATATAATGCTTTAGCGGCTATCGCAGTTGCAAATGAGTTTAACGTGTCGGAGGAAGGCATTAAGGAAGCAATGAAGGCTATAAAAGTGAAGGGACGCATAGAGGTTTTGCCTGTTCCGGGAGAGTATACTCTTTTGATCGACTATGCTCACAACGCTTTAAGCATGGAAAATGTGCTAACAACCTTGAGAGAATATAAACCCAACAGATTAATCACTTTGTTTGGTGCTGGCGGAAATCGGCCTAAGGTTCGTAGATACGAGATGGGTGAGGTTTCCGGACGTTTGTCAGATGTTTCGGTAGTAACCGAAGATAATTCAAGAAACGAAAACGTCCTTGATATTATAAGTGATATAGAAGTTGGACTGAAAAAAACAAATGGAGAATATATTGTTATTCCTAATAGGTATGAAGCGATAAAATATTGCATAAAGACGGCTTTGCCAGGCGACATTATAGTTTTGGCGGGAAAAGGTCATGAAGATTATCAAGAGAAAAACGGCAGGATGTATCATTTCGATGAAAGAGAAGTTGTAGAAGAAATATTAAAAGGTGAACAAGTATGAATTTAACAATAAATGAAATTTTAACTGCTACAGATGGCATTTTGCTTGGCAAAAAAAATGTGAGCTGCGAGGCGGTAACTTCTGTAAGCACTGACAGCAAAAAAATTAAAAAAGGGGCTTTATTTGTGCCTCTTCATGGCGAAAAGGTGGATTCGCATAAATTTATTTCTGAGGCTTTTTCTAACGGAGCGGTTGCAACTTTTACAGACGAGCAAGTTGAAGTAGATAAAGATAAAATTTATATAAAAGTTGAAGACACATTGAAGGCTTTGCAGAGCCTAGCTAAATATTATAGAAGCAAATTTAATATTCCAATAGTAGGTATTACAGGCAGTGTAGGGAAAACTTCCACAAAGGAAATGATTTCGCTATGTCTTTCATCGAGATACAATGTTTTAAAAACAGAAGGAAACTTAAACGGGCAGGTAGGTCTTCCGCTGACCATAATGAACTTGAATAAATCTAATGACATTGGTGTAATCGAAATGGGAATAAGCGAATTTTCTGAAATGGAACGCTTATCTGACATCGCAAGACCAACCTACGCTGTAATGACCAACATAGGCTTGGTACACATTGAAAACTTGAAGACGCAGGAAAATATTTTAAAAGAAAAATTTAAAATAACAAATAACTTTGATGAAAATAGTGTTTTATTAATAAATGCTGATGACGAAAATCTAGTTAAACTTAAGGAAAACCAGAAATTTAAGGTTATAACTTATGGCGTAAATAACGACTGTGACTTTAGGGCTACAAGCGTAAAAATGACCGATGAGTTTACGAGTTTTGAATTAAAATATAAAGGAAAAACAGAGAAGTTTACGGTTCCATCTGTTGGAATCCACAATGTGTATAATGCTCTGGCGGGAATCGCACTAGGACTAGACTTAGGAATAAACCTAAATGATTTGAAGAAATCTTTAGGAGAATATAAAACTTTAGATAAACGACAATGCATTTATAAAGTAGAGCTTAATGGCAAAAATGCCAGCGTAACTTTAATAGATGATAGCTACAACGCTAATCCGGAATCGATGAAAAATGCTGTAGATGTTTTGAATATTTATGGCAAAGGCAAAAGAAAAATAGCAGTTTTGGCAGATATGCTGGAACTGGGAGAACAATCAAACAAATTGCATTTTGAGTTAGGCAAATATGTGAGCAAAAACAATGTAGATATTTTAATAGCAATAGGTCCTGAAGCTAAAAATATTGCAGCTGGAGCGAATGCTTTACAGAATGAACGTAAAATGAAAGTATATTCATTTTTGAGCAATGAGGAAGCTTTTGAAATTTTATTTGACATCGTAGAGGATCGAGATGTTATTTTAGTGAAAGGTTCCAGAGGCATGCATACAGACGAAATCGTCAAGAAATTTGTCTGATGATAATGAATTTTGTTGATATTTAAATTTTCAAGTGATATAATTAAATAAATATAAAAGAGTACAAAATTTGTAAAAGGAGATTTTAATTTTTATGGTTGTAGAAATTCTAAGATATGTAAACAAGTATCTTTCTATAATACTTATCCCGCTTTTGATAATAGCGGCAGTATTTTTTTCTTTTAAGACGAAATTTATTCAGTTCAGGTTGTTCAAAGATGCACTAAAATCGCTTATGCACAAGCCTAAAACCAGTAAGGCTTCTCCGTTTAGGTCGTTAATGATATCTATGGCCTCTAGGATAGGCGTGGGGCAAATAGCGGGTATAACTCTTGCGATAGTGGCGGGTGGACCGGGTGCTATCTTTTGGATGTGGATTATGGCTCTGCTTGGCTGTACATCGGCTTTTATAGAGAGCACGTTGGCACAAATATATAAGACGAAAAATAAAGATGGAACTTTTAGAGGTGGGCCATCGTATTACATACAGAAAGCTTTGGGCAAAAGGTGGCTAGGTGTAGTATTTGCTTGCCTTTTGATAGGCGGATACGCTTACGGGTTTAATATGCTGCAATCGTACCAGTTGTCGTCTTCTTTAGAGTACTATATACCTCAATATACTGATTCTATATACCCTTTTTTAGTGGGAACAGTTTTAGCTATAATAACAGCATTAGTTATTTGGGGAGGAACCGATCGAGTTGCCTTTATATCTGCATATATAGTTCCTGTAATGTCGATAGCTTACATAATTTTGTCTTTGATTATAATGGTAAAAAATGTTGATAAAATTCCTGTGATGTTTAATTCTATAATAAAAGAAGCATTCAGCTTACGCGCGGTAATGACAGCACCATTTTCTGCAGGGGTTTTAGTGCCACTAGTTCACGGTATAAAAAGAGGTTTGTTTTCCAATGAAGCAGGTATGGGAAGCGCACCAAATGCAGCTGCAACGGCAGACGTAAAGCATCCTGTGAACCAAGGGTTGGTTCAATTAATTTCGGTATTTATAGACACTATGCTAATTTGTAGCTCTACAGCGTTTATAGTTCTTTTATCTGGGGCAGATAGGTCCAAATTTATGAGTCAGATTTTACTAGTTCAAAAATCAGTGGAGTCTCAGGTAGGAATGCTTGGTGTGCACCTAATAGTTTTTGCTATAATAACATTTGCATTTACATCTATCATAGGCAATTACTGTTACGCCGAGTCGAACGTTTTATTTATAAAAAATAATAAAACCGCTTTAAACGTATTTAGAGTTACTTGCGTTATAGCAGTTTTTGTTGGCGCTCAAGCGAAAGCAGGTTTTGCGTGGAATGTTTCTGATATTTTCATGTCCCTTATGGCAATAATGAATATTCTGGTGATATTGAAAATAGGAAACATAGCTATAAAAGCTTTGAATGACTATTTAAAACAGAAAAAGAGTGGTGTTGAGGAACCAGAGTTTAAAGCAAGCGATATAGGTTTAGACAACACAGATGTATGGAAATAGAAAATCCCCTTGCTGTAGTGTTTACAGCAAGGGAATTTTTTATTTTTAGTAATACTCTACTGTGCATCCTGCAGGGAAAACATGATTCCCTTCAATTTGAGTTCGAAGGTGAGAAGGTACGTAAACGAACCTTAGCTTATTACAATAAGAAAATGCGCTAGGATCAATAGATGTGATGGTTTTCGGAATGGAGATTATTTCTAAATCAACACAATTGAAAAATGTCTTTTGGGATACATGCTTAACGCCGTTAGGAATATTTAAACTTTTTACTCTTGTACAACCTGAAAATGCAGATGAACCAATAGTATGAAGTTTGCTGCCACTTTCAAAAGTAATTGAGGTTATTCCAAAACATTGACTGAAAGCGGAATCACCAATGACTTGAACGCTTGCTGGAATTACCAATGTGTTAATTCTTTCACAACCTTGGAATGCACATTTACCAATATTAGTGATGGTTTTACCATCTACTTCTGATGGAATTATAACTGTTCCAGAAATGCCTCTATTACTTATTCCATCTAGGGTGCAGGTTCCATTACCATTATCAGTAAGTTCTAATAGCCCAACGATGTTTTGCTCCATCGTATCATCAGATTGTTGACTGATTGTAGATTGAGATGGCTGTTGTGCAGGTGGAGCTTCACCGCCACCAAATCCTGCAAAACCAACTAAAGTAGTTGTTGCAGCAACTAATGATGACCAGAGCCAGCCACCACCAGCTATTTGCGATAGCTCTTCTTCAGTAAGGTTGTGCAAAAGTTCGTCCTCAGTGAAGCTATAGCCGAGTTTTTTAGCGTATGGTAGTACCACTTTTTTGATGGCCTCCGTTTTCTCAGTGCCATTTTCTGTTTTGAATTTCTCAAGACTTTTTACAAACTGTTCGTCCTTTACAGCTTTGCTGTAAAATTCCATTACTTTGTTACTCATAAAATTTCCTCCATGTTCCATACGATTAATAAGTATTTTGCTTATATTTTAAATAATATCACAAAAATATTCCTATGTCAATTTATAATTTATGAATTTATTAAATGAAAAAGTTGTTGATAATGCGAAAAAAAAGGATTATAATGGAAAAAGAAAACCTACTATTTTATTTTACTTTTGAAAGGACGAGACGACATGACAAACATCAAAAAAATTTTAGCAACTACTTTATCCATACTTGTTGTAACTTCGGGTTCTATGACGACAAACGCAATGGTAGCAGTGCCGAATGTACCTCACCAACCGTTTATGCCGCCTATAGTGGGAGTGCCGACAGTCAATTCCGGTCAACTCTCATTCAAATCGATAAAAACTCAAATAGCTAACTTTTTTTCGTTTTCATCAAAATTTCAAAAACAACCCCAAAACAATTACAAAGTGCGAAGTGGGTATAGCTATGATCCTGATCTTAAAAAATTAGTGATAAGCAGTTTTTCTGACAATAGTTATAATAATTATAAAGATGAAGCCGAGTTAATTGAAATACAGGATGTTGCTGAGGTGCCAAATAGAGTTTTTATTGGCTGGAAAAATTTAAAATCAGTCTTTATTGCAGGTTCCGTTGAAAAAATAGGTGATCAATCATTTGGAGGATGTTGTAATTTAACTAAAGTGAATTTTTCTAAAGGACTAAAATATATTGATTATGGGGCTTTTCACGGTTGTCCAATAAAAAACTTATCCATTCCAAACACTGTAGTAAACATAGGGGCTGCAAGCTTTTGTGCACATGAGTCTGAGACAGTGGAGCTACCTTCTTGTATTAAAACAACAGATGGATTAGGAATGTTGGGTGGGCTATCTGGTAAATATTTAAAAAATTTTACATTGAAGAGCTGTCCAAACGATGAAACCCCCACTTTAAAAGTAGAAGATGGCGTACTTTATTCTGCTGATGGAACAGAGCTAATAGCTTATCCAACCGCGAAGGAAGACAGAGTCTTTGAGATACCAGAATTAGTAGAAAAGATCCATAGCGGCGCTTTTAGAGGATGCAATAACTTAAAAAAACTTATCATTCCTAAAAAAATTACAATAGAGGATGGTTTGACGTTTAATGATGCTTCGTTTGACCTGTTTTACTGTGAAGGTGGTGTGCCTGACTATAAGGAGCCAACAGGCAGATCAGTTTTTGAAAGTACTAACGTAACGGTTTACTTATCGAAGAAATACCCTGGTACAGAGGACTTTTGCGGAAGCAGTGCAGGAAAAAGAGTTTTGAACGAAAATTGTAAGATAGGTGACAGTTGTGGGAAGAACATGTTGTGGGAGCTTGACTATGATGGTACTTTGAACATCACCGGCACAGGTGAAATGGATTCGTATGACGAAGGTTATGGATCGTGGAACAACTATAAAGATGAAATAACAAGCGTTATTATAGGGGATGGTGTTGAAAGCATAGGAAGTTATGCCTTTGAAGGTTGTGTAAACTTGCAAAATGTTAATATATCTGAAAGCGTTGGGCAAATAGGAAGAGGAGCATTTAATAATTGTACGTCACTAGCAAACGTGAACTTTAACGGGTTGAGTGATCTGGGATGTAGTAATGCATTTAAGGATTGCGGTAAGCTGGAAAGTGTAAATGTACCGGAATGTTTTGAAAATAACGCTTTTTGTGGGAAAAATGTTAGCAAAATTTTAGACCATGGAAGCTGTACAGAACCGGAGTCAAGTAGCTCAATGGAAAGTTCTCAAAGCTCGTCGGAGTCAAGCGGCTCAATGGAAAGTTCTCAAAGTTCATCAAAATTAAGTAGTTCGTCTATAAGTGAAGTAAATTTGGGATCTAAACGAATTGAACTAATTTTTTCTAAAGAAGATATACAAATTTCTTCAGCGGAAGAAAGCATTAAGGACATTATTGATCTTGATCCGGGACAATATAAAATTACGGTAAAAGTAATTGATGATGAAGAAGTTAAAGTTACTGTACAATTTGTAAATGAAGATGACTTAAATGATTTTCATAAAAAAGTAAGTGAATGCACTAAATAAATGAAATATAAAAAAGCCTCACACATAGCAGAGTCTATATGTGAGGTTTAATTTAACATATTTAAGAAAATATTTTTGAACAAGTTGTCTATCGCACTTAGTAATAACTTAAATTTTAGTAAAATTTCTATTTTGCCTGTTTAACCATTTTATGGCACTTTCCAGCATATCTAGATCGTTAGGGTACCTAAGCAGTTTCAGTGCTTCTTTTTCTTCTGCCCATCGGTAACAATCTATTTCGCTGTCTTGAATTTTAACCTTATTATTTTGGGCTTTAGCAAGGAAAATCACAACCTTTTTTTTAGTTCGCCCAAATGGCCTATAAAAGCTTTTTTTTCTAAATCCATGTAAAATTTTTACATCAAGGTTAGTTTCTTCTTTGATTTCTCGTTTCGCTGTTTGTTCTTCAGTTTCGCCAACTTCTATGTGGCCTTTTGGAAAACCCCAGTGTTTTCCGTTTTTATTTTTAACTAAAAGAAAATATTTATGATTATCTCTTATTTCGTAAACTATAGCTCCGCAAGATTTTTCATATAGGCAAGACAATTTAAATGTATTTTGATTTCTGATTCTAGACAATCTGTTACGTATTTCCGGAGAATAATATATACTGCCGATGGGAGCGACTATTATCCTTTCACTGCGAAAACTGCCCTTGTTTGCGATAGCAATAATAATTCCTTTTAAAAATTTTTCATCGGGATTGTTCGACATAACGTAAACATCCTTTTTATATAAAGGACTATCGGCGTTAATTATGTGGCCACAGTAAAATGGTGAACAAAACCTAGCGCTGTGACCATAAGCGGAGCGATCTATTAAAACATCTACAACTTTTCCTAGCAAGCTTACCACCTCCTATTTTTATATTTATCATACTTATTGTACACGCAATGACCGATAGTTTCAAGTGGTGACAAATTATATTGTTTACTAATATTCGCTCTTTATATCCTCACACGAGGTCTATTAGTCTTGACAAAAACATGATAAAGAGTTAAAATAATAATTATAATTTTAGTTTTAAGAGGTAACGAAATGAAGAAAATTGTATCTATGCTGCTTGTTGCATTTACCTTAGTGACGATTTCCTATTCAAACCCTGTAAAAACAGGTAATTCTATAACCACTGTGGCATTTTTACAAGATGATAAAAATTCTGAAGAAATGCATATAAGAGAAGATATTGACAAGCTTTCTAAAATGAAAATAGAAACCGAGAGGCTATGCATAGACGTTGCAAGCTCAAAGGACAAGCAAACGTTTGCTACATATCTTTTAAATAAAGATGTCACAAAACTCTTAACACTTAGCAAAGAGCCTCTTATTTTTGATCGTTTTCAAGATGCGTTAAGATATGTGAGCTTTTTGTATAGGGCTCATACGGCAACTTTTGCAATTAGACTGAAAAATACAGATAAGCCTATTGGGATGATAGGACTTACTATAAACCGTGAGAAAAATGTGATTACCGTAAGTTACTGGTTCGGTAAAGAGTACCAGAAAAAAGGGTATGCAAGGGAAGCTGTCTTAAAACTTGGTGAAATGGTTTTTGAAAACTTGAAAAACTGGGGTTTATACATATCATTTAAATGTGAAAATAAAAACTCAGAAAACTTAGCAGGTCGTTTGGCACAGCATTTAGTTGAAGATAATGAAAAAGGTTGTAATTGCAGTAAGGACAATTTTACAAACTATAAAGTTAAGTGGGATAAATATCAAAATTACATGCTTAACTACAAGGAATATGTGATATCTAAAGTCCCACAGGTAGCCTAAAGCAGTGAGTAGTATTTTTCTTAAGAGGTGTGCTTTTTGAGTATAATAGTAAAAGCTCCGGCAAAAATTAACTTATATCTTGATGTAGTCGGAAAAAGCGAAAATGGCTATCATAGTGTTGAGATGATTATGCAAACGGTTTCTTTGTATGATGTTGTAAAAGTTGAAAAAAACAAAATCTCAAAGATCAACATTTTCAGTAATTATAATTTTTCTAAAAATATAACGAAAAATACAGCTTATAAGGCTGCTATAGAATTTTTTAAATATACAAATACCGTAGGACAAGGTGTTAATATACAAATAAAGAAAAGAATACCTGTTTGTGCGGGGCTAGCGGGAGGCAGCTCAGATGCTGCGGCTACATTAGTTGCATTAAATTCATTGTTTGACACGAGACTTTCTAAAGGTGAACTATCACAAATTGGTGGCAAAATAGGCGCAGACGTTCCTTTTTGTATTTATGGTGGAACCATGATTTCTACCGGAATTGGTACAGAACTTTCACCGATAAATAAAATGCCATTTTGTCACGTGGTTCTGTGTAAGCCCAATATATATGTGTCTACTAAGAAGGCTTACAGCTTATCTGATAACTTTAAAATAAAGACGAAGAGCATCAAGCCGATAGTTTACGCCATAAATAGAAAATCACTAGACTTAATAGGTAACAGCTTGTATAACCATTTTGAGTATGTACTAAGCTCAAATGAAGTTTACAATATAAAATGTACAATGATCCAAAATGGAGCTATAGCATCTTGCATGAGCGGGAGTGGCCCAACTGTTTTTGGATTATTTAAAGAAAAAAAGCTAGCTGAAAACTGCGTAAATAAACTTTCAAAGACTTATAAATCTACATTTCTTTGCAACCCTATAGATTCAGGGGCGTTTATAATAGATAAGAAATAATTTTATTTAAAAACTGTGAATAAATAGAAAAATACCTGTCCATAATCATTTTACAAAATGAAAGACAGGTGATTTTTTTGAAATTAAAAACTTTTGAAAAAGCTTTAATATCGGGTTTTGCGTTAACTTTTTTATTTAATTTTGCAAATTTTCAAACACACTGTGAAACGATAAGCAATAAATTTTTAAGATTACATATTCTTGCAAACTCGGATTCTAAAGAAGACCAGGACTTGAAGATAAAAGTAAGAGATAAAATAATTGAATATTCAAAAGACAAGTTTTCCTTGGCTAACGATAAAAGCGAAGCACAACTGTTGCTCAATAGTTCGCTTGAAGATATAGAAAAGGTAGCAAAAGCAGAAATTGAAAATCAAGGATATAATTATGATGTAAAAGCAAAAATTGTGAATATGCACTTTAACACCAGAAAATATGATAACTTAACGTTACCGGCGGGAAATTATGATGCTTTAAGGGTAGAAATAGGGGAAGGGAAAGGTCACAACTGGTGGTGCGTTATGTTTCCGCCAATGTGTTTCGGGTGCAGTACCAGCAAGCAAAAAGTAGATACTGTGCTTAACAGCAGTGAATCAGACATCGTGACAAATGAAAATAGATATGAAATTAAATTTAAATGCGTAGAAATGTATGAGTCTTTCCGTTCTTGGCTTAGCAAGTACTTTAAAGCTTAGTGCTTTATTCTTCTTCCCAGTTATGAAAAACGTTTTGCACGTCATCGTTGTCTTCAAGCAGATCTAACAACTTTTGCATTTTAGCTATACTTTCTTCATCTGAAAGTTTAGTATAAGAACTCGGAATCATCTCTATTTCAGCTGATAAAAACTTGTAAGATTTGCCTTCCAATTCTTCTCTAACTTTACTAAAATCTTCAGGTTCTGTTTGGATTTCAAATACCTCATCATTAGAAATAAAGTCGGATGCACCGCATTCTAAGGCATCTTCCATGACAGTATCTTCATCAAGCTCATCTTTTTCTATAACAATTATACCTTTTTGCGAAAACATAAATGAAACGCATCCGGGTGTACCTAAATTACCGCCGCATTTGTCAAAGTAATGTCTTATATCTCCGGCGGTTCTGTTTCTGTTGTCAGTCAGGGTTTCCACTATAACAGCCACACCACTTGGACCATAGCCTTCATAACGAATGCTCTCGTACTTTTCTCCATCTTCGCTGCCGGCAGCTCTTTTTATTATTCGCTCTATATTATCATTTGGAACGTTGTTAGCTTTGGCCTTAGCTATGCAGTCTTTTAGTTTGGAGTTGGAACTTGGATCCGTGCCGCCACCTTCCTTAACGGATACAGCTAGCTCTCTTCCTATCTTGGTGAAGATTTTAGCTTTAGCGCCGTCTGTCTTTTCTTTTTTTCTTTTTATATTACTCCATTTAGAATGTCCTGACATATTTATTCCTCCGTAATATCTTTTTAAGCTAATTTTATCACATTGCTTACGTTACTTCAACATTCTGAAGTTGAAAGCAGAGCCTTTAAGCAATATAACTAATTTATTTATATCTAAATTTTTTACTTTTTCTATGTTTGCGTTTTTTCTTTATTTTATTATACTTAAAAAACATGAAAACATAAAAAGTAGCAAGTACTAAGAAAAGAAAAAATGCGATTTTAAACCATATAGAGCTAAATATGCTGCGAATGATGAAACTTATAAACAAGAAATAATTTCTATTTATAGTTTCTTCTGAAACTAAATCTATTGTAGCGATCTCATTGTTTGCGTAAGATAAAGTAGCTGTTCCGACTTTTTGTCCTGCTTTTACAGTTGCGTTTATAGAATTTGGCACGTTCATTTTTACGTCAATGCTAGACGGCATAACACCCTTTGGAAGCATAGCAGAATAGTCCGTTGCAGGAAATAGCTGCAATGTATCTTTTTTCCATGCAAAGTTTAATTTTACTTCTCCGACAGGTTTGTTTTTGTCGATAATAGGCTTTAGTGCGAGGTTGTTAAATGCCCACTGATATAACGCCTTACTGTCAAGCATAGCTTGGTTTTCTGTTTCAGAGAAACCTCCAAGAGCTATGCAAATGTAGGTATATCCGTTATTTGAGGCAGAAGAAACTAAACACCTTCCGGCAAGCGTATCAAAGCCGGTTTTTATTCCTTTAGCATATTTATAGTAATATTTACCACCACGTACAGGATCTATGAGGCTGTTTGTGGTTACCAGTGGGTACCTATCACTTCCCAAAATATCTGATGTCACTTTAGAAGTGATCTCAGTGAACCCCGGCAATGTCATGGCATATTTTGTGATTTTTATCAAATCCGATGCTGTTGTATAATGGTTTTCATCGTACAAACCGTGAGGATTTGTAAAGTGTGTGTCATTACAGTTAAGCTCTCTGGCTTTTTCGTTCATCATGTTTACAAAAGTTTCTATATTTCCGTTACCTATGAAATCCGCTAAAACCAGTGCGGCATCATTTCCGGACTTTATCATCATACAGTGGAGGAGCTGGTTTATATTTAAAATTTCATTGGCTTTTATGCCGGAAAGTGAACTTCCTGTTCCCAGCAATTTGTCGAGTATTGCTTTTTTAATAGTGACATTTGTATGTTCAATATCATTCACGTGCTCTGAAGTTACAATATACGTCATGATTTTCGTAATAGATGCGGGTGCCATTTTTTTATCAGGATTTTTGCTGTAAACCACGCAATCCGAGTCTAAATTTAAAAGTAATATAGACTCGCAAGATGGTTCAAATCCGATATTGTAGTTTGAAGCAAAAGTATTTTTTGTACTTTTTGTACTTATTGAGAAAATAGATAAGCTTACTAGTAAAAATGTAATAGTTCTTTTTAACATAGAAATTCTCCTAATGTTGTGGTATTATTAAGATATATTTTAACTTATATTTTCTTTTAAATCAAATTATATGTATATTGAGAAAGTGGTTGTGCATTTTATGATTTACGTAACAGGGGACATGCATGCAGATTTTACTAGGTTTTCAAATAAAAAACTTAAAAAGCTGAAAAAAGGCGATTATTTAATAGTATGTGGAGATTTTGGTTTTTTATGGAATGAAAGTAAAAAAGAAAAAAATATATTGAAGAAAATAGGAGCTATGAAATTTCACACATTATTTGTAGATGGAACACATGAAAATTTTAGTTTAATTAAACAGTATGAAGAAGAAAATTTTCATGGTGGAAAAGCAAGGAATATTACCGGGAATTTATATTATCTTTCAAGAGGAGACGTCTACAACATAGATGGTAAGATAATATTTGCTTTTGGCGGAGGGGAAAGTTGTGATAAAGAAATGCGCATTTCTGAGAATAAGTGGTGGGCAGAAGAGCTTCCTACAGTTGAAGAAATGAGAAGTTCTGTATCAAACTTAGAGAAAGTGGAAAGGCAAGTTGATTATATAGTAACTCATGAACCTCCGGGAAAGATAAAAAGTTTATTTAACAGCGAAGGTTATAATTTGAATATTTTAAACAAGTTTTTTGATGATGTTGCAAATGAAATAAAGTTTAAAAAGTGGTTTTTTGGGAGTACGCATGTAAATAAAGAATGCGCTAATAAATATGTTTCTCTGTTCGATGATATATTTGTTTTAGAGTAATATTCCCATTTAAATGAAATTAGAATAAAATATTTAGAAAGAGAAATTTATTTGGGTGATATTTTTGAAACAATGTACAGATGAAAAATTGATATACAAAGTAAGTATAACAACCATTTTGGTAAATTTAATTTTAACGTTATTAAAGCTGTTTGCCGGCATTTTTGGTCGTTCAATGGCAATGGTATCGGATGCTATACATTCAGGGTCAGACGTGTTAAGTACGCTGGCGGTAATGATAGGAGCTAAATTTTCAAACAAAGCAGCAGATAAAAAACATCCATATGGACACGAAAAAATAGAAAGCGTAACTTCTATTTTACTTGCGCTAATGCTTTTTGTGACAGCTGTATATGTTGGAACTTGTGGAGTTTTGGAAATTTTAAAAGCTAAACATAAAGAAATAAATACTCCGTCAGGCTTTGTCATCTGGTTTGCAATTTTATCAATAGCTATAAAAGAATGGATGTACCATTATACGCTTAAAGCATCCAAAAAAACGAACTCATCGGCATTGTACGCAGATGCCTGGCACCACAGATCAGATGCCATTTCGTCGATTGGTTCGCTAATAGGTGTAGCGGGAGCTATTCTAGGATTTCAATTACTGGACCCTATTGCTTCTATAATTATTTGTTTTATCATAGTTAAAGTCGCTTTTGACATAGCTAAAACAGGCTTTGACCAACTAGTCGATACCTCGGCTTCTAAGGAAACAGAAGACAAAATACGAAAAATAATAAACGGTTACGAGAAAATAAAAAAGATTGATGTTTTAAGGACGAGACAGTTCGGCAGCAAGGTATATGTTGATATAGAAGTGCAGGTGGATAAAAATATGGAATTTGAGGAAGTACATGACTTAACTCATAAGTTGCGAAATGATATTGAAAAAAATAATAGTTTTATAAAAAGCTGTATGATACACGCAAACCCAACTGAAAAATAGATTTTGCCTCCGTGTTGACGGATAAGTCCTGCTTGTTCACAGGCTTTGTCTTATTTGTATATAATGGACTAGGCTTTGAGCGAATGGAGGAAATATTTTGAGACACAAAAGAAGGCTACATAGGTTCCGATCAAAGCGCACCAAAAGAATTATAATATTTTTATTTATATTTGCGTTTTTAGCATTTATAATTGACCATCAAATGAGACCTCTTATAAAGTCTATAGCGCTAAATAGAGCACAAATAACGTCCACCAAAGTAATAAATGAAGTGGTACTGGAAGAGGTCTCCAGGTTAGATATAGATTATTCAGAAATAGCAAAACTGCAGAAGGACGAAACAGGGAAAATACTGTCGATAGAAGCGGATATGAAAAAAATAAATATGTTAAAATCCGGAGTAACTATGAAGATACAAGATAGGATATCATCCATGTCACGGGAAGATTTGTCGGTTCCTATAGGAACTTTGACAGGCACTGAGATTTTAAACGGAAGAGGCCCACAAATTAGGATGAAGGTTACACTGTCTGGTAGTGTTTTGACAAATTTTAGGAGTGAATTTGAAAGTGCTGGTATAAATCAAACAAAGCATCATGTTTACTTAGATGTTAGCACCGAAGTTTTTGCACTTATTCCGGGGTACCCTGTAACTACAGCGGTAAATACCAGTATTTTGATTGCAGAAAGCATCTTCATGGGCGATGTACCGAAGGTTTATATGAATACATCAGGTTAAAATAAATAAAGAAATTGAAATAAGGACGTTGAAAAAATGAATTATGAAGAAACGAAAGAGTTAGTTAAAGGTTTAAGAGAAGAAATTAAATTTCACAATAAGAAATACTATGATGAAGATTCTCCGGTAATTGATGATTACGAATATGATATGTTGCTTAGGAAACTTGAAAGTTTGGAAAGTGAATATCCTGAACTTAAAACATTTGATTCTCCGACCCAAACTGTAGGCGGTTCGGCGTCTTCAAAGTTTAGTGAAGTAAAGCATAAAGTCAAAATGGAAAGCTTACATGATTCTTTTTCAAAAGAAGAAATTAAGAATTTCGATGAGAGGCTCAGGAACTTGTATAAAGATATAACGTATGTTGTGGAACCTAAAATAGACGGTCTTTCGGTTTCTGTGGAATATAAAGACGGTATTTTAGTTAGGGGATCAACTAGGGGAGACGGCGTAGTAGGAGAGGATATAACTGAGAATTTAAGGACTATAAAATCTTTGCCCAAAAAATTAAAAAAGCCTGTACCTTTTTTAGAGGTACGCGGCGAAGTTTATATGTCTTATGACAGCTTTTTAAAAGTAGTTGAAGAACAAGAACTAAATGACGAAAAACCTTTTAAAAATCCCAGAAATGCGGCTGCGGGGTCACTTAGACAGAAAAATTCTAAAATCACGCAAAAGCGAAATTTAGATATAATAATTTTCAACATTCAGCAAATAGAGGGCAATGTACTCTATTCTCATAAAGAATCACTGGACTTTTTAAAAAGTTTAGGGTTCAATGTTCCTCCAATTTACAAATTGTGCAACAGTGCTGAGGAAATATTTTCAGTGATAGATGAGATATCGGAGAAGAGAGGAAACTTCAGTTTTGGAATAGACGGTGCTGTGGTTAAAGTAAATGATTTTGAAAAGAGAAAGTCAATAGGCAGTACGTCAAAGTTTCCAAAGTGGGCAGAGGCTTTTAAGTATCCACCCGAAGAGAAAGAAAGCAAGCTTTTAAAAATAGAAGTAAATGTAGGAAGAACAGGTGCCATTACGCCTACAGCTGTGTTTGAGTCTATATTTTTAGCCGGGACTACGGTGAGCCGTGCGGTACTTCATAACGAGGACTTTATAAAGGAAAAGGGAATAATGGTTGGGGACACTGTAGTTATCAGGAAAGCCGGAGAGATTATACCGGAGGTCGTATCTGTAAAGCAACACAATGAGGATTCGGTGGAGTTTAATATGCCGAGAGTATGTCCTTCGTGCGGTGGCGACACTGTAAGGGAAGAAGGCGAAGCGGTTTGGCGTTGCACGAACCTTCAATGTCCTGCACAGCTGCTTAGACATTTGATTCATTTTGTATCTAGAGATGCTATGGACATTGAGGGACTAGGGGAGTCGTTATTAAGGCAATTGGTAGATAATAATCTAGTTAATTCTCCGGCAGATTTATATACATTAGAAAAGTCAGAATTAATTCAAATAGATAGAATGGGCGAAAAGTCTGTAGGTAACTTATTAAACGCTATAGAAGAGTCAAAAAATAGGGAACTTTATCGGTTGATTTTTGCACTTGGAATAATGCATATAGGTAAAAGTGCCGCGAAGCTTCTACAAGAACATTTTTCATCCATGCAAGAACTGCTTCTTTCTTCCGTTGATGAACTTTCGGCTATAGACGGCTTTGGAGAAGTCATGGCACAAAGTGTTGTGGACTACTTTAAGAATCCCAATAATTTAAACTTAGTTAAGAAACTAGAAGAGCTAGGGTTGAACATGGTTTCTGAAAGTAAAGCTAAAGGCAGAAAATTTGCTGGTATGATTTTTGTTTTGACGGGGACTTTGCCTACATATACAAGAAACGAGGCTGCGCAGATGATAGAAAATGAGGGTGGAAAGGTATCAAACAGTGTTTCTAAAAAAACGACGTATGTTTTAGCGGGAAATGAAGCCGGCAGTAAGTTAATTAAAGCCCAAAGTTTGGGAGTAAAAGTAATATCGGAAGAAGAATTTATAAAAATGCTTGGTTAGTTTTACGACAGGTGTGAATGTCACATTTTGGGTTTTTAGCTTTAATGCGATCTCTTAAAGCTAAAAGTCTTATTCTATTATAGCGCTGGATTAGAATGAAAGGGACGTTTGTAAGCAGAACGAGAAATGTGAAAGTAAGAGCTATAAAAGGTTTATTGAAAAGGATTATTGGAAGAATAATAATTAGCGACACAGTATGATTCCACTCAGCCCTACAAGTTTCTAAAATAAATTTGTTTATATATTTGCTATCTTTTTTATCAGGCAAAGTGAATTGCTTTTTTGAAAAGCCGTGTTTAGACGTATACTGTGGGAGTTTGTCTTTCCATTTTTTTATTTTTATTTTAGAATAAAAAGAATTATTTTCAAATGCTAATATAGAATGTAGCTTTTTATTTTCGTTGAAAAAGTCTTCTTTGTGAGATTTGCAGGTAAATAATACGATTAAATTCCAAAACAGTACAATTATAACATTTGTAAAGACTGCATTCATAAAAAAATCACCTTCTATTTTTTTATTTCATTTTATGTTTTGAATATATGCATCATAAAATGTGTTGAAAAAAATAGAAAGTAGATAAAAAACGAAAAGAGCCCGAGGTAAACAGAAAAGGGCTCTTAAAATATTAACGATTTTGTTTTAATTTATCTTGAGATATTCTGGGTTTTGGTCTTACTTAATTTTTGGTTTACAAAACTTGCGGTTTTATTGTAAGTGCTTTTTGCTATTTCTTTAATGTTGTTCCTGAAGACGACTGCAACTGTAGAAACTAAAGCAACTGAACCTGTAATTATACTGGAAACGATTAAAGTTTTCTTATGAGAAACAAAGAAACTACCGTCTTTTATACTTGACCAAAAAGTTGCAACGTTAGACTTTGATTCTTCAGTTTCATTTTTTTCAATTTTTTCTTCTACAGTTTTGTTAACATCATTTGCTGCAGTGTCTTGAGCAAAACAAAAGCTAGAAACTACGGATGCAAATGCCAATACAAAAACTAATACACTTGATAAAAATTTTTTCACGATCATTTTTACTCCTTAATCAAAAGTTAGCTAAATAGTCTGTTTACCACAAGGAAATTATATCATGTAAAAATTTAAATTTAAATACTTTTTAGTTTTAATTTGAATTTTCTACTTTTTGATGTAAAATCATATATTAAAGGTGAAAAAAATATACTGTTTATAAAAAATTAACGGCTATTTAATATCAAAATATTTTAGAAATTAAACAAAAATAATTATATATCATAAATTATAACTATAGAAATTTTTATATCAATTTTATGCATAGTAAAACTCTGATTTTTCTAAAATTTCTTAATATTTTTCAATACTCATAACGTCCGACTCTCCTTGACTATTTTTTGTTATAAACATAGGTTTCTAATTCAAGTAGCACGTCATTTAGCGCTAGTCTGTTCACATAAATAGATGACAAACAGGAAAATATCGAAAATAATTGACATATGAAAATAATCGAAAAGATAAAAAACTGATGTCAATCGAGAAGATACCTCAAGTAAGCAGTTCTTTAATGCCTTATTTTTAATAGAAAACGGATGCAAGTGGAGATCATTACTAAAAAATTGGGAAACTGGAATATAATTTACAAGAGATTTAGCAGATGTACAAAAACAGAACTAGGTAGCAAATTTTTGAGAATCTTCAAAAACAAAACATTATCAATACTCGAGGCAAAGGTCTTGAGTTTGGACAGCACTAACATCAAGGTGTATTCTAATACTTGCAGAGTCAAGAAAACAAGTGACGAACAAATCATTGGTTGTTCAAAATATGGTTAGTAACGAAAGTAAGTGGTTTATGTATCTAAAAAATTTGCCTTAAAAATTCAACTCTCTGCAGGAAACTGTAATGATACACAAGGAAGCTGAAAACTTATCGAGTCGTTTAATTGCAAGACCATACGTTATTTGATCATTGTCTGTGCTTACGAAGACAACGAAACTCTAGCCCTCGCACGTAGGTGAGAGTTTTATTAAGTTTTAATCCAGAAAACTAGGTTTTGCTTAGTTCAAAAACCGCGAGCTATGTGCGTGAGATTAAGACTAAAATAAAACCAACACCTTTAAGAGTGTAATAGTGAAGTTCAAGTTACTAAAATATAAAAAAGGTGTGTTTATGGAACAAAGTTTATTACGTAGTAAATTGTTATACGAGTATAATATTCACACCGAAAAAGGTAAAGGCAATATATTACCAAATTAAGAGCAGATATACAGAAGATAATAAAAGATTTATGCAAGTTGAAAAGAATGTAAATAGTAGAAAGACATGTGATGTCAGAACATGTACACTTACTATTATCAATACCACCGAAAATAGCATATCGCGAATTATAGTATATTTAAAAAGAAAAAGTGCAATGATGATATTTGAAAGACATGCAAAATTAAATTACAAATTTGGGAACAAACATTTATTGACAGAGTTTGTTTGGATAGCTTAAATCTAAAACTGACTAACTAAATTTTAAATATGTTTTCATATCATTTGGATTGGCAAAATCTATAGGAACAAGTAAAAAGTTGTTATTTTCAAATTTTATTTCTTTTATTTGCGCATATGAATTATTAAATAAATTTTTATAAGCTTTTGCTTATTTGTTATAATTTTGAATTTCCGATGAATTTCCAGAAAGACCTTTATCTTAATCAATAATGGTTTTGTCATCTTCTCCAATTTTATAATTAAAAAGTTTGAGAATAGCCTTTTTAGTAAAATCTATTACTACTCTAGGTATAAAACTTGTAATTTTTATAGTTGGATCTATTATTTCTTTATAGCAGTACATGTGGCGTGGAAGTTTACACTAAAACTCAAAGTCGATGACACTGTGGTAACAAGAATAAAATATAACCCTAATCCAAAAGCAGATAAAACAGTTACGCTTATCCCTATTTTTTCAGATAATACCTTCAAGTTATCTGCATCAAATTTTTCAGCAGATAAATTTTCCAATTGATTGATAAAAAAAATTTATACCATTTTAACTAAATATTTTTCGCACTTATCGCTCTTTTTTTCATAAATTATCGGTTCAGTACTTCTTATCAACGCTTTTTATTCATGATAATTCACTGATTTATCTAGTTCAAAACAATTGGATATATTTAAAATTAAAATTAGAAAGCATATTAAATTATAACTTTAAATTTTTTCAATTTTTATTCCTTACGTTATTAATCTATTTCATTTTCTTCATCTAAACATATTATTTTCTTTTAAGTATTGTATTAATTTTTCTGAAAAGCTTTCAGGTTCTCTTCTCCTTATTCGATTGGATTTGTTTCTAGTAAATCAAAAAATAGAGCATCATCTCCGTCGTTTACTATACAACCATAAGGGATTCCAGCATTAAGAGAACACACCATTGAATTCAATATACCTTTTTTCTTATTAAGTTTATTGGAACTTATCATACTTTTGATATGTTTCTTTACAAGATTTAGATGCCTGGTCTTTTTTATAGCAAGATATACGAAAGAAGTTACGAGTCCAATAGTACCTCAAATTGAATAGGCTAAGTTGATAAGGATTGACCTTTTAAAATGGGGATTATTTGAAACTTTTGTTTTCCTTGATTTATAGCTATTGAACAAATGATTACTTACATCACATACTAAATTTGCCAAACTATCATCCAAAGGTTTTTAGAAAAGCAATAAGCTTCTTGTTTGCATAAGGAATTCAATTCCTTCTTCAACTCATATGTCGGTTCTATTTTAAGTTTATTAAATGTTTTATCGGGATTTTTAAAACTGAAGAGATGATGAACTACGCTAACCTTGAAAATTGAATACGAAATTTGCAGGAACGTTTAAATATACTCTTACCCAGCCACAGCTCGAGTGTGAAGAAATCGTTGCATGCAATGGGTGAGTAACCTCATGATAACTTAGAGGATGTGAATTTGTATCCCACTAAAAACGAGCTGAGAGATATTAAAAAATAATTCGCAGGCAAAATTAGATTATTTTTAGAGTTTGTTTTGTCGTAAACTGGTCTGTGCGACCACGTGCAAGGAGAATTTTTAATGAGCAATTCATGTAAAACAGCCTATTTTATTCGAAAACAAAAAATCAAGCTCGGAAGCTGAAATGTGCGCCCGGATAGGGTGCACATTTCCACTTCTAGTTTTGGCTTTGCAAAGCTCAGTAAACACTGGGCCTTATTCATAGTCCAAATCGCATTTTTTCGTAAACAAAACCAAAAAATAGTGCAATTAAAAAGCGCGAGGTTTTCGTTTCATCATCGACTGCATTTTATACGCAATGTACGTCAGGATGCTATCCGGTGTTGAGAAGTAGCGAGTTGCAAGCTGATTAAATTATCAATTTTCGCAGCATTGGCAGCTGTGTAAGTTGTGTTGCCACCGTCGCCGCTAAGTTTGCAGTCGAAGTTGTGCCTGTCATGCGGTTGTTCGTTGTATATGTCCCAACAAGCAGTTCCTTTTCCAAAAATTCTGCGAACGCTTGAGGCATTTTGTTCGTCGGGAAATGTGTAACGTTTATATCGACGTTGTTAAAAAGCTTGTGACTAATGATAAACAAATTCCCGTGTGAGTAACCTTTAAGCTCAATTGGTGAGAATTTTCCTTGACCTGTAACAAGCGCTGTGAATTCGTTACTACCAAAGGAGGGATCTGATACATAAAACATTTACAGATATTACCCCTAAACTATAAAGACCTACAGAAACTGAGAGTAGCCGCCTATGCATGAGTATCCTGTGACAAGGACGCTATGCTACACTCGCTTGATACGCAGGTCCATTACTACCGAAATCTTATCTGCGGCAACCCCGATTGGGAGTTCGCCGGAGTCTATGCAAACGAGGCGAAAACCAACACCAAGGAAAGCCGCGAGCAATTTTAGCAACTCCTTGCAGACTGCCGAGCAGGAAACATCAATATAGTCCTCACAAAATCGGTCAGTCGCTTTGCTAGAAATACGTTCACGCTCTTGAGGACGGTTCGTAAGCTTAATGAACTCGGGGTCAATGTTTTCTTTGAATAACAGAACATCAAGATCTTGGATGCAGACAGCGAAGTCATGTTGACGCTTCTTGCTTCTTTTGCCCATACGGAGAGCCTTTCCATTAGAGCCAACTGCAAATGGCGTATCCGAAAGGGATTTGATGAAGGACGTGCTTCCACCTGCACCATACTTGAGTATCGGCTTGTAAATGGTGAGATCACCATAGTACCGGACGAAGCCGTTATTGTGAAGAAAATCTTCTACCTTTACATTGATGGGTACGGGCAGCAAAAAATCTGCAATATCCTTAATAAAGAAGGTATACGCACCCGCCGTGGCTACACCTGGCACCTCAGTGCCATCCTCCTGATACTTGAAAATGAAAAGTATGCCGGAGATCTGAAGTTGCAGAAGGTTTTCGTGCTTAACCACCTTTCCAAAGAGAAGGCTATCAACCACGGCGAGCTTCCGGTACATTGAGGCAAAAACGACCATGGGCCGATCGTCAGCAAAGAGTAGTTTTAAGCGATTCAGCTTCGACTGAAGAAGCAGTCATAGGGATGTACTGCAGGCAAGAAAGCAGAATCCGTATTCACTGGAAGGATCCATTGCACAGACTGTGGCAAGAGCTACCGCCGCAAAACGACTCTGTATTGGGTCGTTTGGTGCTGCTCTATCTTTAACAGCAGAAGCAAGAAATACTGCCCGACTTCCAAAATGATCCCGGATGGAATTTTGAAAACGGTCTGTGCAACGGCACTGGGACTTACGGTGTTTGATGCAGAAGTATTTGAAGCACATATCATACATATTGATGCCTGTTCCAGAAATTTTCTCCGCTTTCATTTTTATGATGAAAGCGGAACAGAGCTGACCTGGAAAGACCTCTCAAGGAGTGAGAGCTGGACATCGGAAATGCGTGAAGCCGCAAGGCAAAAACTCTACCGAGGTGACAACGATGGCAAAGAAAGTACTAAAAATCGAACCAACGGTTCCCGCCATGTTTGCCTTGAACTTGCGACTGCTGCTGAAGAAAAAACGGGTAGCCGCCTACGCTCGTGTTTCCATAGAAAAAGACGAGCAGCAAAACAACTACGATGTGCAGATCGACTATTACCCAAAATGGGAGTTCGTGGAAATCTATTCCGACGAAGGTATCACAGGCACAAACATTAAAAACCGAGACGGCTTCAACCGCATGATCGACCTTATTCTTACCAAGTCCGTCAGCTGATTTGCCCGCAATACGGTCGACAGTCTGACTACCGTTCGCAAACTGAAGTAAAAAGGCAGCGAGGTCTATTTTGAAAAAGAAAATCTGCATTCAATTTCGCCGGAGAAGGAATTGATTCTTACATTGATGACAGCGCTTTGCGGAATCGGTCAGTATGTCCAATAATATAAAATGGGGAAAGCAATGTCGCTATAAACATGGACTGGTTACCGCTCTTGCCATCCCCAATATATACGGCTACTGCAAGGAAGACGGTGAAATTGCTGTGAACGAAGAGGAGGCAGTTATCGTCCGAAGTATCTATAAGGAGTTCCTGAACAGGAAGAACTACGACGAAATCATTAGCGGATTAACGGCTGACGGAGTTCCCACAAAGAAACGCAACCTGGCATTCTTGGACAGTCATCGACACCTTGAACAATGAAAAATACTGCGGATACTGCCTATTTCAAAAGACTTTTGTCTCTGACCCGATCTTACACAAAAAGGTAGTCAACCGAGGTGAAATCCCTCAATTCCTGGTGGAGGACTGCATTCCGCCAATCATAGAGAAAAAGCAATAGCTTGCTGCGCAGGAAATGCGCAAGCGGCATCAAGGGAGGGCAGCAAGCTACCAGTCAAGGTGCTCCCTTTCCGCAGTCTTGTATTCTGCGGAACCTGCAGAAAGCCATGCCCGCAATATTCTTCTCATTCTGAAGGGTGAAAGCTAACAGCCTATCGTCGGTGTATAAGTCGGAGAGACCACACCGCTGTGGAGATTCCGAGCATGACCTATGTTCCTCTACACAAGGCCGGGTACAATTATGATCCTACGCCGGAGCTTGTCGCTTACCGGGAAACCTACAAAAAACCGAAGTCGAAACCGTTCCTCTGTACGGATGTGAAAATCCGCACAGGGCGGTTTCAGAAAGCCTTTGTGCAGGCTTGGAACTTTACCGTCAGTAAGAAACAGCGATATCTCCCGTCTTTGCAGAACACCGTTGCCACCTCGGGTAATCCGCTGATAGCCTACCGTGCAAAGAGGATAGTAGCCCTATTTGAAATGCTGGGCAAACTTAAAGAATTCGACTTCTCTCTGATGATACGTACTCCCGACCGGGTGGAAATCATGCCAAATGAAAAGCTGTCCTTCCTTTTTCAGCCCGGCGTCAGTATCACGGTATGATATATAGAATAGCCGCTTCGTTTTCTCATGAAATCCGGAGCGGCTTTCTCTCATATCGTAATAGTCACACTTTGCGTTTTCGAACCAAAAATGCAAAGTTGTATCTTTGTTTTTTCAATTGTTTTTTCCGGCCGGAGCGGTATGTTTTGGTGACGCGGCAGCCCCGGCTATGCTCCTGTCTGGGGTGTGATTCGCTCAAAACCAGGAATGAGTTTGCTGCCGCAATCTGACGAAAAATGCCGACAATCCGGGCGCTTTCTGGATTTGCATCCTATTGCACACCCTCGGAGCAGAAAAATCAAATTGTATCGGCGTCTATGCCCCTATGCGCAACTAAATGTGTCTATCGATACAAGTCGAGGACTCAGTTTTTACATTGGGCACTTTTCTTATATGTAGCTAAAAACGCAGGCGCAAAGCCATTTTTCAGTACTTTACTACAAGTGCAACTTGCCCGCGACGACTCGTCGTATGGGCTCCTTCGCTTTTTGCGATAATTCAAACAAAATTCACCCAACAGCTTTCCTTTAATTTCTTCTCAGACTTATAGATTGTTTCCCAGATTTTGATTTTTTGTGTGCTTGAATTCAATTATTCCCCAAGTCATCAAAAAACACTTAATTCACACGTTTAACTGTCAAAAGCCCTAATTAAATTGTCAATATTCTGACCTGTTTAATAATACTTTTATTTAGCTCTTCATATAAATTTTATATCACACCAAGTATTTTAAAAAGCTGAGCACATAGCTTACAACCTCAACAATAAATATAACTTTGTTTTGAGACAGCTATATTAAAAACATTTATCTCATGTTTCTTTATAAAATCTCGATCCTCCTTCGGTATCCTGTCTACCACTTCATCAAACTTATTTACATTATCCAGCTCTTCCTTTTTACACATTTTATACTCCCGCTTTTTCTTTTCTAAATCAGAGATTACACTATCAATCATTACATCCATAAATCCCCACAAACTTTGCTTTAAGTCTAACATTACAAACTCTCCTTAAATTTTGTTTAGGAATTTCAAAACAAAAATGCATGCAAATGTAAAAAAATCATCATTCTTTCTTACCCTACATGCATCTTTTGTGTAACTACATATTTTAAGATATAATTAAATTGTTATGGTGTCAGGGGGAGCCTGATTACCCTTTGCAGGGAGACAATACGGATAAGTATATCCTAAACGATACAATAAAACGCTATGTAAATTCTAAAAAATAGGTATTTACAAACCCACAAAATATTTCTATGTAAAGTATTTTTAAAATAATTTTAACTTAGATGATAAAACTTTAGAAATAATATGTTATAATAAACATAGTGGAGGTAATTTATGACTAAAATAAAAATAAGCGTAAAACGATTTTTAACTTATACTCTGATGGTATGCGGCTTTATAAATTTATTTCCGGTGTCTAAAGCTTTAGCAATTAAAACTATAGATATAACCGCAAAACCCATAAGTCATCCTAACGATAAAAAACAAAATGTACTTATATTTAGTGATTCGGGAAAAAATAATTATTTTAAGAGCAAAGTTGTCCTTATAACCGTTGAAGAATATTGCAGAAAAGTTTGTTGCAAAAATCTCAATTTAGATCCATACGTAACAGATCATATTACCAAGGTTTTTCGAAATCCCCGGAAATTCCACTAAATTATACGGATAATATGAACGAGCTGACAGATATTTATCCACAAGAAATTGATAAAATAAGGAATGCTTATAGTATGTGTGGAAAATATTATGCCTATTGTGATTTTATAGAAAGACGCATTCACATTCCTATAGGTGAAAATCAAGCTTTTGATATTAGAAACATTGCAACTAAAAAAATGTCTGAAATTTTAGGGTTATCTAACTTGATAGTAAATTCTGAAATCGTTATTATTAAAAATGGTAATGATGAAAAAGTCGGTGTGCTTATGGATGAAGCCGAAGGGATAGGTTTCCCTGAACTTAAAAGTAAAAAGTTTATACAAATTTCACCGTATTTTCAAAAAGAAATGAATGATTTGCAAATTTTAGATACAATTGTTATGCAAATGGATAGATATAAATTAAATCATAATATTAAAATTTCAGAATATAATACAGCCATAGGCGTAGCTGGATATGATAATGATTGTTCATTTAATTTAAATGCTGATCTAACCAGAAGTTTAGGCCATGTTCCAGCAATTATAAAATAAGGAAGGAAATTGATATACCGTATATGAGTAAATCACTTGCAAACAAAATTTTAAGCACTGACGAACAAATTATAAGAGAAACTCTCTTTGGAATGCTGGATAATGAGTATATACAGGCAACCATAGAACGATTTCTTCAAATAAAAAATGCAATTAAAGCTACATTAGTTGACCGACCGGGTTTTCTTTTGGAAGACTGGGAGTGGAGCGAATCGACTATGATGAATGAAATAAATTATAACGATGCAATTCCCAAAGATAAATTCAAAAACGATGACCGAATATTTCATCATGAACTCACCTATTTTGGTGCATTTATTGAGGAATTAAAAGAAAATCAATACTTATATTTATGAAAGGAAAACAATCTATGAAAAGATTTATATCTAAATTTTTATTACTGCTCTTTGTATTTTTATTTATTTTTACATCAGTGGAAGTCTATGCTTTAGATAAGAAATTTGAGTATATAGAAAAATACGATTACTCGTATCGCCTGAAAATGTTTGAAGAAGATATTGTTAACTATTATAAAGGGTTAAACTGTAAAAAAATATTGGTTGTGGGAGATACGAACTTCGCAAGTACATTCAAAGACGTGTTTTCAAAAGAAAGAGATATTCAAATTGATTTTATGGAAAATATTTATTGTATGAAGTGTGATAAAGGTAGGTATGATCTAATCATTGATACAAAGCATGAACCTGTTTTTTTTGATAAAATTTATGAAGGAAAAAATGTCTCTTCGTTCAGAGATGTATATACCCAGATATTATGTAAAAAAACTCTGGAGTTTTTAAAGAAAAATGAGATTAGTTATTATTTTTTTGAAGCGCCTGATGCATATAAAATTAAAAACTTAGATGAGTTTGAAAAACATTTATTGTCGTCTGGAAAAACCAGTATGGAAGTTGTAGAAGACAAAGAATTAAGAGAAAAACTATATAGTGATAACAAAGATTGTTTAAAGAAAGTATCAAAATATTTTGACCCGGGAAACATTTATCTAGGATTATATTATTTAAAACGTGATTATAAAAGTGAAATTGAAAACGTAGTAGCAGGCAAGCGAGTTACAGTAGGACAACCTGATACTTATAAGTTTTCGATAAATTTTATTGGCCCATGTTTAGCATACGGCAACTTCGTTTCTGATGCTTATACTATACCAAGTTATTTTCAAAAAATAGTAAATAATGATTTTCAAAATCAGTTTATTGTTAATAATTATGGAGTTAATCCACTTAATGTTATGAACGAGTTTGAAATAATTTTAAATTCATCATATAAAAAAGGAGATATTGTTATTCATTTAGGTAAACTTGATGCCCCAACTGAATCTTTGGTGAGAAAAGAATGCTGTGGATATTTTGAAACCACACATTTATTTAATAGACCTCATAACTATGGGTACTGGATGATAAACGATGGGTTTCATATCAACCACAATGGAAATCGTGTGATTTCAGAATATATATTTAAAACTATTGAGCAAAAATTAATCGACAATCAAAATATAAAGAATAATAAGGAAATAATAGAATATAAAATTAATAAAAACTTTGGAAGAGATAGTTTTTTAGAAAGTAATCCTGAATTTTTAAAATATTTAGAACAACTTAATAAAATAAAAAATAATAGAGAAAAAAATTTAAAACCAAATGCAAAGGTAGGTGCAGTAGTTGTTAATTGTAATCCCTTCACGTTAGGACATAGATATTTAATCGAGAAAGCTAAAAGTAATGTAGACTTTTTATATATTTTCGTTGTTGAAGAAGATAAGTCAATATTTCCCTTCAAGGATAGAATAGAACTAGTAAGAAAAGGTACATCCAATATGGAAAACGTTGAAGTGTTGCCAAGTGGAAAATGGATGATATCAATTGAAACGTTCCCAGAGTATTTTAAAAAAGATCAACTACTAAATGAAGTTGTAGATCCATCTAAAGACGTTAAAATATTCGGAAAATACATTTGCCCAACTCTTGGTATTAATACACGGTTTGTCGGTGAGGAACCCTTTGACAATGTAACGAAACAGTATAATGATACTTTAAAACGTGAACTTACTAAGTTTGGTGTAGATCTTATAGAAATTCAGAGAAAAGAAATTGATGGTGACGTGATTAGTGCATCATTGGTAAGAAAGTTGGCATTTCAGAATAAGTTTGATGATATAAAAAAATATGTACCTTTAACTACATTAGAATATTTAAAAAACAATTTTACAGCTTAGATATTTGAATGGTAGTCAAATTTGAATCTACAAATTTAGTTACTGATTTCCGATTTTTCTTTTATCAAATAGATCTTAACAATTACTAGCAAGTAACTTCGCATAAAGTCTGATCACTCTTTAAAAATCATCAAATGGATGAATTTTCAAAATCGGTTTTGCAATCAAGTAAAATTCTTGAAGCACCCATAAAAAGGTTACCGAAACGATCACAAAATTAATTTAAGAAATGCAAGACATAAAAATTCTGATCATCAAATCCAACAACGAAAATTATCTTGCTTGCATAATAACTTTGTTTTATTTAAATGCTCACTCAACACACAAAATTGTTCGTGGAATACTCGTCGAAATCGGCTTTTCGGATTTTATTTTTTACCCAAACGATAAATCAAAACCCACATTTATTATCGAAGTTTAAAAAAGATTTCTTCCCCCCAGATAAAGCCCTTAAACAAATTAAGGAAAGTGTTATGCACTTGAGTTGAAAGAACATACCGAGCTGAAATTAACCGTTGGCATAGCCTACGACAGCCAGCTGAAAAAGCGCAGCATTAAAATCGAGGATATTTAGCACATTTTAACAACTTTTGGATGATGTATTTTAATGTGACAAGTTTTGCAACCCACAATGGGGTTTCGC
>OIZV01000230.1_pt1 | contig 34526 bp, 23 predicted proteins | sample 1588681 | NCBI WGS metagenome assembly OIZV01 (sample SAMN03283281) | human gut metagenome | biome: human-associated habitat; material: feces | host: Homo sapiens | place: Peru | collected 2012 | reverse complement strand
ATTATTTGGGCTATGCTTGTTTTGCTTGGACTGGGTTAGAAAAATATGAAATGCCGCAAACGGTATATTATTGCGACCAATTTGTTTTCTTGGGATGCAGTTATTTAAAAGAAATTATTTTATCAGGGAATTTATATGCTGTTTCATCGGGAATGTTTTATAATTGTACAAATCTTGAAAGATGTATTGTGAAATATGGTACAAAGCAATATGGACAGCAAATTTTTGATAATTGTAATAACTTAAAACAGATATATATTCCGGATAGTGCTCAGTTAATACAAGAAAATTCAATTCCATGTTCGATAATTGTATATAGTTCAAAGAATTTGAAGTTGAATAGTAATAAAATTGATTTATCAAACAACATTATATATCCAAATTATAAAATTATAAATGGTGTTCTAAAAGAATATCAAAGCGACACAGGGTATGACTATATAGATGAAGCAGGTAAGAAAGTTATAGATGTGCCCAATGCAATCGAGACAATATCGGAAAGAATATTTGACAACAAAAGGAATGTTGATAAAGTTATTCTATCCGATTATCTTGATGTTATTGAATATGGCGCGTTTATGGATTGTACGGTTAGTGAAATAGTAATGCCAAGGAATATGAGCAGTATAGGAAATTCAGCATTTAACAGAACGAAAATAACCCAAATAGATATTCCGGATGGTATAACAAAAATTGATAGTTATTTATTACATAATACACCTATTCAATCTGTAAGGATTCCAAACTCAGTTGTTGAAATAGGATATAGAGCGTTCAGAGCATGTTATATGTTGAAATCCATTTATATTCCGGATAGCGTTACGGCAATAGATTCTTGTGCATTTGAAGGATCCACATACCCAGTTACATTGTATGGAAATGGCAACACATATTTAAGAAAATATGCAGAAGAGAATTCCGAACAGAACGGCAATAATTTTCTAACTTGTAAGTTGGGCTATGAGATAACGGATGGAATCTTGAAATCATATACAGGTAATGAAATGAATTTGCAGGTTCCGTTTGGAATAGGATTAACAAGCTTAGCGGATGGTGCTTTCAAGAATAATACAACCATTAAATCTATTTCTATAGTTTCGGGAATAACAAGCATTGGGTCCGAATGTTTTAGTGGATGCACGGCGTTGACGTCAATATATGTACCAAACGATGTTGTTTCTTTAGGTTCAAATGCTTTTAAAGGTGTTACGAATTTAACTGTTTATTGTAATAAAGATTCTTATATTGAAGAATACTGTGCTACAAACAATATTTCTGTTAATACTGATTATGATATTTCAAATGGTGTGTTGAAAGCATATAATGGAACATCAACAGATGTTGTTATTCCATCAGATCTATGCATTACTGAAATTGGCAGTATGGCATTCTATAACAATAAAAGAATAACAAGTGTAATATTACCAGAAAAGACAAATGTAATAGGTAGTTTTTCTTTTGATGGATGCAGTGCGTTGACAACAGTAACATTACCATTAACAAATAAAGTGATATTGTGTAGCTTTGCTTTTGGCTTTTGCAATAATCTAACTACTATAAACAATTCAGACATGATCAGTGAAGTTGGAAGTTATGCTTTTACACATTGCTCAAGTCTTGAAAATATTAATTTGTGCGATGTTAAGGCAATGTCATATAACGTATTTAATGAGTGCACAAGTTTGAGGACGATTACATTGGGAGACTCATTATCATCAATTGGCACTGATGCTTTTAAAAATTGTCCAAATCTTGTTATTAAGTGTTATGCAGATACATATGCCTATCGATATGCAGTAGAAAATGAAATTCAATATATTTTATTGAATGACAATTCAGCTTCAGCCATTTCGCTTAGAAGCACCACAGGTATGGACGCAATAACAAATAACACCGTTTTTAAGGGTGATGAGGCTATTATAAGATATAATCCTGATCAAGAATTGCATGAATATATTTGTTTAGAATGTAACGGTGAAGTTAATATGAAAAACATTGATAAAGTTATTGCTTACATTATCGATAATGATTAATAATAAATAATTGATTGTTTTATTGAAGCAGATATCATAGATATTAAAACGAACTAAATTAAAAAACAAAAAATACGGAGAAAAACTAAGTATAATTCTCAATATTTGCTTCGTAATTTAATATTATATTGGTATATGTTTAATATGCAATAAGTTTAATCCTTCCTGCTCAAAAGTAGGAAGGATTTTTTATGTTAGAGAAATGGCTATGCTACATAGCTGAATATCCGTAACTCCTTAATTTTGAAAAAGAATTTAAAATTAAGGAGATTACATAAATGTCAAACAGGTATTTTATATGGGAAGAGGCTAAATGCCAAGAGATAAATTCTAAATGGGTGGAGATTTCGGGAAGAGAGTTTTATTCTCTTTTAAAGGAGTCACCGAAAAAAAGATATTTTGAAAAGATTGACGAATGTGTCGAGGACGGAGCAGATGTTCTTGTTTTTGAAACTACTTATGAGAGATATAAAAAATGGCACAGAGAACATGAAAGAAAGTGCAGAAGCAAAAGGTCGGAGCTTAAATTCAGAAATTCAATCATCTTTCTGAATGATTATATTGCAAGCAGTGAAGGCTCTTTAAATGATTTTATTGCCGATATAGATGAGAATGTAGAGGATAAAGCTCTGGAAAATATTGAATGCTTTGCTTTACAAGATGCGATTAAAAACTTGAACGATGAAGAGAAACTTGTACTTGATATTGTAAAAAAAGCTATGGAAGAGAATAAGAGTGAAAGGGGTATATGTAAGGAACTAGGAATTGATAGGGAAAAGTTTAGATATCAAAGAGAAAAAGTGTTTGAAAAAATAAAAAAATATTTTTCCCCAAAACAGGAATAAACATGCAATGTATATAGTGTAAAGGTTAATTCCTTTTGTACTTTGAAAACTGAATACCAAATCTTCAGGTACATTAACTGTGCCGAGGTAATACCTCAAGCTGTGACATAGATACGCCAAGACCTTTTATTAAGAAGTGAGCGATATATATTTATATGTCGAAAATTGGGCTGCTCCCAATGATAGCAATGACAAGCATAGTGATAATGATACTTCTGTTCGTGGCCGGCGACGAAATAGGCGGTGGTGAGATTCCAATGAGAGTATGAAGCTAATACTCGCCTGAAGATTTCCTTTTGCAGAGGACAGGAATAATGCTGCAAATTTAGGAACTTGCAAATCATTGTAAGTTCCTATTACATAAGGAGGAGTAAAACTATGGAAAAGAATATAAGAAGGGGAGATATTTTTGTTGCGGCTTTCAACGAAACTATTGGTTCTGTTCAATCAGGTTTGAGACCTGTTGTAATTATTCAAAACAATATCGGGAATATGTTTAGTCCGACTGTTATAGTTGCTACTATTACGAGTAAAATAGAGAAAAAGAGGGAACTCCCAACGCATATAGTTGTAAATGCGGACGGCTTGATGCAAGAATCAATTGTTCAGCTCGAACAAATTACAACAATTGATAAGAAGCAGGTGTTAGATTTCATAGGTACTATGCCTATATCTACAATGGAACAGATTGATTTGGCGATAAAGGTCAGTTTAGATTTAGAATAAACGGAGGTAAAAGCATGGAGACGATTATAAATACGATTATTTACACTTTAGGACAGGGGATTGCATTTAATATTATTCTGCCGTTGTGGTACATAATAATCAAACTTACCGGCAAATAATTTGTGATTTAAAACAGAGAGAAGGTTAGAAATGGAACAGGAAATAAAAAATCAAATCATTTATCTTGTGACGTTGGGATTGATTAGGCAGTTTTTCAGAGAAGGTAAAATTGATATAACGCTTGCTGAAAAACTTAACAGGAAAAATGCCGAAGAATTGTCGTGCGATTGTATCCCGATAGCATAAATCGCACATTGGATTTTTGTGAAACAAACTGATAGAATGTTGATGCAAACGGAGGTGAAACCATGGCAGAAAGAACAGTAAAGGTTATTGAACCGACAATAGGAATTTTAAATCAGAGTAAAATAATAAAGGCGGCGGCTTACTGCCGTGTAAGCACCAACTCCGAGGATCAAGTCAATTCTTTTTCGGCACAGCTTAAGTATTACACTGAGTATATTTCGACAAATCCACAAATGGAGCTTGTTGATATATATGCCGACGAGGGAATAACGGGCACCTGTGTAAGTAAAAGAGATGAGTTTAAAAGAATGATGAAAGATGCTTCTAACGGAAAGTTAGATCGCATCTTTGTTAAAAGTGTTTCCAGGTTTGCAAGAAATTCACTTGAATGTCTTGAAGCAATCCGAATCCTTAAGTCACTTGACGTAACCGTGATCTTTGAAAACGATAACATTGATACGGAGACAATGAACTCGGAACTTATTCTTTATGTAAAAAGCGCTTTTGCACAGAGTGAAGCGTTATCGGGCTCAAAGAGAGTATCAACAGCCATACGAATGAAGATGGAAAACGGAGAGTTTATTACCTATAACGCACCTTATGGTTATAAACTTGATAAAGAATGCCATCTTTTGATAGTTCCGGATGAAGCAGAAGTTATAAGGCGTATTTTTGAACTCTATCTTTCAGGAAAAGGAATGGGGAAAATCGCTGAGATACTTAATGATGAAAATATCCCTAATGCCTCGGGGAAATGGTCCGTTTCGGGAATAAGGTATATTTTATTAAATGAAAAGTATATCGGAGACAGCATTTTACAAAAGACTTATACGCCGTGCACATTGCCGCTTAAAAATATTCCTAATCGTGGCGAACTTGATATATATTATGTTTCAAATTCTCATGAGGGTATCATTTCCCGTGAAACGCTTGAACTTACCAAGCGCAGAATGTCTCAGACGACCTGCGAAAGAAAAACTCCGCAAAAGCATTTGTTTACCGGAATTATTGAATGTGAAAGCTGCGGTTGGGCATATAAAAGAAAAGTTCAAAACGGTGTTGTATATTGGGTATGTTCAAGAAAGAAATCGGCAGGTTACCTTTGCGAGAGTAAAAACATCAGCGAAGAAAATCTAAAAAAGGCATTTGTAAAAATGTATAATAAACTGAGAAGATTTGAAACGGAGATACTTGATAGGACATATAATCAGCTCTTGAAACTGCGTGAGAAACTTTCGGGGCAGAATAATGAAGTCTCACAGATTGATATAGAGATTGCAGATCTTTGTAATAAGATCAATATGTATACGGAATTTCATTTGCAGGGCATAATTGATGATATTTCATTTCTTGAAAGAACATCGGAGCTGAAATATAGAGTAACTGAGCTCAGAAATAAAAGAACGAAGCTATTATATGCGAATGAAGATGAGAAAGTTATCGAAGAAATAAAAATTCTGATGGACACTTTGGAAGAATACCCGAAAGACATTCTATCTTTCGATAATTCATTGTTCTCTTCAATTGTTGATAAGGTAATAATCGGCAAGACCGAGACAATAACTTTTAAACTTAAAGGCGGCTTGTGTCTGGATATCTAAGAAGGGGAGATGTGATAATGGCTATACGAACGATACTTTACGGTTACGATGTAGAAAACGGTAAAACCGTAATCAATATACAAGAATCCGAAATCGTGAAAAAGGTATTTTCATTATATGCAGAAGGTAAAACACTAAGTGATATTGCCTCGATGTTGACGGATCATAATGTGATATATTTCCGAAACGAAGTCAAATGGAATAAAAACACGATCAACAGAATGATTGAAAACGAAAAGTATATCGGAAACGATATTTATCCGACTATCATATCACCCGAATTGTTTAATAAGGCAAGAACCATAAAAAATCAAAAATCCTGTAAGCAGAAAAAGCACACAAAAGAAATTGAACTGTTAAGAAAAATAACCGTGTGCGGTAAATGCGGCGGTAGATATAAAAGAATAAACACTTGGGGTACAAGAGAAAAATGGATGTGTTCTAACGGTTGTGCCTGTGTTACATATATTGATGATTCAATTCTTGAAAAAGCAATTTCAGATAACTTCAATACCGCTATAAACAATTCTGCATTGCTTGACATCAAAGCCGATTCAAAATATCAGCCGACAATCGAGGCAGTGAAAGAAGAAAATGAACTTTTGAGATTGATGGAACAACCTAAAATAAGTTTTTCAGCTGTATCAAAGAGCATTTTGCAGGGAGCAAAAGTGCGATTTAACTGCTGTGAATTTGATGACGGAGAACTGACCGAAGAATTGAAATACGAAATTTCACAGCTTTCAATAGATGAAAAAGTGGATTGTAAGACGATGAAAAATTACATAAAACAAGTGACAATTCAGCCGGACGGCGGAATTACAACTGTTTTTATAAACAATGCCGAAATAACGAATGGAGGAGCTTGAATGCAAAACACATTAGAAAGACGAGTAACAAAAATAGAAGCAAATCCATTGTTGGTAAATAAAAGAAGATCAAACGGAAAACTGCGTGTTGCCGCATACTGCCGTGTGTCAACCGATGAAGAGGAGCAGCTTAATAGTTATGAAGCTCAAATTGCATATTATACCGAGGCGATATCAAAAAATCCGAGCTGGACTTTTGCAGGCGTTTATGCAGACGAGGGTATTACAGGTACGGTAACCTCAAAGAGAAAAGATTTTTTACGACTTATGCGTGATTGTGAAAAAGGTAAAATTGATATGGTGTTAACCAAATCCATATCACGTTTCGCAAGAAATACGGTCGATAGCCTCAGTTGGGTAAGAAAACTCCGTGCTATGAATATAGGCGTTTACTTTGAGGAGCAGGCAATAGACTCGTTAAAAGCAGAAAATGAAATGCTTATCGGCTTGTTCAGTGTTATAGCACAGGCCGAAAGTGAAAACGTAAGCTCCAATGTTAAATGGGGCATTCATCAAAGTATGAAAAACGGTAAGTTCTGTTCAAACTTCAGCTGCTATGGTTATAAACGTGGAACAAACGGTGTTCCCGAAATAGTACCGGAGCAGGCCGAGGTAGTCAGACTTATTTTTGATAGATTTCTTGACGGAAACAGCTTGGAGCAAATTCAAAAGCACTTGGAAGAAAAAAACATATTAACATATAAAGGCTCAAAAGTATGGAACAGAAAAGTAATAGATACTATGCTGAAAAATGAAAAGTATGTAGGCGATCTGTTATTTCAAAAGACGTATGTTACCGATCCGATAAGTAAAAAGATAAAGATAAACAGGGGAGATCTGCCGAGATATCTTGTTAGCAACAACCATCCCGCAATTATTGAAAGAAATAAATTCAATATGGTGCAAATGGAAATAGCACGAAGAGGAAGTAAGCAAAAGAAATCCGCACTATGTAAAACACAACTCGGGAAATACAGCGGTAAATATGCTTTATCGGAGTTGTTAATTTGCGGTGAGTGCGGAAGCAATTATAAAAGAAACGGAAAAACACTTAAAAACGGTGAACACAAATATTATTGGAGATGTGTAACACGCTCGGTAAACAGCAAAAAGATATGTTCATCTTCCGGCATAGAAGAAACAGTATTGCATTCCGCAATTTGCAGGGCACTTAACAAGATGTTCGATTGCAGAGAAGAAGTGTTAAATCTTTTAAGAAGCAATTTAAGATATGCAATTACAGAAAATACAACCTCAGGCGAAGTGTTCTCCTATGAAAAACAAATTCATAATTTAAAAGAAGAATCGGAGCATTTTATGACTATGTTGAATAAAACAAGCGGAGACACCGAACGGATACTCGATCAAATTAAGAATAATTTCGAGCAGATTAAAATTTTGAGAGAAAAGCTCAATATTGCAGAAGAGAGCATGAAATCAGATGAAACAGTTAACAGTGAGATTGAAAGAATGGAGAAAATGTTCACTGACGCAAATATTTCATTCAATGATTATGATGATGTGGTTGTCAGACGGCTAATTGAGTGCATCAGAGTTATGAAAGGCAATAAGATAATTGTTATACTAAAAGGCGGAATGCAGGTTGAAGAAAACTTAATATAAGAATAAGACTTCGGGTTGTTTGATGATAAAAACCTGAAGTCGTTTCTTTAAAGTGCATTTCTATAATTATATTTCGTGAGAATTTGTTTTTTACGGTTAATTGAAACTTCGGTGTATATTTCTGTTGTTGTTACACTACTGTGTCCAAGTATTTCTTGAACGGAACGCAGGTCGGCACCATTTGCAAGCAGATTTGTGGCAAATGTATGACGAAGATAATGTGGGGTTGAATTTTTGTTGATCCCACATGACTTCTTTACCGAATTAAAGATATATTCAATTCCATGAATACTTATTTGATTTCCAAAACGATTAACAAAAATTTTATCGGTATTACTCTTTTGTTCGCTCCTGATTTTTAACCAGTTCATAAGATTGTCCCATGTATCAGTGCACGAAATATATATAAATCGTTGCTTTCGTCCTTTCCCATGTATCAGTATTGTTTGTTCACTGAGAATAATGTCATCAAGTGATATGTTTGATGCTTCTTCAATTCTTATGCCGGAACTTATAAGCAAGTCAATTAATGCAAGATCTCTGCAGGCTTTCCAGTATGTAAATTTTGATGTGTTCCTATTTATATTGTCTGATAAATATTTTATCAGTTTTGATGATTCGTCGACAGATAGCGTTTTGGGCAATTTACGCTCCTTTTTTAGTTTGAATGTATAGTTCTGATAGTAGTTTTGTTTGACATATCCATTTTGATATAAAAATTGTAAAAACATTTTTATAACAACGAGTTTGCGTGTGATGGTACTTTCTTGCAGATGTCTCTCGTCAAATAAATGTACAACATAATTTAGTATAATGTTGTTATGTAATCCGTTACTTGATAAAAAGTTGCAAAAATCCATAAGATCAGAGTTGTATGCTATGATTGTTTTGTCAGAAAGATTCTTGGTCGTTTTTATTACATTCAAAAAAATACTTGATAATTGATAAAAATTGTTCATTTTTACACCTCATATTAAGATAATGTATTGAATATTTTACCAAAATGTGATATAATAATTCAAAAATCAACTTACAATAATACTTAATTATTGTAAGTTTATATATAGGAGGAATAGTTTTGCGAATACTGATTCCAAATTCATTTTGTTTTGCGGCAATTGGCATTGTTAAGACTTTAAAAAGATTATCAAAATATCATATAAATTTTATTGGAACAGGTGAGGAGCCCTATGGTTTAGCAAGTGGAAGTAAGTTGGTTGACGAATATTTCCAATCACCACCATTAAAAAATGTTAGCGAGTATAAAAAATTTCTAACCAAAATCATTGATACTTGTAATATAGACTTGATTTTTTGTGTATTGGATTCCGATTTGCTTGTACTTAATGAAATTATGGACTTCTTAATCAATAGCAAAGCAATCTACATCTCTCCGGATAAAGAAACGATTCAGCTTTTCCAAGATAAACTGTATGCCAGCAAGAAAATGCAAGAAAAAGGGTTTATAATTCCTGAAATAATAATGGAAGATATAAACTGCAATGTAATATTAAGAAAAAACATATCAGTAGGGAGTTCAGGAATCAAAAAGTTGAATCTAATAGATTTAACCGATTTTAATACTGAAAAAGCCTTTTTACAAAAACATATATCTGGAGATGAATTCACAGTAGATGTTTTTTGTGATTGTTGTGGTGAACCGACACTAATTATTCCGAGAAAAAGGTTGGAAATCAGAAATGGTATGTCATTTAAAACACAATTGATTTATAATGAAGAAATAATTGAGCAAACCAAACAGGTGTGCTTGAACTTTAGGATACCTGGATTATGGAACATACAGTATATAAAGAATAAAGATGGATTATTTTTTATAGAATTGAATCCTAGATTTGCAGGTTCCGCTATAGCAGGAATAGTAGCTTCATTTAATTATCTTGATTTATATATTGATCATTTCGTGTATAATAATCCTCTTCCGTCATTTGATTCACTAATGTCAAAGGTTGCTTGGAATTCAATAATCACAAGATATTATGAAGAAATTGTACATTAAAACAAAACATCAAAAGTCCAATATGTCAAGTAACATATATGCCATGGCTTTGTGAGAATGAACTGTGTTTCACGCGTTGCTTTACCAAGAATTCTATTCTTTACCGGTTCACAATAGTTCATGGTTTCTTTCGCTTTTTGAAGATATTTATTAGCAATGAGGTTTTTGTTTTCCTTTTTATAACAAACATATAGATTATAGTATAACAGTGAATGCACATGTCTGTCTGGTTCTAACGGCAACAGAGTTTCAGATTTTTTTGCTAATATGTGAATCAAATCAAATCTGTTATTTTCATAGCACCAAACTAACTTGTTTACAATAATTGCAATTTTATCAAATGGTACTATTGCAGAATTTTCTGCCATATCCAACAAGCGATATGTTTCTCTATTAAAGTTTCCATCAACCAAATCTAAAACAGCTTGATTAACTAAAAGCATATGTTTGCCCAATATCTTCCCCTCCAATAAACATTCTGCTTGGGCGATTTGTTTTTTTGCCAAATCAATTTTACCAAGACCGCCTAAAACATGTGTGTAAGTAATCAATGTTTTAGCTTTTTGCTCAGGGAGATTTTGTTTATCAAAGTTTTTTAAACTTCTTTTCATATATTTAATTGCATCAGAGCGAGTTAAATACATGTCAACTAATCTATTTCTATATCCGTACTCAATGTGTTTTTTGTATATTCTTTTTTTGAGTAATTTATGAATTTTTAGACATTCATCGGTATTACCCAATGAACGATAACTTGATAATACAGCTAAATTAGCATTCAGATAAGCTCTTTCATTTGTTAATAAACGATCTTTTATTGATTTAAAATATTCGATATTTTCATAATGTTTATCCAAAGCCGCCAAATACAACATACGATATATTATGATTTCAGGAGAAACATTAATGTCAAAATCAGAATAAGTTTTTTCTAAGACTGAAAAGCCTTCACTATATAATTCAAACTTAAAACATAATTTAAAAATGGTGGTATATAGAGAAAGATAGTTACGAATGGTATCATTGGTTACATTTATGAATGCTAAAAAGTATGTCCAAGCTTCTTTAGGTTGTAGATTTACCAAAACAGATGATTCAATGTATTCAAACAATTTAAAAATCTCAAACGGAGATTGCTCTTTGTATATTTTTAATATTGCTGACAATAGTGGATAATCAAGTTTCACTTTTTGGTTTAATAATGATTCGATATATGACTTAATCAAACCGGTAGTTGTGCTTTGGGCAATAATTAATTTAGGATAATTACTCTTTAACGCATCAGTTATACTTGCATGGGCAAAAACAAGATTTGTATCATTGTTCTTTTTTATTAAGAATTTATCGAACAACGCTTTCAAAGCTTCATCAAGATGAGAAATATTCGCATGCCTTGCAAACTCCATCAAATAATCTAGTCTAATACTACCATTAAAGATTAATAAAGTGAACAAAATATATAATTCAACTTCATTAAGTCGCAACAAGCTTTCGATCGTTTTATTTGTGCATATTGATTCAGGTTGAGTATAGTTTAATGAAAAATCAATTAATTCTCGGATGTTGCCGGTATTGGTATCCACATAATGTTTTACTAAATCATAATTGAATTGAAAATCTTTAGGCTTTTCGGAAACGTTACGATCAATTATGTCCACGATGTAGCGTGAATCAGTTTTAGGAACTGGTGTTCTTTTTACACAAATATTTTCTTCCTTAAAATATTCGGAAAGTTTCAAAACATCATATGTGTTTGAACCTTCGGTATATTCAAAAATTATATATTGTTTTTGCAAACTGTTAAATTGAAAACAACGTTTTAAAAAACTCAATGAATAATCATCAATAATTTGAAGGTTATCGATTATCAAAACCAGACATTTCTTTTCTAAAATAAAATTGATATATTCTTGCTTGGCATATAAATATTGATTTTCATTTTCCAAAAGAATATCCATAATACTATTTAAAGCATCTAATTGTTGCATCAAAAACGGTTTAAACAAAATGTTATCTTTGTTTGTATCTTTTAACACATCAAAATTATGCCTCTGCTTTAGTTTTATGAAATATTCATTAGTGCTGATGAAATTATCAAATGAACAAGCATCGTTTTGATATAAACGATTTAATTCATCAAATAAACAAGTTACAAATGTCCATTCGGGCAATGCTGTTTTGTTCATAGGGTTTGTTCTAACAACAACGCATTCTATATTTTCATCTTTTAATCTTTTCGAAAGTTTGGTTGTTAATGAACTCTTACCAATAGCAGTAGGGGCAAACAAAATGTTTATAGTAAAACTATCGTTTGTATTTATTGCAGTAATCAGTGATTCAATTTCGGAGTCTCTATCTACAATATCATTGTAAGAAGACATAAAATTCCTCCTATATATAAACTTACAATAATTAAGTATTATTGTAAGTTAACTATATAGATGAAAGAAGAAATCATGAAAAGTATCAATTAAATAATCTTTTGCGAAATTTATATGTTTTTATAATTATAAAGCTGTAACGATAAAAAGGACATTGAAAAACGGATATTAATTCATTATCAAATAATTATTTGCGTTTGATAAGTCTTTTTAAAATTGAAGCGATAACATGCTCAGATTAGATGCACGTTATTTCTTTTGGAAGATTTTTTAGAAATATATGGAATAGAAGTTTTTTGAAAAAATTGTCTAAGGCATTTAGTTATTGAAAGATAGATAATGGTAGCACCTTGTTTAGAAATTAATTTGTCTTGGATTATGCACTTGAAATATCTTAATCTATAAGTACTTAAAAAAATTAGTAATTTAGAAAGATAATAGTAACAGATTATGAAGGCAGGGAATAACTAATAAGTTAAAACATTGATACTATTAATAAAAACTTGCAGGATTCTAAAAAGTACTGTTTGAAATGAAAAAAACAAAATAGTTATTTGAACGGATAAAACAAGAGACAGAAATTAGTAAGCAGATAACTGCTATTAATTAAGAATAGTTGATGCCTTTAATACACTTTTGAAAAATACATTAAATAAACAAGAAAAAGGATTTTTCTAAAAACACTTCTCTAAAATTTATTTTTGTGGCTTAGTGCTTTATTACGATATGTATTAGGAAAAGTACTATAAAAGGAGGAAAGAAAAAATGGATAACAATATTACTATTATATTAGAACTTCTTTCAGCAGGTGTAATAGCAGCCTTGGTTGCGGGTATTTTTTCTTTAGCTATTGCAATTAAGAATAATAAGCGTTTGGTGGACCTGGAAAATATTAAGCAAAAATTCACTATTAATCAGGAAAGATATAAAGCGTTGAAAGAGGCATATGATGAATTACTTGCTAAATTACCAGAGAAAAACCTTTTAAATCATATTATTATAAATTTGCCAGCTCAAAATGAATTTCAAAAAAAAGATTTTTTTGAAATATATAATGCAGCAGAGGAAAACATGGAAATCATGTATTCACATTTTCAAAAGTACAGTTATTTATTTTCAGATAATGAGCAGCATAAAATCAACAATTTAATTGAAGAAATTGATGCGATCGCGAAAAATATTATTAAAATTAGTTTAGATCTGCAAATAAACGATGTTGAAAAAAAAGAAGATGATTTTGCAAAGGAAATTTATATAAAAAATATAGAAAGAATAGAAAAAGTAGCCGAGCTTGAAAAAGTATATTACGAATTATTTAAAAATAGCTTGAGTAAACTTTCAAAATAAAAATTGAACTGAACAGACTTAAAAAATTGAACCCAAGTGTTCGATTAGCAGTCTGTTTTTTCTATTTATCAGTTATGTAAATCGTTGTACCAAATATACCATAAAAAATCTTAATGGTGTGGTTTGCAACAAATGAAAGCGCAAAAAAGCCGCTTACTCTTAGGGAAAAGAATAAGCGGCTCACTCTTGAATTGCCTTAGACATATTCGATTTTCATTTTCTTGACGGGCGCATTGGCTACCTTGAAAATGAGTTCGTCAATGCAGTCCGTATATCTGCCTTGCCGTATGAGAGCGTTTTTTAGCTCCACAAGGCTATGTGATATCAGCGTTCTTTCGTGACCGTCTACATGTAGATGAGTGGCTTTGTCTTTCATACGCTCGGCCTCCTTGCGTTTATATTGTACCGTAGGTCGTGTTAAGTTCCAATGTGCGATAGGCTTGTCCTATGCAACATCGGGAACAGCGACGTAAATATTGATTGTTCTAACGCTGCCACGCTTAACTGCCGTAGGATGCTTGGAGAAGTCCACTTTGTTATTTTCGCCGTACTTCAACACCTTGTCCGAGGTCTTTAAGCTATGTACCCAAAGCCCACGAAACGCTGAATTTTGAGCTGAATTTGTACTGCGGAACATTTCCGATGATTCTCTGGGTCGATGTCTCAAAAATAAATCATTTTGATTAATTTCAGAATTTGATTTTATCATTTTTCAAAATCATAGTAGAGATATCTCAATGCATTTTCGGCAGTAATATCTTCATTGCTTTTATTCTCCAATATTTCATCCATAATTTGAACAGTTAATTTATGACCAACAAGTGCATCGTGAATTGAATCATTATAAGGAGAAGTGTCAATAAGTTCTATTGCTTTCAAAAATAGCGTATCTACATATGAATGAAGGTTAATGAGAAGTTCTTGGTTTAATTGCTCGTTTTCAGTAGCATCATGCACAATATAATTTCGTGCACGATAAATACGGTGTAAATGCCAAGTAATTCGTTGAATATGATTTTTAAGAGCTGCCTTAATTCCTTTACTATTATGCAATTGGTCGGATAAAGTGCAAACACGATATCGGAGTAGTGGGAATTTTTCTGTTTTAGAATACAATTCTTGTCTTGTAGATTCCATGGATTGAAAAGTTAAAAAAGCAAATGTGTGCTCTAGATCATTGTTTCCAAATCCGTTATTTGCAATATGTGTGTCAAAAAAATCAAGATCCCATCTCATAATATCTAACATACATGTTTGTACCAATTTTTTAATATAGGTACTTTTCAAATAAGGTAGTGTATAAGAAATAATATTTCCAATTTTACTGCGCTCTTTTTCCAAATTTGAACCATCGGATTTTAAATTTTCGGTATAGACTTCCTCATCATCAACTATTGATTCAAGAATTGACCATAGTGATAGTAAAGATTCACTTGTATTTTCAGAATATATTGCTGAGTTGTGAACGTTTGTTACTTTTATAAAGTCTGAAAGATTTGCATAATTGGCAAAAATAATTTTAATGAGCGATTCTGCATTTTGGGTTGCATCTTGACGAGAAAGCACGGAAACGCTATTCTTTAAAAGCTTTTGGGGTCTGATAGTAATAATAATACCATTTTCATCTATAACTTGCCCATAAGTGTGTACTGCATTTGGCTCATGTCGAAAAAACGAATAAGAGTTTACTACGCAAGAAGAAATTGAATTTACAAGCTCAAATGCTGAATATGTATCATAGCTTTCTACTCCTTCAAATTTAAGAATTGTTTTTTGTCGTTTTGTTTTTATTCCTGTAGGCACTGAATTTAAATTTAGCATTGAAACATTCAAATCCGAAATTACTATTTTTTTAAATAGAGGGAACAAAGATGCCATATCATTTGAGTATCCAATATATACATCATACTTTTTCTTAGAAAAATCAAATTGCCCAAAGAAATTGTCTAAGCTATTTAGTGAGGATACCGCTTGATGAAAAAACACCTCGTGCAAAACTTGATATACATAGTTTGCATTATAACCGCAGTCTAAGAGCTCTTTAACAAACAGCGATGTCTTTTCATCTATTTCTTTTTTTTGCTTATTTTCAGCAATCAATTCTTTGAGACGATTGACAAGACAGTTGTAATATGTTCTATTGCTTAGTTTTCTTCCCGCATATTGCATATTTTCATATTGAACCTTCATATCCCAATTCCTGTAGCATTTTATAAAGCGATCTACATATTCATTAGTTAGTATGCTTCTGGCAACATCGTCGCATTTAATACGATACGAGAATTCATCTATAATGTGGCTTAAGTTCTTTTTGCTTAATGTACCAGCTTTTACATCATGATATACAGTACAATATTCTGCTGCTAATCCCCTAACCGATAGTGCCGCATAACGATATGTATCGGTAGTATGATGAAACAGCAATTCGTCCATGCGTTGCGCAAAAAACAATAGGCATTCCAGTGAAGCAGTATAATTCCAGGAAGTTAGATTATTCTTTCGCATAATAGTCTCCTTATCTCATATAGGGATTTAACCAGCTACTTATTTGGCTATCCCATTTTTGTTGCAATTCTACCTCATTTATTATCACATCAAACACAGGCTCAAGGAAAGTTCGTATTTCATCAATAACAAACGGAAACTCAAGTGTATCGTCTTTTATTGTTTTCAAAAAGTACTTCCAACGCTTCTGCATATCCTCGTCATCGGCAAGTGACACAACACGCTTAAAGCTATCTCTGTCGTAGGGAGTGCCACGCCGCTGCAGGGTGTTAAAGATAGTGGATTGCAATCTTTCTCCGTCAAAATTGAATGTCCTTGAAAGATAATAAATATCGTAAAAATCTTTCATTCTTCCCGTCAGTTCAAAGCGCTGCAATATAGCATCAAACTTCTCGGCAATGGTGCTTTCGAGTGAATAAGTTTTGATTATCGGTGCCTCAAAGTCTGGAAGTTGCGTACTGATTTTGCGTTCTTCAGCACGGGGAAATATAATATCACCCACACCAATGTCAATGTTGAATGGCACACGTACATTCTTTATTTGAGCAATAATTTGTGTGCTGATACCGTGATATTTTCTTTGTGGAGAAATTTCCTCAAATCCTTTTGCTCGCATTTCTATATAATCGTTGCCTGTTGGTGTGTCGATGATTTTGCCAATCAAATCTTTTATATCTTCTATAGAATTAGGGTATCCACGGAGCAGAAAATCGACATCGATAGTAGCTCTGCTTTCAAAATTGGTTAGGGTATAGATGAACAGTTCGCCTTTGAGTATCAGCGTATCTCCATACCCCGATTTCGATAACTTTCTCAGAAATTCTTCTTGAACAAAAAGCTGTAGGCATTGTTGATAACTGATACCCGAAGCTTTTGCCTTATTTCTGAGCTTTGCCAAAACGGAAGCTGCTTTATCTGCCATCACAACCACACTCCTATCAGTTCTTTTACCTTTTTCTGCACACGCAGCTTCTTAGCATACATCATAAGGTTTGGAATATTCTTTTTCGGGTCATTAACATATCCCTGTATTGCTTTATTGAAAATTTCCTTATCCATTTTACTCATATTTTTTAGAACATCACATATCGTCCTGTCACGGTCATAAATTCGGACTTTTGTAAAATCAATTTTGCCGGTTGTTTCGCCAAGCGTAACCAACTCTGGCTCAATACGATATGCTTTAATAAATGGATACTCTATGTTAGTTCGCAATTTTGAAACATTTCTATCTATTGCAAAACTCCATTCGGCAGGGTTTCTATCACTGTACTTGTAATAAAACAGCGCTGTTTCCATGCAAAGAACAGCATCCGGAAACAATGTGTTGATGATAACTATTTCTCTGGTTTCACAGCTTTCAATCCAATGATAATAACCACGCCTTATTCTTTCAATATAGCCTTCGTCCAAAAGCTGTTTAATGTCGGCATAATATAGCTTAGCTCTAAGAATTTCGGCAGTAGACATCACATAATGATGTTGCTCAAAAATCTTTCTCACCACTTTAATATCATTTTCACGCAGCATTCGCACACCTCTACTTAATTGCCTCAAATTCGTTAATCGGTCGGGTACTTTACTATATTATTATATACTATTTTCATATAGAAAGTCAATAGCGAACTACCCACTTGAAAGCAAATGAATGGGTAGTTTACTATAATTGAACAGACTTCAAAATCTGAATCAAAGTGTTCGATTTGAAATCTGTTTTCTTTTGAACTATATAAAATAAGGATTTTTTGCAATATATTAATCGTATACCGATTTACACATATCACAAAATGAAAAATGATAGGGCTCAATTTTATAGTTTGTATGCAATGCTTAGGAGTATATCAATTGTGTACTTAATTATCAATGAAAATGTAATAATATAAACCTTTAAGTTGAGTATACTAATTACAAATTCGCTTAATTTGTTGACTAATCCCTTATTATATGCTATATTTTAAGGGAATGATAACGGAGGTGAGGCAATGAGAAACTTTAAATATTCTGCAATAAAGGATCAGAAATGGGATTCGGAAACTCTTGGGTTGATTGCAGCAATATATAAAGAAGCAGGCAAGCAAGAACTTTTTTTGAAGCAGCGCCCGGAAGAACTTGAAAAGTTGGTTGAGATTGCAAAGGTTAAAAGCACCGAAGCGTCGAATGCCATTGAAGGTATTGTTACAACGAATACTCGAATTCGCCAGCTTGTTGAAGAAAAAACAACTCCGAGAAACCGTGATGAGCAGGAGATAGCGGGATATCGAGATGTGTTGAATGTTATACATGATAGTTTTGACACGATACCGATTACACAAAATTATATTCTCCAGCTTCATAAAATGCTTTACAGCCATATGAACAATCCTCTTGCCGGACAAACTAAAACGGTGCAGAATTATATCAGTGCCACTTATCCTGACGGTCATGTTGAAACATTGTTCACTCCGCTTGCACCGTATGAAACTCCGGAGGCAATGGATAAAATCTGCGAAGAATATAACAGGGTGATAGGAAATATGGAGTTGGAGCCTTTAATTGCAATTCCGATCTTTATTCATGATTTCTTATGTATTCACCCATTCAATGACGGGAACGGAAGAATGAGCAGATTACTTACAACGTTACTTCTTTATAGAAGCGGATTTTATGTCGGTAAATATATTTCTCTTGAAGCAAAGATAGCAAAGAACAAGGATCTATACTACAATTCTCTTGCCGAATCCCAGATCGGTTGGCACAAGGGAACAGAAGATGTTGTACCCTTTATTAAATATATTCTCGGAACAATTCTTGCCGCATACAAAGATTTTGAAGATCGAATGGAGCTTGTAGAAACAAAACTGCCTGCTCTTGAAATGGTTAAAAGAGCAAGTGAGAATAAGATCGGGCGCTTCAACAAACAGGATATTCGAGAACTTTGTCCGACACTCAGCGACAGCTCAATCGAAGGAGCTTTACGCAAATTGGTTGCCTCGGGTGAACTCCAACGAGAGGGCAAAGGAAAAAATACTTGCTATTTTAGGTTAAAATAAAGACCTTGAAAGAGAGACATATATGAAAATTTCATATGAAGAACTATCAGCTTTTTAAATAATCACAAAATAGCAGCTTTAGTTTTGTGAACAGACTTCAAAATCTGAACCAAAGTGTTCGATTAGAAGTCTGTTTTTCTTTTGAAAGCACGTAGAATTGGGATTATTTACAATATCTTAATCGTACACCCAATTACACTTTACGCCAAAAATGAAGACAGTTCGTGCTAAATTTGATGGTTTGTATACATTATTGTTCGATTATGTATGATTATTTCTCTCCCAATACTGCTTTTCCCATTTATCAGGGGTGCGATATCTGTTTACAGAGTGGGGACGTTCGGTATTATAAAATGTCATGTACCTATTTACCGACTCTTTGAATTCACGCTCAGATCTATATCGTGTTCTATACAGTTCTTCTGCTTTTAGGTGCTTAAAAAAGGCTTCGGCAACCGAGTTATCGTAAGGCACATACGGTCGAGAGAAAGATTGTCTAACGTTTAAAGTTTTTAAATATCGCATAAATACTTTTGAGCAATAATTTGTTCCATTATCACTATGGAAAATTAACTCATTGCCCGGGTGTCGATTTTCATACGCCTCTCTGAATGTGTTCATAATTAGTTTTGTATTGTTTGATCTTGATATTTTGTATCCAACTACTTTCCTAGCGTATAAGTCAATTATTACACAAATATAGAAAATATAACATTTTACATTAAATTCTGTTACATCACTGACCCACACTTCATTTGGTCTATTTACTGTGAATTTTTGTTGGAGAATATTTTCTTTACGTTTTACATCTTGCTCATATAATGTTTTTGAACTTGTTCTTATTGCAAACAACCCATTTTGGTGCATAATTCTTGAAACAACATTTACACTGATTTTATATCCTCTGTCTTTGAGTACTGCATGAACTTTACCCGGACCATATATTTGATTTGACTCATTGTATATTTGTTCTATGATGGGGGTTATTTCACGCTCTTTTTGAATAAACTGATTTGCATCATTTTTATTACGGAATATATGATTGTAATAACTGCCTTTTGAAACGTTTAATGCATCGCAAAGAAGTGTTTCACTGTATGTTCCTTTGAGACTCTTTATGACCTCGTATCTTTTTCTTAGCGGAGCAGAAACGGTACATGGTGATTCCTTTAAAATATCAATAATTTTTTGTTGCCGCTCTGTTCTAACAAGCAGGTCATGGTAGTCACGCATATTGAACTTTTTATTACTGACAAAATGATCCTTGTAATGTTCAATCCAGTTATATACCGTACTTCTTGATACTCCGGTGTCTTTCTGAAGATTACTGATGGATTCTCCGGAGATATAGCGGAAAACTAACTCCAGCTTTTGACTTTCTGAATAGTATTTGTTCATAATGTGAACCTCCTAAAAATTTTTTTGTTTTGAATTGTTTAGGAGTATATCAATTGTGCACTTAATTATCAATGAAAATGTAATAATATAAACCTTTAAGTTGAGTATACTAATTACAAATTCGCTTAATTTGTTGACTAATCCCTTATTATATGCTATATTTTAAGGGAATGATAACGGAGGTGAGGCAATGAGAAACTTTAAATATTCTGCAATAAAGGATCAGAAATGGGATTCGGAAACTCTTGGGTTGATTGCAGCAATATATAAAGAAGCAGGCAAGCAAGAACTTTTTTTGAAGCAGCGCCCGGAAGAACTTGAAAAGTTGGTTGAGATTGCAAAGGTTAAAAGCACCGAAGCGTCGAATGCCATTGAAGGTATTGTTACAACGAATACTCGAATTCGCCAGCTTGTTGAAGAAAAAACAACTCCGAGAAACCGTGATGAGCAGGAGATAGCGGGATATCGAGATGTGTTGAATGTTATACATGATAGTTTTGACACGATACCGATTACACAAAATTATATTCTCCAGCTTCATAAAATGCTTTACAGCCATATGAACAATCCTCTTGCCGGACAAACTAAAACGGTGCAGAATTATATCAGTGCCACTTATCCTGACGGTCATGTTGAAACATTGTTCACTCCGCTTGCACCGTATGAAACTCCGGAGGCAATGGATAAAATCTGCGAAGAATATAACAGGGTGATAGGAAATATGGAGTTGGAGCCTTTAATTGCAATTCCGATCTTTATTCATGATTTCTTATGTATTCACCCATTCAATGACGGGAACGGAAGAATGAGCAGATTACTTACAACGTTACTTCTTTATAGAAGCGGATTTTATGTCGGTAAATATATTTCTCTTGAAGCAAAGATAGCAAAGAACAAGGATCTATACTACAATTCTCTTGCCGAATCCCAGATCGGTTGGCACAAGGGAACAGAAGATGTTGTACCCTTTATTAAATATATTCTCGGAACAATTCTTGCCGCATACAAAGATTTTGAAGATCGAATGGCACTTGTAGAAACAAAACTCCCCGCTATTGAAATGGTAAAAAGAGCAAGTGAAAACAAGATCGGACGCTTCAACAAACAGGAAATCCGGGAACTTTGTCCGACACTCAGCGACAGTTCAATCGAAGGAGCTTTACGCAAATTGGTTGCCTCGGGTGAACTGCAACGAAATGGCAAAGGAAAGAATACTTGCTATTTTAGGTTGAAATAAAGAATTTGAAAGAGAGACATATATGAAAATCTCATATGAAGAACTTCTTGAAAAATACAATTTATTACTTGAGGAAAATCAAATTTTAAAAAGAGAAATTGCGATTCTTACCGGTCAATCAAAAATCACAGAAAACAATGATGAAAAAATAGTTTCCGTGAATAAATTCAGTTCGCCACAAGAAAAAATAAAGCTTTATCGTTCGCTTTTCCGTGGGAGAGAGGATGTTTTTGCACGACGCTGGTACAGCATAAAATCGGAGAAAAGCGGTTATCAGCCTGTTTGTGAAAACGAATGGGATAATGCATTGTGTGACAAGAAAAAATATAAATGCTCAGCTTGTCCTAATCGCAAGCTTGCGGCGCTCACGGACAAGGATATTTATGAGCATTTATCAGGTAAGGATTTATATGGCAGGGACGTTGTTGGCATTTATCCGATGCTGAACGATGAGACCTACTGTTTTTTATGTGCGGATTTTGATGAAGAAGACTTCAGAAAAGATGTATCGGTATTCAGAAATATTTGTGATGAAAACCGTATCCCTGTCAGCGTGGAAATTTCTCGTTCGGGCAACGGTGCTCACGCATGGATTTTCTTTAGTGAGCCTGTTCCTGCTGTCACTGCAAGAAAATTAGGCAGCGGAATATTGACAAAAGCAATGGAGAAAAGTATCATTTCTTTCAGTTCATATGATAGATTTTTTCCAAACCAGGACACGATGTCGAAAGGCGGTTTCGGGAATCTTGTTGCTTTGCCGCTTCAAGGAAATGCAAGAAAAATCGGAAACAGTATTTTTGTTGATGAAAACCTTAGACCGTATGACGATCAGTGGAAATATCTTGCAACTGTGCGAAAGCTTGATAAAAACAGTGTGGATAAGTTCGTTCAGATGTTTTGTAAAAACGGCGATTTGGGTGAGTTAATTTCAGATGCAGGAGTTCCGCCATGGAGCACACAAAAGCAAATTAAGTTTTCAACAGAAAAATTTCCCGAAAGCATAGAAATTGTTCGTTCAAATATGCTCTTTGTACCAAAGAAAAATCTTTCGGCAGATGCAATGAATAAAATTAAACGGTTGGCGGCTTTTAGAAATCCTGATTTTTACAAATCTCAGGCAATGCGGCTTTCAACGTATAATAAGCCGAGGATAATCTGTACGGCAGATATGTATGACGACTACTTAGCCCTGCCAAGGGGCTGTGAAGAAGCCCTTTGTGATTTATTGGACAAGTATCAAACTGAATATAAATTTGTTGATAAAACAAACTATGGCATGAAAATCTCTATTGAATTTAACGGCGAATTAAGAGATGAGCAAATGTCTGCGGCAGAAGCAATGCTTCAACATAATATCGGCGTCCTTTCTGCAACAACCGCTTTTGGTAAAACTGTTATCGCTTCGTATTTGATAGGTGAAAGAAAAACAAATACGCTTATACTTGTGCATACGCAAAGTCTTATGACACAGTGGAAAAAGGCTTTATCACAGTTCCTAAAGTTTAACATTAAAACGCCTGAAAAAGCAAAATGACGGCGAAAACAGAATTCACCGATTGGAGTTATCGGAGCAGGAAAGAATACACTGAATGGTGTTGTTGATGTAGCTGTTATGCAATCTCTCATCGCGGGCGATGAAATAAAAACACTTGTCAGAGATTACGGAATGATAATCGTTGATGAATGTCATCATGTTTCTGCTGTGAATTTTGAAAAGGTACTTAAATTTGCAAACGCAAAATTTGTTTGCGGACTAACAGCTACTCCCAAAAGACAGGACGGACATCAGCCTATAATATTCATGCAATGCGGTCCGATAAGGTATAAGGTTGACGCAAAAGCACAGGCGGAAAAACGAAATTTTGAACACTATCTTATTCCGAGATTTACAGCATTCCGTAGCTCAAGTTTGGATAAATCCGTGACAGAGCTTTATAAGGAGCTTGCCGAAAATCAATTCCGTAATCAATATATTACCAGCGATATTCTTGAGGCATTAAACAACAAGAGAACACCGATTGTTTTGACAGAACGACGGGAGCATGTGCTTGCACTTGAGAAGATGCTTTCTTCACAATGCAAAAATGTCGTTACTCTTGTCGGAACGCCTTCTCAAAAAAACGCCGTGAAGCATTAGAAAAATTGCGGTCAATTTCAAACGAAGAACAAATGGTTATTATTGCGACAGGAAAATATGTCGGGGAAGGCTTTGATCTTCCGAGATTGGATATGCTTTTCTTGGCTTTACCGATTTCATGGGAAGGCAAAGTTGCACAGTATGCAGGACGGCTTCACAGAGATTATCCGGGCAAAAAGGATGTTCGGATTTATGATTATGTAGATATTCATGTACCGATTCTCGAAAGAATGTATCAAAAAAGATTAAAAGGATATGCTTCGATAGGTTATAAAATCAGAACCGAAGGTAAAGAGAATTCGGCTCCCGAAATAATTTACAACAATGAAAATTATTTTGATGTTTTCTGCAAAGATATAATGTCGGCGCATGATGAAATTCTTATAGTCAGTCCGGTTTTGAGAAAAAATGCTGTTCGACGAATTATGAAATATTTGTCAAAGGCAATCTCTTTCGGAACAAGCGTGAAGATAATAACAGTCTCACTTACAGAACTAAAAGATTCGGCTAAAAAATCAATGGAGGATAGCATTACTTTACTAAGAAGTTGCGGAGTGAGTTTAACTCACAAGCCCAATGTCTATCAAAATTTTGCTGTAATTGATAATCGAAATGTTTGGTACGGCAACGTAAATTTTTTAGGCTATGATTCGATGGAGTCAAATGTATTACGCCTCGTAGGCTCTGATGTTGCTATGAAATTAAAAGATACATTGAGAGATTGAAAAAATTTGAGTAAATAAGCGGTTCGGCTTAGTCACATTTAAAACGAATAGAAAAATCCGTATCCCGATTTTAATTATAGCCACATTTTCATTATACTTAATTTTAATAGACAGGATAACGAGAACATCACCTTTAGACGATTAAGTTATGTATGCAAGATTTTAGAATATAGGTTTAAAATATTCTATATTGGCATGCCAGTAATGCTAATGACATTTGAATTGAACGAGATTTATTTGAGCTACTCAAAAAAGAACTTGTTAAATTGGAACTCTTTGTTGCCGACGTCATGACTGATTTATTTCTCAATATTAGATTATATATTAGCAATATATAAGCATAAAATATAGATCTTAAATTTTGCTTGTGTATGAAACTAAAACGATTTGTCGAATCCTTTGTTTTACAGGCTGAAATTAAGCAGAAATCTATAACATTTTGCGATTTTGCAATAAAAAAGCATTATAGATTTTGCGATTTCTGTAATCGGATAATATCAGTAAAAACCAAGTTTGATTTTTGCTACGTAAAGACAAACAAAAAGATCGCACGATGTGCGGTCTTTTTGTTTCTGTCGGCACCTCTGCACAGTTCTCTCACCTGCGACACCGCATTGCAGTAATGGAACGCGGCTGTTATCTGTCGAAGACAAAACAATCCGGTGAATTGTTTTGTCGTGGCGATACAATGAGGCAACGGCAGTTGCCGACAACATATTCAAAGTCACAGGTTCGAGCTGCTCGTACCTCGCAGTCACCCTTTTGTCACTCCGTGACATTTCCCCTGTCAGGGGAATCTCTGTTTGAGGCGCCATGATTGGGTAACAATAATCAAACCCAGCTGAAAGTCCTTGAATTGTCAAGAGCTTTCGTGCTTTTTATGGGCAATTTTTAAGGTTGAGTTTTAGTCAAACTTTTTTAAGACTAACAGGACTCGAACCTATGACATTTTAATACAATCACTTTTTTTAGACCGATATTCTATTTATTTAGTTTATCGGTCTTTTTTATTATGCTATTAAATTGAATTTTTGATTATAAAATCACATTTGTGCATTTTTGCGTTTTTTTCGTGCGTTTTTTCTTTTTATATTGATTTTTTACTTTGAATTTGTTAGAAAATAATTGTGATATCATTAATTGTAATTTCTTACGATTTTTTAGTCTGAAATTTGTTGATAACAGAGAACTTCAAAATTCTTCTTATTTTTTATGTAACAAAATGATAAAACAGTCATATATATATGGACGTTTATTATAAAGGCGATTCGGCTAAGAAGAGTTATAGTATATTATTATACTATTATTTTAATTTGATATTGGTATGGAAAGTAGGTGCGAAATATTTAATAATTGATTTAAATGGTTTGAAGGATGTGAATAAAAAAAGAGTTTTGTTTTGCAAAAATAAATTATGTAGAAGCGTATTTTTTTTACCATTGATGAAAATAATATTTTTTCAATGCAATGAATTTGAATATGCTCTATAAAATGGATTTTGTTATAGAAGTTTATTTAGAGGAGGTTAAAAAGTGAAACAACACAGTATTTCTATGAAAGTGATTGCGGTTATTCTGACGGTTATAATGATTGTTGGAATTCTTCCGATGACGGTTTTGGCGGAGGAGTTTAACGAAACTCAGCTTATGAAAACGGTTGAGATTGAGTCTGATAAAAAAGAAAAGTCACCGATTGTCGGCGAAGTGACTGACAAACGAGACGAAAACACAAAGGTCTTTGAGAGAAGAGATGGTTCCTATACGGCGGTCATTACTTCTGAGCCGATTCATTATGATGACAATGGCGAGTGGAAGGAAATCGACAATACTCTTGTCAAGACAAATAATAAGATTACGAACAAGGAAAACAGCTTTTCGGTTGATTTTCCGACTTCGATCGATTCAAACAGTACTGTTTCCGTTGCCGACGGAGACAGCACATTGTCTTTTTCAATGAACAATATCGGCACATCCGCTGCCGTTATAGATAATTCAGCGGTTGAGGGAACTCCAGAACTTTTGCAGTCGATAAATACAGGCTCGGCTGTTGAATATAAGAATATAGCGGACAATACAAATCTGAAATATGAATTGAATTCGGATGCTCTTAAAGAAAGTATTATTTTAAATTCTAAGCCGACTGCGGCAAAGGAATATTCGTATATTGTATCCTCATCTGGATCAATGACGCTTAATTCTGACGGAAGCGTAAACGTTTATGATAATTCCGAGGTTAAGTTTATTATCAGCGCACCGTATATGTTCGATGCCGAAAATAACACCTCGTATGATGTTAGCGTATCTCTTACGGAAAACAGCGACAGTACATATACATTGAAATATGTGCCGAACAGTGAATGGCTTTTATCAAAGGATCGCGTTTATCCCGTAACGATTGACCCAACCGTCAAGGTCAATCAGCAGAGGAAGATGGTTACTGCTCAGGTCGGCACGTGCAGTGCGTCCGAGGATGCCAGAACGAGATATTATTATCTTCAAAAGGATTCCGAAAACAGCACTGAACTTTATATGAGATTGACGGATGATTTCCTGTCTAACTTAGGTATAAACTATATTATTACAGGTGCCGAAGTCTCGCTGAATTGTATCGCTTTAGGTGATGATGACACTATCTCGGTTCACGAAATCAACAAGCCGTGGGACGCAGCAACAACCGAGTTTGTTTCAAAAGTTCCGGCAGTTCTTGATTTCAATGTTATTCGTGGTGGCGCGTCGACACAAAGGTACGTTTGGGATATAACGGACTTGGCTAACAAGTGGTCATTGGGCTTAAAGACAAATTATGGAGTTGTTTTCACCCCGTATAAAGATTCATCGTGCAATACTCAGATTTTTAATGAGACTTCGCTGAATTATACGGTGCACAGACCTTGGTTTGAAATTGATTATGTCGAGCCAAATCGTTTTACGGATGATGATGTGGAAAGCTTTGATGCAGGCCGTGCGGGAACATTGTATTTGAATAAGTACAGCGGTACATATTATGTTGAGCGCAGTGATTTGAGTCTCAACGGTAATGTTATGCCTGTTGAGGCAGGGGCGATATATAACCCTTGGGGTGCAGCGGTTGATACAGGTCTGTACACGGGCGCATATTGGATAAACAGTCATTTTATGAAGATGTTCTCATGCGGAACTGTTACCTATGACAATGCGCAAAGATCTGCGTTTGTGCTTTTCGATGTCGGCGGAGAAAGAACATATTTCTATGAAGTTGTTTCGTCCGACAGTGAATACGGTGTTATTCCCGAAAATTTCACGTCATCCTTTGCCGAGGACTATGTATATTATAAATCGGTGATCGGCGACAGCGATAAGTGCCTTTGGGTTAAGAAAGATGATACCGAGCATACAAATTATGATGAAATGAAAATCGAAACATCGGATTATATTTATTCTGTTGACAGTGCTAAGAGAGTGTGTGCAATCTCGAGTAAAAAAGGCGAAGGTACAACGAATATATCGTTTAAGGGACCGAGTTCATCAACTATTTCTGCGATAACCGACGGCGTTGGCAGAAAATATGATTGGCAGACAGGCTATGATGCAAACGGAAAGCCGCTTGCCGATAAGCTTGTAATTAAGTCAAGCGATGGCGCATTGATATCCGTTAATACCAAGAATGGAGCGGTCAATGTAGGCGTTGACTATGATTATACACTTACCGATTCGGGAGTAAGACAGCTTACCAAGATTACTTATCCCGACGGTGAGGAAGTTAATTACGAGTATAATACCGATAATTTGTTGACAAAGATGACCAATGTTGATGGCTCATATGTACAAATCAATTACCGAAAGGGCAGGGTCGTTGGAGTTGGAAACTATACAAGTGACGGAAAAAGAATTCATGGAATCAGTATAAAATATGATTCAGTTCACCAGCGTAGATTCACTTACACGGGCTTGGATTATGATTCATCATTTGTAGTTCTTCAGCAGTATGACCGTGAAATGAAGAAAAAATCCAGTGTTGACAACAGAGGGGATTTCTCCTATACTGAATATGACAGTAACGGAGATGTCGCTTCTTATTCTACAAACGAGGATGATGTTACAAATCTCATCACAAACGGCGATTTTTCATCGGCTGACGGCTGGGAAATGGTGCCGGCAGGTAAGAGTACGATTACCGATCAATTATATCGCTATGCCGACTCCTCCTTTGAAAATCTCGGTGAGGGAATGTGCTATGTCCATTCAAAGATAAACACAAATTACAGAGTTTACCGCAGTCTCCCGACGCTTGAAGCCAATGCCGACGGCGAGGTATACACCTTGTCAGGATGGGCGAGAAACGATTCTTATACATCTACGGGTAGCTATATCCATAACTACACGCACATGAACAGAACATTTGCGGTAGCGATTCTCGACAGCAACGGCGAGATTATTGCCAAGAGCGATTTCAGCCCTTATGTCAGATCGGCTTGGCAGTTTACGGCTGTTTCTTTCAAGCTCAAAGAACCCGTTGAAAATGCCAAGGTTGCAATGATTCTTGATAATCAGGTTCATTTCGCAATGTTTGACGATTTGCGATTGGTTAAATCGACCTCGAGCTACTGCGTTGAGGAGGAAGACGAGACTCTTGATACCTCGTCTATCGGAACGGATCAGACCGTCACAGTCAACGGAACAACCTACCGCCTTGAGCAGTGCGGATGTTCCTGCGCTCAGTGCACACAGACGCATACCGTAACCATTGATTCCGAGGAAACGGAAGTTTACTACAACTGCGCTTGCTTCAAGGATAATGTTGACTGCGATTGCTTCGGCTGCCGACAGGAGAGAAGCAAGAACACAACCAAAAATAGCAACGGTGATTTGCTGACCGATACTGTTACAAACGGCAGTAAGGTAATGACGAATGTGTCGAATACTTATACCGAAAACAGGAATTACCTTGCTTCATCATCGGACAGTGCAGGCAACACGGTTTATTACAATTACAATGCGAATACAGGTATGCTCGATTCTTATTCGCTCACGGGTGCCGACAGTAATCTTATGCAGTATACCTATAATGCGGTCGGCGCACTTGAAAAGGTTACTCAGGCGGTCAGCGGACTTTCTTCGGGCAATACAATGTCTGCCGAATATACTTATTCGGGCGACAGAATAACCTCAATGTCGCATAGCGGCTCGGTATATACCTTTGAGTACAATACCTTTGGCAACGTAACCAATATCAAGGTTGCGGGCAGTGCCGACTCTGAGAATAAGCAGTCGATCGTTTCCTACGGCTACGATTCAAAACAGAGGAATAATAAAATAACATACGGTAACGGAACTGTTATTTCATATTCCTACAATGACGATGGAAATATCTCGGAGATTTCGTACAGCACGGGTCAGAAATATACCTATACATACAACGAGGATAAAGCCCTCACTGCGTCGTACGACTATTCAAGTATGCTTGCTTCAATTTATGAGGACGGCAGAGTTTCGGCGATGAGGCTGTTTACCGTTGCAAATTCTCAGCCCGTGCTCGGTGAGACGGTATATTCCTACTCGGTGAACGATGACGGAGAGGAAAATGTTACGATCTTCGGCAGAGCATATACAAAGCATACTCCGACCGAGGAATATCTTGTCGATTCAGATTCTGTGAAGAAAATCGAAAAGACGACTTACGGCTATTACACAATCAATAGCGAATCTGTCAGTGACTTCTTCGGCAGAACAACCGATAAAAAGTTCACATTTGTAAACGGTGACGATATCGCTCCGAATTTCGGAACGGAGTACACCTATGCCGACACCGAAACAACGGCAACGAACAAGATCAGCCGAGTTAAAAACACGCTCAACGGCGCAGTGAAATCCGATTACGGCTATACATACGACAACAGAGGAAATATCCTCACCGTCAGTAAGTCGGGCGTGCTGTTCCAGCAGTATGTCTATGACGAGGCAAGTCAGGTCAAGGCGGAATATAACTACGCCGAAAAGACGGCAATGACCTATGTTTACGATGCAAACGGAAACATAGTTTCCAAAACACCGTACACAAACGTCACAAGCTCCGACCTTTCAACCGCAACTCAGGGTACGGCTATCGTATACGGTTACGGCGACAGCAACTGGTCTGATAAGCTGACGTCATATAACGGACAGACGATAAGCTATGACGCAAGCGGAAACCCGACATCATACAGGGGAGAGACGGTAACATGGAACGGCAGACTTATGACGTCGTACACCAAGGACGACCGACGCTATGAGTATTCGTACAACTCTGACGGAATGAGAACCGTCAAAAGAGTGTATGAGGGCGACGGGCTTGTCTACACATTTACCTACATTTGGGACGGTGACGTACTCCTTGCTGGCAGAATGGAAAGGCCGGGTGATAACGAATCCATTACGATAAGATATCTCTATGACGACAGCGGCGAGCTTTACGGAATGGATTATAACGGAAACGGATATTTCGCTTTCATTAAGAATCTGCAGGGCGATATTGTTTCGATTGTTCCGCTCGACTCCGAAAGCAATGTCGAAGTCAACATGGAGTATGACGCATGGGGTAAGCCGATAATAAAGCAGGCTTCTTCGGCGGCAGAGGGCTTGCTGATGGCAATGCTGATGGCTGTTACAAATGTCGGCTATCGTGGCTATTTCTACGACTTTGAAACAGAACTTTACTATCTCCGCTCCCGTTACTATGATCCCGAAACAGGAAGATTCATCAATGCGGATGATACGGATTATTTGGGATATGATGATACTCCGCTCAGTATGAATTTGTTTTCTTATTGTGAAAATAATCCGGTGAACTGCATTGATCTTTGGGGTACGTATAATTATGGTGCTGTAAATGGAAAAATAGGTAATTACATACCCGAGATGAGAAGAAAGTTTGAAGGTATGAGAAAAATTACATTGTTTTCATCGTATAAACCCAATGGAAGTACAATACAACCCAGTGCAACTTATCGTAATTATTATGTGTATAAAGGATATGGTCAGGTGATAGATGGAAAACGCACCACTATATTTTTAAATTATCACCCAGTGTCGTCGAGTCCTTTTAGAAAAAGAGCAAAAATATATGTAATGTCAAAAGAAGCATGGCTTTTATGGTATACCAAGCAAAATTCAAATATTATCACAAAATTTGATGGTGCAATTAGAAGAGCACTAGGAATTAGTCAATCAAATTGGGATATGACACTTGATGCTTTACAAGAACAAACCATATATAGTAAAGTTGCGATTGGAGCTTCCCTATATAGCTTTATTGTATCTGTGGCAGATCAAATTTCAAAACGAAAGCCCAAATATAAGTTTGTATATGATATCTGTAAAAAATATAAAAATAAAAATCAGAAAATTTATATTTTATGGTCGTTAGAAACCTTGGATTATAGAATTATTTCATCTAGGGGTGCAAAAAAATATTACGGATGGGTAGTTTCAGGATCACAGAATTTGTTCTAAATGGAGGTAGACTATGAAGAAAGTATTAATTTGTATTTCGTCTTTAGTGATAGTGTTAATACTGATTATAGGAGTGGAATATTGTTATTCAAACGAAAAAATTGAATTTATCGGTGAAGCGAAGAATCTTGAATACTACTTTGAAAAAATGTATTTTTATAATACTTTGCAGGATGAATTTGACGCTACGGCAAATATGCTAAAATCGGATACAAATATAATTGCGCTTGATGCGAATAGTAAAATTCAATTTAAATTGCCGCATAAACCGATTCGCATTTATGAATTATCTGCAAACGAACCCAACGGTAAAATGAAAATATATTATGACAAGAAAACCAAGTTATACACCCTTTCTGATTTATTTGAAAACGAAGTATGTGAGTACGATATAGTTGTTGATTATGGAATCATTAAAAATCTTTACTGTTTCCAAGTTTATAATAAAACGTATATTGAAAAATACGGTTCGGAAAAGTTGACGGCGGATATGATAAAAAGTTCCTACGATTTATCAAAAAGTTCAAGGACGGTTGTTGTGAACTTAAACAAAAATAAGTATCAGTGCGGTGATTTTAGCTTTGGATTTTCCGTTCATAATGGTGAAAATAGTTTAATAGCCTGTTCTTTTTTCAAAGTTGAGAAACAGATAGGAAACGACTGGTATATTATCAACGAAAAAGATACATCATATAATGCAAACGGTTATGAGAAAATAAAAAAACAAGTTGAAACAGCGATTAATCCAAATACCGACAGGATGTTTGAATTAGGGATGAGCGTTGAGGCTTTGTTTGAATTATCTGATCTTATAAGCGGAACATATAGAATTGTTATTCCTTATGAGTGCAATGGAAACGATAACTATACAATTTCAGCACCTTTCACAATTGGATATGTTGATTGAACAATTGAAATAAACATAACATCATACCAGAAAATATTTTATGACGTATTTTTTCAGACCGACAAAGATGATACCTATGCCCTCCCGATACCAACGTGGGCATGGTATCATAAAATGCACACGGTTGCTAAAATACGACTCCTTTCCAAACGTAAAACGGCAACCGTGTGCGGCACCCTCCACCATAGGCGCCCCTTTAGGGGAGTCGGCGATGGTGGGGATAAAGACACGCTCGCTGAGAACTTAGTGAGAATAGTCAAAAGAGTATATTGGACGACGAGTTGTCTGCACACATATAAGGTGGTATGTATTTATTATAATATTATATTTGACATATAAATGTTTTTATCATTTGATGAATTGTTAGAAATTAGCTTTATTAATATAATAAATTTGAAAGGATGTTTAATATGTATTCATTATATATTCCTAAATATCAAAATGAGCGCGGCGAATTCTTAATTACAAAAGTTATAAGGGAATATACTGAAAGAGCTCCCAAGCTAAACTGTATTCTTTCTTCGCCGGGATATTTAAGTAATAGGATAAATACAATTGACCTATTTGTTGACAAAATGTGCGGCTCAGTTTTGCACAGAAGTCCCCTTTCAATAGGTTTATTTAACGGAATGAATGGAAATAAATCTTTAGGAACAACAACGATAGTTGAATATCATAATATGCGCTTCAGAAAATACGGAATAAACGCCCTCACAATAAATTGCAAGAAGCAAAAAGATCATAGAAAAATGATGTTCTTTATTTATGATCCTGAGAATTATTCTAAAGAAATCAATATACTCAACGATAATTCCGGTGACAAAACAGATTTTATTGACCGGTATATTAATAAAATAAAAGTTAAAGGAATATTGATTGGCTCAAGTAATCAAAGTCATAATACATATTTTTCATACGATGCCTCAAAGGGTGAAGCGGATTTGCTGATGTTTACAGATGAAATTTTTGCAAAACATATGACAACTCTCATAAATTTAAGTTCGAATTATCCAAATGACAATTTTGATGGTTGCGTTTTATCAAAAAGTATTGCCGGATGTATAGATGACGGCGGAGATTATTTGAATTCTATACTGAAAGATTTTTTGTTAAATAATATTTTATAATAAATATTATTATATAGTTACATAAATAAATTAAACTTAACAGCAGATAGGGTATAAGGTTGTCGCAACTTTATACCCTTTTCTGCTATAAATAATTGACAAAATTTATTGGTGTATAGGGAGCGTCTGTCGAAAGATACACAAAAACAATCATTATATAAATTTTATCTTGACAAGCGAACAAACGTTCGGTATAATATGAGCAATGAAACAAGTAAAAAAACGAGAGATAAGTGTTTGAGGTAGC
>OIZV01000228.1_pt1 | contig 34601 bp, 19 predicted proteins | sample 1588681 | NCBI WGS metagenome assembly OIZV01 (sample SAMN03283281) | human gut metagenome | biome: human-associated habitat; material: feces | host: Homo sapiens | place: Peru | collected 2012 | reverse complement strand
GCTGACGACACAATAGTATTGGAATCCGTTGCAGTCTGTATCTGTGACCCCGGACGTATAGCTTGCGCTGTTCGCATTTTTGATGTCGACGAATCCCTTTCCGTCATTCCTGTTAATCTTCCACTGATAGTTCAGGTTCATGCCTGTTGCGGTCACTTCAAAGACTGCCTTTTCCCCTGCCTTCACAGATGCATTTACAGGCTGTGCACTGATTGCAGGAGCATCCACATGATACAGCTCGACGTCACCGGTCAGATTGTCATAATTGGTATCCGTGGGCGTAAAGCACCACACATAGATTGTGTTGGCCTCAACCACGGTGTCATCGGGCATTGTCTCGCCCTCATAATCTATCCACTCCAGCACGCCTTCCGCAGGGTTCAGGGTACTACCCTCCAGCGTCAGCTTCGCATCCGCCAGCGTCTTACCGTCTGTGGTAATCTTCGTGTACTTAGGCTCACCGGTCGTAACAGCCTGAGTAATTAAAATTTCAAAGCAGTCACTGGTAATCTCATTGTACTCGGCATCGCCTGCCTTGGTGGCTCTGATCACAATGAAGCCTGCCTTGACCGGAGTCAGGACACCGTCTGCGCTGATGATCGCGTCGCCGTCGCCTGCTTCAATGCTGTAGGTCACTGCGCCTGTACCGGAACCGCCGGTAGTGCCCAGCTTCAACTTCTGGTCGTAGGCCACGACGTCGCCACCGATAATAGTCAACGGCTCCTGATTATCCTTTTCCGTCAGGGTGATGACCACATTGACGGTAGCGTCTTTATAGTTCTTGGACTGGATCGTCACCGGCAGGGTCACTTTATTGCCTATCGCGCCTTTACCAGTCAGCGTATACTTCACAACACCATTGGTATCCACGGAGGGAGCGCCTTCAATGATGCCCGTGTCTCCGGTAGGCGTACCGGGCATATAGTTACTTGCACCTGCCACGAGCTCCGCTACACTGACTGTCTTCTCTCCGGTCAGCGTGAACCTGTAGCTTACTTCAATATTCTTCAGTTCGGGAGCGTCATCCTGATTGATCGTCAGTGTACCGATTGCAAAAGACTCGGCATCATAGTTAGTGCCACGGGCCACATCAACGGTCACAACGTATCTGCCCGCATCAGTAGGAGCCACCTCGCTTCTGTTGTACTTCACAGTGATGTTGCCCATACCCTCGATACCGTCCGCAACCTTGACGGTTACAGCCTTGGCATTGCCGTCATAGGTCAGCTGTTCTGCAAAGTTGGTGTCACAGGTGAAGTTGTTCCATATAGGTTTAATCCTGTTAATCGTCCATGTCGTGGTTGCCGTTCCGGCGTAGTTGCCCGTGCCATTGATCGTCAGGGTAATGTCACCGGCATTGGCAGCCTTGTTGCTGCCTTCCTCAATGACATAATCCGTATTCGCAAGCTGTATTCCGTCAGACAGTGTCACGGACTCAATGCTCACCGTCTGCTTCGAACCGCTATAATTAAAGCTGTCTTTCACCAGCTTGATGGTCGCACGGTCGATGGACTTCGGCGCGATGGTGAAGGTCTTGGAAGCCGTTCTCATATAGTTGCCCATGCCGGTGATGATCAGTGTTGCAGTACCGGCATTGCGATTGTCAGAATAGCTGAAAGTAAAGTCCTTACCGGATTCCAATGTATGCGAGCCGTCCTTGATGATAACGGAAGTAGGCTCAATGTCATTGCCGGTGTACGTCTGAGCGGAGATTTCACCAATCATATCTGCACTGACCGCCTTCTGTGTCACAGGGATGAACAATGTAGTAGCGGTACCTTCGTGGGTTTCGCAGGAATAGGTCGCCGTCAGCGTCGCGCCGGTAGTATCCGCCTTCATCGCCTTGATAGTCGGAGTTGCGGTAGTTCCACCGGAAACAATCTTCAAAATAGTTTCATCGGAACTGCTCCAGTGCCATGTGCCGCCATCGGGGGTGCCCTCGTTCTTAGTGGCGGTCAGGGTAAATTCGTCACCATAGGTCACGGCAGGCGCATCCGTGATCTTAACGTCTGCGTCATACTTATTCACCACAGTCACGGTGATGGTCTCAGCAGCCGGTGCCACGAAGTTTTCAGTGGCATCGGCAGTCACCTCGATCGTAAAAATGCTTCCAGCGGGTACAACGCTTGTAGCCGCCAGCTTGTTACCCGTAAGCGTAATGCCATTGGGCGCATTAGCACCCAGCGCATAGGTCAGCTTTGCACCACTGTCATCGTTGTCGTCGAAAGATGCCCATTCTGAGATGTCCACTTCCGAGCCATTGTTTAAAATCACCTGCGATTTATTAGGAACATCGATAACAGGTATAGCCTTTTCAATGGTAAATTTCCATTCATCCAGCGTCAAGTCGTTTTCGCTGGCCTTATAGTTCTGGCTCTCCGCTACCTTGATCTGAACGGTGTAGGTGCCCGCATTTATGGGATCAGTCCTAACGTCACCCTTCCAGTACGATACAGTGATTTTGCTCTGGTCGATCTTCTCGGACGTAACGGTTGCTTCTTTGGCAGTGCCGTCGTAAGTCAGGTTTTTCGGTGCGGTAAAGGTAAAGATATCCATATTCTTCCCAGGCTCTGCCTGGTAGATGGTATAGCTCACACTGGCGGTAGCTTTTTCGCCGTTCACACCTTTGAGGGTAATGCTGGCGGTATAGTCACCGGCATTGGTAGGCTCGCTGCCTGCAGGGAGACTATTATTCGCCCCGTCTCCCATCGTGTAGCTGATCTCAGGAGCTTTTACACCATCGGGAAGAGTATTATTAATAAGCTTTGCTGCTTTGGGGTTGCCGTCGTAGGCCATGTTACCCGTAGGTCCCTGGATTGTCACGCTGCCACCCTTGGTTCCGTCTACTCCGCAGACAGCCCTGATGGACTGCGTGCTACTCTTCTCAAAGTTCCAGCTGTGCTCATGCAGCCTAAGATAAAGGTTCCCGCCATTCTCGTACACATCATACGGCGTACCCGTTGTATCCGTCGCATCCGATTTAAATATCTTGGTATAATTCAAATCGCTGCTCGCACTCGTAGCAAACTGAACCGGGGTGCCATCGCTCGGCTTGGCTTTTGTCGTCACGCCGATGGACGCATCCTCTGTCAGACCTTCATTGATATTAATATAACTAAAATACTCCGCGGTCACCGGACAGATATAGACATTACCTGCAATACCGGCATCGCCCTCATCATACACACCCGTCTCGTTGTTCTCCTTACCATTAATCCAGTTGTCATGAATCTTCGCCTTGCCGGACACATGGAAGGCAGCCGTGTATACATACACGTTACCGTTTGTTTTTGAATTATCTGCAGTATTATTGCCGGTGATCTCACCGCCTGACATAGTAAAAGTACCGTAAGAGCCAACATATACACCGCCGCCCGTGTCGGCTTCGTTGCCGCTGATCTCACCGCCTGACATGTTGAATTTAGGTTTAGTCACGCTGTCACCATGCACATATACGCCGCCGCCATTGGTGGCTTTGTTGCCGCTGATCTCACCGCCTGACATGTTAAATTCCGTCCCAACATACTTACTATTAGCACAATTTATATACACGCCGCCGCCATTGGTGGCTTTGTTGCCGCTGATCTCACCGCCTGACATGTTGAATTTACTTTCCACATTAATACATACGCCTTGCTGCGTGTTGGCTGTGATCTTACCGTCATACATATTGAAGGTGCCTCCAAAGCTGTTTCCCCCCACAACCACGCCCGTAGCGTTTTTGGTGATCGTACCGCCATACATGTTAAAAGTGCCATACCCATTCACACCAGCCAGACTGCAATTTTTGATAATGCCACCATACATATTAAAGGATGAAGTCCCAAAGGAAACACCACTACTTGTCTTTGAGGTGATATAACCATTCTCAGTATTAGCACTAGCGCAGTCACACAGAGATAAAATTCTGTTGGAACCATTCGGAATCCTAATAGCGCACACTCCATTGTTTTGCGTAATGTTGTGCCCATTCAGACAGAGACTCACATAACCGGAGATTTTAATGGAAGGTAAATTCTGGTTGTTCTCAGGAGGGGTATAACTAACAATCTCAATATCAGTTTCAAGATAATAGTTGCCCGTCTCTAGTTCATAGGAATGATCACCATCTTTCATCTTCCACTCAACGCCGTTTTTCATTAGTATACCATCTTTATATGACAGCGGTATCCAGTCGGTCACAACTTCGTGAGAGTCTTCATGACCGTTGCAGGTTGCACCGCAGATGGGATGGTTAGTATGCCCGCCGTTCTGCGCCGCTACAAATGTAGTCAGAGCTGTACATGTACAGATAGCATAATAGCGCGCCATATCCAGCTTGGCAAGCTGCGCCTCGTCCAGTGCCTCCATCGCCTTGTCAATGGCGATCAGCTGTGCCTGAAGCTCGTCCGCGTTCTCCGCCGTTATGCTCTCCGGCAAAGCGTCAATAAGCGCCTGCGCCGCCTGTACAGCCGCATCCTGTCCTGCGTCACCGCCGCTGACATCTCCACCGCTTACGTCGCCGGTGATGTTCCCAGCCGTGGTGTCGTCACCGGAATCGTTACCGATAGCGTCCTCACCGCTGCTGTAGACATCGGCAGTACTTTCGCCGCTCTGCGCCTCCTGTTCTGCCGCTGCTCCTGCTTCCTCCGCAAACGCCACCGTGGGCGTCATGGAGAGGCTGAGCGCAAGTGCCATGAATAAACTTAATACCCGTTTCTTCATATAGAACCTCCTTTGGTTATGTGAACCTGTTCACATCTTATTCACATTTGTACCTTATAAATCCTTTTCCGCTATATTATACAACGTCCCTTCGGGGACAAGTCAAGCCTTTTGAAAAAATAATTGTAAAATTTAGCGGAGAGACGCTGCTTTTGTCACGATACCATAAAGCATATAAAATCCCCTTTTAATTTACCTGCCAAGCGATGGACATGCAAAAGCAGTGTACACATATGATGTACACTGTCGATGAAAAAATATGAAATATAAATTTGGAGGATGTTTATAGGATACTATCTCCGATTGAGAGATCTACGGGAAGATAAGGATTTAACCATAAGAGAACTTGCAGGCTAAAAAAGCCTGTCCCCTTGAGTTGCAGAGAATGGGCTTTTGCCCCCAACATCTTGTCACTAAGAGTAAGACCTTGCCACGCTATGTACCGACCCTGCCAATAAAAACATCTCGCCGGCATTATTCCTCCGTTTTCTCCGCGATCCACTCCTGCACGATCGCTTCATCGACCCCCGCCGCCTCTGCGATCTGCTGTAAGGGGATATTCTGCTTCGCCAGATTCCTCACCATAGTGCGGAGTGCGGCGGTGCGTCCCTCACGGATTCCGACAGCATGTCCAGTCTCCATTCCCTCACGCACTCCAGCGGCATGCCCTTCCTGCATTCCAGCCGCGCGTCCAGTCTCCATTCCCTCGCGGATTCCAGCGGCATGTCCCTCACGGACTCCAGCATCATATCCATCCTGTCTCCCATGCTCATACTCTGCCTCACGGTATTTCTTCTCTTCCAGCTCCTGATCGTACTCAAAAATGCTCACCTTCAAAACCTCCGCCCGATTGCGGGACAGGAACTCCGACAGAATCCCCTCCCGGATGCACTCTGTGATGGCACGCTCCACTGCCTGGTTCAACTCCATCTGCGCTGCATATTTCCGCACTCTTGCGACATACTGCGAATACTCCCTTAAGATACGGCACTGTTCCATCAACTCCCTGTTATGCCCCTCGTTGATGTTCAACATCGTCACCTTCAGCTCCAGATCCGGCTCTCCCTGTAAGTTCTCATACGCCGCCGATAGCCGCAGTTCTTCCCTGTCTGCGACCTGCCCCGTTCCATTATAAAACACCAAAAACTTCGGCGCGGGCAATCTTAACAGTACCGAAGAATAGAGAGACTTGTCCTTCACAAGAACCTGATATTCGCTTGCAATGTAAAACAGATTCCGCAGCGGAATGTTCGGATTGTAGGTTGACTGGTGCTCACACAGATAAAGCCGCGTATCCACCAGAAACGCCACATCATTCTTCATCCCGAGATACACCGCGCTCTCCAACGTAACAATGTCCAGCGCATCCGCATCCGTGTAATTCCTCCCCGTCACAGCATTGTACAGGGACAGCAAATTCTTTCTGTCCGAAAAAAGCCAGCGGAAAATCGTGTCCTTGTACTTGCGGTTTGCCTCCGGCAGTTTCACAGTAGTTCCATGTTCCATATGCAATTCCTCCTTTTTGCAGGAAGAACCCTTCAGGCACTCCTGCTCTCAACTAAAATAAAATGTGATTGAAAAGCATAGATTCCTGAAATGATTTAAGAACACAGATGGTAATTTCACCACAGATTTTCTAAAATATATGCTTTTGATATAGTTTACCATAATGTATGGCGGTTTTGCAAGCCCTAAAATGGATATGAACCGGAGGAACGTTTCTTCTGCCATACAAGAGAGAAATCGCACGTGCAGCTTAAAGAGTTTGACGCCTTTCGCATGCACAGACACTGAAAAACTACCTGCGCTTTGGCGGGCTTGCCTATTTCCGCATGCACAGATGCCTGAAAACTACCTGCGCTTTGGCAGGCTTGCCTATTTCCGCATGCACAGACGTCTAAAAACTACCTGCACTTTGGCGAGTCTGCCAATTTCCGCTGGTACAAATGCCGGAGAAGTACGTGCATCGCAGCGGTTTTGCTGCTTGTCGCATGTATAGATGCAGGGTGCCATGCCGCAACAAGATGCCGCGGCAGGATACCAAGGTCAAAAGCAACATCCCTCTGGCACCCCAAGACAAAAGAAACGTCTCTCTGGCTCAGAGGTAGGTCTCGCGCATCCGCTGCGATGCTGCCTCCACGGCATCGTGGAAGCCCCGCGCAGACAGCCGCACTGCGCCGTCTCCCCAGATAATCATCTGCTCCAGCGCATCCGAGGTTGCGACCGTCACACGGTGCTTTTTGCCGATCTCATGCACCGTCTTCTCGATATACTGATCCGCCGTCTCCGCCTCTTTCGTATAGACCACATAAATATTATGATACTTCTGCACCGAGCGCTGCCCGCCCTTGACCTTGTAGGCATCAAAGACCAGTATCAGCGTTGCGCCGTGAAAGCCCTGAAAATTACAGCAGATGTCCATCAGCCTGTCCCTCGCACTGTCAAGGTTCAGCTCTGCAAGCGCCCGCAACTCATCCCACGCAAAGATAATGTTGTAGCCGTCCACAAGGAAAAATTCCTCCGGCTTCTCTTTCTCGTTCTTCCGCCACTGCTTCTGCGGCTCCTCCGCAGGAACCTCTTCCTTCCTTGCACTGCCGGTATTCAGCTGATGGTAACGGTAGGGTTCATAGGACTGCGCCGTCTTTTTATAGGTCTGCTGAAAGATCGCCTCTATCTCCTCCTGCGTGATATAGCCCGAGGATGCCTCACCGGCACCACCCGGGTGCTTCCGCTGTGCCCTGTCCGGATAGCTCCCGGCGTCCGCCTCCTCGCTCTCCCCGTCAGGCTGCCACCCGCTCTCCAGATGCGCGTACTGCGGGACGTCCTGCCATTCGACAATCGTTCCCGCACCGTGGGAGCAGAATACCGATGCCGACGGATTCTCCGTGTCCGCATCCGGGTCATAGCCGATTCCGAGGACTACCTCCTCCTCATTATGACAGGGCTCGTAGCCCTTCAGCATACAGGAGAGCCGTCCACGGCCTCTCGTATAAGCGTTGACCTCCCGCTGGTACTCCCGCATCGTCGCTACCGGAGCGCTCCCTGTCAGCGTGCTCATCTCCCCCTCCGTCACGGGCGGTTCAAAGCTTCCCGACATTCTCTGGATATCCGACATTGCGCGGCCGAGCTGCTCCGTCGGCACCTCAAGCGCGAAGGAAAACACCGGCTCCAGCAGCACGCTCTTGCACTGCATCAGCCCCTGTCGCAGCGCCCGGTAGGTCGCCTGCCGGAAGTCTCCTCCCTCCGTATGCTTGATGTGCGCCCTTCCGGTCAGCAGCGTAATCTTCACGTCTGTCAGCGGCGAGCCCGTCAGCACCCCCGGGTGCGCCCTCTCCTCCAGATGGGACAGAATCAGCCGCTGCCAGTTCCTGTCAAGCACATCCTCGCTGCATGTCGTCGCAAGCTCCAGCCCGCTCCCCGGTTCTCCCGGCTCCAGCAAAAGCTGTACTTCAGCATAATGGCGCAGCGGCTCGAAATGCCCGATGCCCACCGCCTTTGACGCAATCGTCTCCTTGTAGAGAAGCTGTCCGTCGTCGAAGCTTACCTCCAGCCCAAAGCGTTCCCGGATCAGACTCTGCAGGATCTGCGTCTGAACCTCGCCCATGACCTGCACATGGATTTCCTTCGCCTTTTCCCGCCAGACGACATTCAGCTCCGGCTCTTCCTCCTCCAGCTTCCGCATCTGCCCGAGGAGCTTTACCATATCCGTTCCCTCCGGCGCAACCAGCCGGTAGGTCAGCACCGGCACAAGGACGGGCTGCTCATTCCGCCCTTCTTCTCCCAGACCTTCTCCCGCGAAGGTTCGCCCGAGCCCGGTCACGGCGCAGATGCCTCCCGCTTCTACCTTCTCCGCCGCCCGGAAGCCCGCTCCGTCGCAGATTCTCAGGGTATCCGCCTTCTCCTCCCAGCGTTCCTCCTCCGACGCGGCACTGCAATGGTTGTCCAGAAGCATTTTCACGCGCAGCACACCGCCCGTCACCTTCAGATGCGTCAGACGGTTTCCCGCCGCATCTCTGGAAATCTTATAGACCCTCGCCCTGAATGCCTCGGGATATTCCTTCTCCTGCGCGAACCGGCAGAGACCGTCAAGCAGCTCCTCCACACCGTCAAGCTGCAAAGCCGCCCCAAAATAACAGGGAAAGAGCCGCCTGTCCCTGACCGCAGCCGCTATCGCCGCGTCACTGAGTTCTCCACTCTCCAGATATTCCTCCAGAAGCGCTTCACTGCACATGGCGACTTCTTCCCGCCACTGCGCGGAATCATCCGCCGCCCGGTCAAAAGCAACGCACCCGCTGTCGAGCCTGTCCTTCAGCTCCTCCATCAGCTTCGCCCGGTTTGTATCCGGCTGATCCATTTTGTTAATGAAGAGAAAGGTCGGAATCCGGTATTTCTGCAACAGCTTCCAGAGCGTCGCCGTATGCGCCTGCACGCCGTCCGAACCGCTGATGACCAACAAGGCGTAGTCCAGCACCTGAAGTGTCCGCTCCATCTCCGCGGAAAAATCCACATGCCCGGGCGTATCCAGCAATATAATCTCCCTGTTCCGCCATTCCAGATTTGCCTGCTTGGAGAAGATCGTGATTCCCCTCTCCCGCTCAAGCGCAAAATTGTCCAGAAAGGCATCTCCGTGATCCACCCTGCCCGGTTTTCTAAGTTCTCCCGCCGTGTAGAGCAATGCCTCGGAAAGCGTGGTCTTCCCCGCATCGACATGTGCCAGTATTCCTAAGACAATCTTTGAGCTGCGCATATTTTCAAAATTCCTTTCCGTTGTTCTTGACAATTTTCCCCAAAATCCTTATAGTAGTCTGGAAAAGCTGCATAGCAGCCATAAAACCGCTAGGGGAGCACATCGCTGAGATTGAAGCAGGCATAACCGCTTCTAACCCTCACTACTTGAACCGGGTAATACCGGCGTAAGGAAGCAACGCAGAAAGCCATACGGTCGTTCTGCATCCGCAAAATGCGGAGCCGATGTTGTCCCTCCTTAGCCAGAATAAGGAGGATTTTTTTATGAAAGACAAAAAAACAAAAATCTTAGTTGAGGGGGCCGTCATGGTAGCCCTCGCCACGGTTCTGAGCTTTATCCGGGTATTTAAACTCCCCTGGGGCGGCTCCATCACCCTTCTCTCCATGCTTCCCATCGTTCTCTTTTCCATCCGCAGAGGCGTCGGCGCCGGTCTCATGACAGCTTTCGCTTTCTCACTCATCCAGTTTGCGCAGGGTGTCATGGACGGTCTCTTCGGCTGGGGACTTACCCCCGGTATGCTCATCGCCTGCATCTTCCTTGATTATCTCGGCGCCTTCACCGTGCTCGGCATCGCCGGACTCTTCCGCAAGAAAGGCCTTCCCGGATGGATTGGCGGCATCACCCTCGCAGTCGGACTGCGCTTCGTCCTGCACTTCCTGAGCGGCGTTGTCATCTGGCACAGCTTCGGAGAGCTCTGGAACGGCTTCGCCACCGATAACACCTACCTCTACAGCTTCCTATATAACGGCTGCTACATGCTGCCCGAGCTGATCTTCACACTGGCAGGCGCAATCGCCCTCCTCAAAGTCCCCCAGACCAAACGGTTCTTGCTAACGGAGGAGTAGACCTAAATATTTTAATTCCCGGAAATCCATAGATAATAAATATAGGTAAAGTGACGTTGCACAAAATGCACAGACCACCGCAGGCACGCTCTCGCTACCTTCCGCACGCAGCGGTGCGTAAGCTGTCAAAGTACGCCAGCTAAGCACCGGCGGCTCCAGAGTGCGCTGCTTGTGGTCAGGTGCATTCTGCACAACTGTTACCCGCTTGTAGTTATACATTCCGCGCAACGTCCCATGCAGAGACCCACACACTGAAATCCCCCTAATACCTCTCCAGATGGAAGGAGTACAACAGCTTCTCCGTGACCGGTCTCTGCCTGAGCTTCGTCAGCGCCTCGCTGTAATAATCCAGCTGCGTCTCATAACGGTTTCTCAGCTCCTCCATCGTAGAGACCGCATCCGTTTTATAATCGAGCAGTACGATACCGTCCCCCTCCTCAAAGAACACATCGATGATTCCCTGAATCAGCACACTCTCCGTATCAGGGAAATCCCCGCCCAGCTTCGCCGCACTGACTCCCATGACAAAGGGCTGCTCCCTGTATAATTTCCCTTCGCGCTGCGCGGCGAGCATCCGGTATGCCAGTTCCGATTCCAGAAAATGCAACAGCTTGCGCACATTGACCGCGTCGGCATACTCCCGCTTTAAACGCCTGCTTGCAACCTCCGCCTCGAGAAAGGCTCTCAGCACAACCGCCGTCTTATCCTGCCTCCAATGTCCGCGATAGGTCTCGTAATCCTCCCCAGGCGCACCGCCAAGCTCAGAGATCAACTGTTCAAAATCCATCAGCTCCATCACCCTGTGGTAAGCGTTACCGCGAACCGTTCCGCTGACCGCTTCCTCCTCCCTGCGGAAGGTGGGAATATAGGGCTGTACCTCCTTCTCCTCGAAGGTGTGATATGCCGCCTCGTCCTTGTCAGCCATGGCGGCGATCTTTAATTCGGAAACCGTGGTCTTCGTGTACAATCCGGCAAGCTTTTCAAACGCATACTTCTCCCGGAGACGGCTGCGGAGTTTCGCCAGCGCCTCCGCGTCCCCATATTCCCCCGCATGCTCGAGCAGCCTTTCCCTGCCGCCAAGCTCGATCTGTTCCCTGAGATCTCCCATCGCCAGATCCGTCTCATTCCACACTGACACCCGGATTCCTGTCTTGCCGAGCACCGGCATGAGGAAGTCAAGGTAACTGCTGCTCTCGATGAAATCCGAATACAACAACTGTTCCCCGGCGCTCTCCTCTGCTGCCGCCCACTTCTCCCCGGCATTCTCCAACGTCGCCGTCAGGATCAGCTTCTCCCGCGCACGGGTCATGGCGACATAGAATACCCGGAGTTCCTCCGAAAGACTCTCCTCGCGCAGCTTTCTCGCAAGCGTGCATCTCCGGAGCGTCTTGTTGCGGATGCGCTTCACGGGATCAACATAATCCATGCCGAGCCCGAGATCCATGTCGAGGATCAGCGACTGATTCACATCCTGCATGTTGAAACGCTTGCTCAGCCCCGAGACAAAGGTGACGGGAAATTCCAGCCCCTTGCTCTTGTGAATGCTGATAATCCGCACGACATCCGCGTTTTCGTCCAGCAGTCCCGCCTCTCCGTAGTCCACATCATATTTTTCGAGCTGCTCCATATAACGGATGAAATGGAACAATCCGAAATAACTCGTCTTCTCAAAGTCGGAGGCTCTTGTCAGAAGCATCTCCACATTCGCTCGTCTCTTGCTTCCGGCGGGCAGCGCCGTCACATAATTCAGATAATCGAAATCCGTGATCAGCCTTGTCAGCAGCTCCCGCACAGGCATGTATACGGTCAGATGCCTGTACCGGCGTATCTTTTCAAGAAACTGCGCCGTCTTTTCCCGCAGCGCAGCCTCCTGTTCTGCCGCAGACCGCCCCGCCGTTTCCTCCGCCACGGGACTCTCCGGCTCTTCCTCCGCTTCCCCCGCCGCGAAGCTCTCCGCCGCCTCATAGAGGCTCACGCGCCGGTAACGGCTTCGGAGCAGCGCGATCTCATCCTCCGAAAAGCCGCCGAACAGCGACTTCATCGTTCCGAACAGCGGAATATCCTGACGTGGATTGTCCAGCACGCGCAGCAGCTGCAGCAGCTCCTGTACCTCGGTCGCTCCGAAATAGCCCGTCTTTGAGGTAATGTAGACCGGAATGCCTTCCTCCTCCAGCGCAGACTTGAACACCTCATCCCAGCCACTGTTCGTGCGCAGCAGGATAACCATATCCGCATACCGCACAGGCCGCAGCTCACCGCTCGCCTTATCCGTCACCTGAAACTCCGCGCGGAGCTGTTTGATCTTCGCGGCAACCGCCTTTGCCTCCATCTGTCTCTCGTTCAGCCCGGACTCCGCCGAAGGCTTCTCCACAAGCAGCAGTTCGCTCTCGTTTCCCGCATTGTCTGGATATACCGCCCCGGGATAGAGCGCCGCCCTCTCGTCGTAGGCAAGTCCGCCGACCTGCTCGCTCATAAGCCTTGAAAATACATCATTTACCGCATCCACGACCTCCCTGCGGCTTCGGAAATTCTTCGCAAGGTCGATTCTCTGCCGTTCCCCCGCATCGGCTGTGTAGGAATGATACTTCTCCATGAACAGCTCGGGTCTTGCCAGCCGGAACTTATAGATGCTCTGCTTGACATCGCCGACCATGAAGCGGTTGAAGCGTCCCTCCGCTTCGCCCGAGACAGCCTCCAGCAGAAACTCCTGTACCAGATTGCTGTCCTGATATTCGTCGATAAGGATTTCTTCAAAGTGCTGCCGGTATTCCTCGGCGACCCGGCTCGGCCGGACGGCATCCCCATCCTTTTTCAGCAGAATATCCAGCGCGAAGTGCTCCATGTCCGTGAAATCAATCACCTTCCGGTCACGCTTCTTCGCCGCCATTCTCTTCTGAAAGTCGAGGACGAGATCGATCAGCGTATTCAGCGGTTCCCGGCAGACAAGAGCCTGTTCTGCGGCAAGCTCCAGCGGTGTCGCAAAGAACCTGTCCGCGATCGCCTTCACGCTCTTCTTCACCTCCGCGCGCAGGGACGAAGCAAGCTCTCTCTTCGCCGGGCTCACGCTCTCATCCTTCTTTGAGGAAAGCCGCCCGAAGTTCACCGCCGGAAGCCACTGTGCGAATTTCTCCAGCGTCTGGCAGGAGCACAGCCGCTCCAGCTGCCCGATCTCGCCGTCCACAAGCTCCCCATACATATACGGCCCATCCGGTTCCTGACAGAGCCTCTGCACCTGCTCCAGCTTTCCCTTCCAGCCCTCCGCCATCGCCGCCAGATGCCGGGCAAGGTACTTCCCGTAGCTGCTGTTGCAAAGCTCCTCCACCCCGGCTGCGTCATAGTCGGTTCTTCTCTCCTCAAGCCACTCCTCCGGCCACGGAAAGCTGGCTGCATATCTCGACAGATTCAGAATGTGCTGCTGTAGCGCGCTCTCCCTGCCGCCCGGGCAGAAATACTCCACACAATACCGGAAGGCTTCCTCACCGGAGGCATAAGCGTCCTCCAACAGCTCCGCCAGAACCTCCTGCTGCATCAGCTTGATCTCTCCCTCATCCGCAATACGGAAGGCAGGGTCAAGCCCGATCTCGTTAAAATGATTCCGCAGCAGGAAGAGGCAGAAGCTGTCGATGGTCGTGATCTGTGCATTGTGCAGCAGTGCCGCCTGTCTCTGGATATGCTCGGAGTCCGGCTCCTTCTCCAGCCTCGCAGAGATTCCTGCGGCGATACGCTCCCGCATCTCGGCTGCCGCGGCATTGGTGAAGGTCACGATGAGCAGACGGTCAATATCAACGGGATGTGTCTCGTCGCACACCTTGTTGACGATGCGCTCCACCAGAACCGCCGTCTTTCCGCTGCCTGCGGCGGCAGACACAAGGATATTGCAGCCCCGGAGGTCGATTACCCTCTGCTGCTGCGGTGTAAATTTTACTGCCATGCGCTCACCTCCTCCGCCATTTTTTCCAATGCCTCCTCCGCACCGATGTCCTCAAGCGCTCTCTTTTCACAGCCCGGCATTGCCGCCTCAAAGCCGCAGACATGCTTGTAGGCGCACCATGTGCAGGCTTCCTCGCTGCCCTTCTCATAAGGGTTGAGCGAAATTTTCCCATCTAAGATCTCTCTGCCGATTCCGGCAATCTTCTTCGTCACAAACTCCGAGACGGTCTTCAGCTGCTCCCCTGTCAGCACGGAGGATCTTGCGCTGAAGCTGCCATCCTTCTTCCGCTCGACCGGAATGACATCCGACTTGTCCTCCATATCCCCGTCCAGCCGCTCCACAACTCCCGGCTCACTGCTGACAACGCCGTTCATGCGCAGCTGTGCCGCGATCTGTTGCTGAAGCTCTTCCTCCGTCAGTTCCACCGGTGCCTCCACGACAGGATCATCAATATGGTAATAGAGAAGCGCCGCCGGAAGAATCTGCTTTCCGGGATGCTTCTTCGCCTCCACCTCCATCGCCGCATTCATATAGACGACAAGCTGGAGCTGTAAGCCATAGTACAACGCCGCCAGATCAAAGTGCTTGTTACCCGATTTGTAATCTACGACCTTGACATAGACACGATCCGCTTCCTCCGCAATATCAATTCTGTCGATCCTTCCCTGCAGCCGCATCTTCTCATGCTCGGAAAGCGCGACGTTGACGCTGGAAAGATCATCCGTGAACCGGAAGGAAAGCTCATAGGCATCCGGGCGGAAGCTTCCCCTGCGCAGCTGCTTTTGCAGCGTCAGCACCGTTCTCGTCAGGATTCTCGCCATCCTTGTGATCGCATACTCGTTCCGCGCGCTGCTGTAGAGCACAGTATCCCCATAGGCTGCCGCATAGCTCTCGAGCGCCGTGCGCACTGCCTGCACGGCAAATTCCTCCGGGAAGTCAATCCATGTATAATTCTTTTCTGCAAGTTTTCCTGCAAATTCCTCCAAAACAGCATGGTAAACATTACCCATGTCTGCGTTTTCAAAGGAAAATTCCTCCCTTTCCTTCAGAGTCAGTCCATATTGCAGAAAATGCCTGTAAGCGCAGGCTGCGTAAGTCTCCAGACGCGATACGCTGTTCTCCAGATATCTTCCGTAGAGCGCCTCCGCGACAACCTCCGAAAGACCGCTGTCCCGATAGCGCCGGAACGCCGCAGCCCGCAGAAAATCGCGCTCTTTCGACAAATCCTCCCCGAAGGCGGAATAGATTGTCAATATCTCCCGCTCCTTTTCCGGTGTCAGGATGCCGGTGGCAAGCTCGCGCAGCCCTTCTGCAAGATATCCTGCACCTTCTCTGCCTGTGACAATCTGTTCCAGCGGACTTTGCAGCTCCGGGTATTCCGTCTCAATGTCTGGAAATAGCTTCCTGACCGTGTCGATCAGATACGCCGGGCGCATGGACTTTCCGGCGCTGTTGATCTTTGAATAGCCAAGATACAGCCTTTGGGAGGGCTTCGTCATATTTAAATAGAGGTAAAGCCTCTGGATGAACATCTGCTGTCTCGGACTCGGCGCCAGCTCAAGCTCGGATTCCCGCAGAAACTCCCTGTCCATGTCCGAAATGATCCCGCCCTTGGACGCATTCTTCGGGATATTTCCGTCGTTTACGCCGAGGAAAAACAGAACCTTCACCTGTCTGAGCCTCGTCCTCTCCATGTCGCCCACAAGGACGCGGTCAACATTCTGGGGAATCGTGCCGACCTCAATCTCACCGAAGCCCGCCTCCAGGATGTCTGAAAATTCCTGCAGCGAAATCACCTCATCGCCGAGGAGCTCATAGATCTGCTCCAGAAGCTCCATGATCAGCCGGTAGATCTGGGCATATTCCCTCGCGCGGGACAGCTGTCCCTCCGCCTGAAATTCCGCCTCGTACTCCGCCAGCTTTTTCTGTACGTTGTTCTGTACCAGAAAATCATACAGCTTGTTCACATAGTCGCTCACCGGCTCCTTGTCTTTCATACGGAGCATCTGCGTCTGTGCCATCAGGCGCTCCCGCAGCGCATTCAGCCGGTTCAGCTCCTCTTCCTCCATCTCATCCGTCTTGCGCGTAAAAAGGCGGCTGTACCGCCGGTAGCCCCTGAGTCCGGTCTTGATCGCATAATTCTCCAGAATGTCCGTCTCCTCCGGCTCCATGTCCGCCAGCCCGCTCCGCAGGTAATGAAATACGGCGTCATATGAGAAATCCTTCAGATACAGCTCCAGCGCGCTCTTGATATATTCCACCATCGGGTTCAGAAGAATCCCCCTCGTCCGGTCGATAAAGCACGGAATATCCATCTGGGCAAACTCCGTCTCGACATAGGGTGCATACCCTTCCAAGTCGCCCGTGATGACCGCAATATCCCGGTAGGCAAGCCCTTCCTCTCTCGTCAGCCTTCGGATGAAAAGCCCGGTCTGATGTACCTCGTCCCGCGGTGTCGTCGTCTCGAAAATACGGATGTCCCGCTGCTTCTCCCCATAGCTGTCGACATGATAGCGGAACAGATTCCTCTCGAGATGCTTCAGCGCCGCAGCCTTCTCCTCTCCGGGAGCACACGGCACACCCCCATCCGTCACGAAGGCATCCTCACCCCTGCTCACGCCTGCGTCCGCTGCGAGTCTTGCAAGATCGGCGACCGTCTTCTTGCTTAAATGAAACAGCCTCTGCTCGCCGTCCTGCTCATAGGGATTCTCCCCCTCGCCCAGCGTCAGCGTCACGATGACTTCCCCGCACAGCCGCATCAGCTCCTGAATCACGCGGTTCTGGATGGGTGTGAAGCCCGTAAAGCCGTCAAAGACAACCACGCTCCCCGGAAGCAGCCGGGATCTCACCAGCGAACGCCTGAGAACGTCCAGCGTCTCCTCCGTCGTGATAAAGTTGCCCTGAATATACTCTGTGAAGCCGCGATAGAGCGTCTCCAGATCCTTTAATTTCTGCACAAGTGCCCCGCGGTTCCCTGCAAAGCGGATCAGCTTCTGCACATCCTCCGTGCCGATCCCATACTGCATAAATTCCGAGATGGCGCTCTTTACCTCATGGATATAGCCCTGCTTATACAGAAAGCTCCCCAGCACCGGCAGCTCATCCTTGAGATCCGCCGCAACCTTCTGGAGCACAAGACTCTTTCCGGTGTCGTCCAGCACAGGAACCTCGTCGCTGCCGACCTCCTCCATAATGCGGTGATTCAGCCGCCCGAAGCTCAGGACATCGATGTTCATGATGCCGCCCTTCTCATCCAGCGCCACCAGCTCCTTCTGGGTCTGCATGGTGAACTGGTCGGGAACGATAATCAGGAAATTCTGCCTCGGGGCTTCCGCCGCCCTTCGGATCACCTCTTTATAAATATACCGGCTCATGTCCGAACCGGAGGGGCCAAATACAAATTTCAGGCTCATATTAATCCTCATTTCCGCGCACGTTTTTGTTTCAAGCTTTTCCTGTTCAATCGTAGATCGCCGTGAAGGAGGTCTCATGCTCGACCAGAGGAATCTCCTTCGTCTCGATGCTGTCGATTACAATGTAGTCGCTCCGGTTGATCATGATGAGCATCTGGTCGATCGCACCCGCTGCTCCCTGCGCCTCCATCACCACTGAGCCGTCCCATTCATTTCTGACCCAGCCTGTGATGCACATGCCGCGCGCCGCATATTTCGCCCTTGTCCGGAAGCCCACTCCCTGTACCCTGCCCATAAATCTGAAATGCTTTCTCACCATAGCTCATTCTCCTGTCGTCCTCTTGATGCACAGCCATATAGAACTAATTATACTAGATGTTGCGGACGAGTACAACCATTCCTCCCCAGAACGGCAGAACCGGAGCGCGGGTGCTTGCAGTTTTCCCCTCTGGATGCTATAATCAACCCGATATTCGGAAACGAGGGACAACTATGAAGCCATTGGAAAATCTTGAGAAAAAGAAACTGTTTTTATTTGATATTGACGGAACGCTCGCGGTCGGTGACACCCTGTACGACGGCAGCGCCGATCTGCTCGCATATATTGACCGCATCGGCGGCAAGGCATATTTCATAACAAATAACTCGACAAAGAGCGGTGCCGATTATGTCAGCAAATTTCGCTCCGCCTTCGGACTGGAAACGACCGAGGATCAGTTTATCACCTCCGGCTTTATGACAATCCGTTTTTTAAAGGAGAATTATGCCGATCAGAAAATCTTTGTCCTTGGCACAGCCTCCTTCGTGTCTGAGTTGAAGAAAAACGGGCTGCACATCACAGAGACCGCCGAGAAGGACATTGCCTGCGTCGTTGTTGCCTACGACAGCGAGCTCAGCTATGAGAAGCTGGTTCAGGCATCCAAGGCGCTCCTGACGACTGAGGTTCCCTTTTACGGCACGAATCCCGATCTTCGCTGCCCCATTGATTTCGGCTTTATCCCCGACTGCGGTGCCATCTGCAACATGATTACCGAGACCACGGATAAAAAGCCCGTCTATCTCGGCAAGCCGAGCCGTGAGGTCGTCGATCTCTGCCTCGCCCTGTCCGGCTTCTCAAGGCAGGAAACCCTTGTCGTCGGAGACCGGCTCTACACCGACATCGCGTGCGGCATCAACGGCCAGGTAGACACCTGTGTTGTCTTCACCGGGGAGGCAAAGCCCTCCGACATGGCAGACACTCCCTATCCCGCCGATTATGAATTTGATAATATAAAAGAGCTCCTGATGCACTGCACCGGAGCCCGTTGATTTTTCGTTTATTTATGAATTGCCTTTTCGATGATACCGATTCCCAGCGGATAAGGACCTGTGTGAACCGCAATCGTCGCCCCGATCTGGTACATGGGAATCTCTTCGATCTCATAGCCGTGACTGCGCAGCATTTCGATGACGCTGTCACGGTATTCTTTTCCTTCCTCGACATCATAGCCATAGCCGACCGAAAGGCTGAAGCAGTCAATGTCCATTCCGCAGTCCTTCAGATAGTCGAGCAGCAGTGCCTTCGCCTTATCGGTGCTGCGCTTCCTTCCCCTGCCGATCCCCGAGGGATAGATTTCTCCCTTCTTGAGCGTAATGACAGGACGAATGTCCAGAACACTTCCCGCCAGTGCGCCGACCTTGCCGATCCGCCCGCCATGCTTCAGATATTCCATATTTCCAACTGTGAAGAAAATCCTTCCGGTGCTCTTGATCTGCTCCAGTCTTGCAACCGTGTCCCGGTAGGTAAAGCCTGCATCGCGCATTGCCACCGCCTCGAGCACATACTGTCCCTGCAGCACTGTATTTACGGTTGCATCAATGACTGTGATCTCCGCGTCGGGATATTCCTCCCTGACGATTTCCCTTGCATTTACGGCAGACTGCATGGAGCCGCTGAATTTGGTCGTGATACAGATACAGATAACCGGCTCACCCTTCTCGGCAAAGGGCAGGAAAACATCTGCGTAGTCCTGCGTGGACGGCATGGAGGACTTCGGATATACCCCTTTCCGGTCTATCATCTGCTGATAAAATTCCCTGATGCCAATGTCCTCCTTCTCCTTCAGATAATGTCCTTCGTCAAAGGATACATAAAACGGCACGACTGTTATATTCTTTTCCCCGGTCAGCTCTGTCGGCAGATCACAGGAACCATCACTGATGATATGGAACGACTCACGCATATGCAAAATCCTCTCGCTGTTTTATTTTCACAAATTATCTTGTATAGGTTACCACGTATAATTCCGAATAGCAATAGGATTTCAGTCTAAAAATCAGATTTTATGGTTTTTTAATCTTTTTAATGTAGTTTTTGTTACTACTTTCTTCTCAATACATCTCAATTTTCACAAATCTGCGCTTTCCGATTTTTAAGATATCCCCGGTCTGGATCATCTCATCCACACCTCCAACACGCGTACCGTTCTTCTGTATACCGCCCTGTGCAAGCATGCGTCTGAATTCTGCACCGCTGGAAACAATCCCCGCATTTACTAACGACCGGATGCAATCCAGAAGATTTCCCTTCTCCATGACAACCGGAAGTATGTCCGCATCGTCAGGCACCTGACGCTTTGTAAATGCCTCGAGGAAAAACCTTTCCGCCCCTTCTGTCTCCTCCTCGCTGTGGTAGAGCCGTGTAATGGTCTTTGCGAGAAGGAGCTTCGCATCCCTCGGATTGCCGCCGTCCGCAAGCTCTTCTTTTACCTGATCCAGCTTCTCCGGCTGAATGTCTGTCGCCAGTTCAAAATATTTCACGATAAACCTGTCCGGAATCTGCATGACCTTCGTAAACATCGTTCTGGCATCCTCGTAAATGCCAATGTAATTTCCAAGGCTCTTGCTCATCTTCTCAACGCCGTCGGTTCCCTCCAGAATCGGCATAAACAATGCCGACTGGCTCTCCATGCCCATATCCTTCTGAAGACTTCTTCCCATGAGGACGTTGAAGGTCTGGTCTGTTCCGCCAAGCTCCAGATCGGCTTCCAGTGCAACGGAATCATATGCCTGCATTAAGGGATAGAAAAATTCATGGAGCCCGATCGGAATATTGTTCCGGAAACGGTTCTTAAAGTCCTCTCTCTCCAGCATTCTGGCAACTGTGATCGTCGAGGCGAGCTGCAGTACCTCATCCAGCTTTAAGAGTTCCAGCCATTCCCCATTGTAGCGCACCTGCGTCTTCTCCCTGTCAAGGATATGGAAAATCTGCTCCTGATAGGTCAGCGCATTGACCAGCACCTCCCTATCCGTCATTGCCTTTCTTCCCTTGCTCTTTCCTGTCGGATCGCCGATCCTTCCCGTGAAATCTCCGATGACAATGACAATAGTATGCCCAAGATCCTGAATTTGTTTCAGTTTCCGGAGCGCAACGGCATGCCCGAGATGAAGGTCGGGCGCGCTCGGATCCATGCCGAACTTCACGGTCAACGGCTTTCCGGTCTGAAGGCTTCGCATGAGCTTTGCTTCCAGCTCCTCCTCTCCGATCAGTTCCGCCGCACCCTGTCTGATCACGCGCATCTGATGATGTACCCGCTGCTGTAAATTCTTCTCTTCTACTGCGTTCATTTTTTTCCTCATTTCTGCGCACGTTCTTTGTTCATAGCGAGTTTGTGTCAAGTGCGCACAGACACAAAGCGCATCAAAAAAGCCCCCGTCCTGTCAAAAGGACGAGAGCTTATGTCTCGTGGTACCACCTAATGTTCACAGACAGCTCACACTGTCTGCCTCTTCGGGTACGACTGTGCCACAGCTTATACCCTAGCACGATAACGGGTGCAGGAACCGTCACAGCCTACTATCCATATGGAATTTGGTGTGAAGCTCAAAGATGTATTCACACAAGGTTTCCCATGCGCCTCTCATCAGCCGGCTGCTTTCTGTATGCTCCACGATGTGCTACTTCTTCTTATCATTGCTTTTTGTATTCTGTTTTCTGCATTATAGAAAATAAAAAAACTGTTGTCAAGTCTTTTTTTCAAAGTTAAATGGCTTTACTCAGTGTCTTATCAAATCGGCAAATTCCGCCCTCGCAGCCTTCGCCAGATCGGCGGGGGCAAGCTCAAGCTGGGAACCAATCCGCCCTCCGCTGACAATAATCTTCTCCAGATGCTCGGCAGAACTGTCGATCCTTGTCACATACTGCTTCTTCATGCCAATCGCAGTACAGCCGCCCCTGATGTAGCCGGTGATTGCATTGATGTCCTTGACGTGAATCATCTCAACACTCTTCTGGCCCACGCTCCGCGCTGCGGCCTTCAAATCCAGTTCCTCCGCGATCGGAATGACAAAGACAAAATAGTCCTTGATGTTTCCGACGGTGACAAGCGTCTTATATACCTTTTCGTATGGCAGCCCGAGCTGGTCTGCTATCTGGAGTCCGTCCACAAACTCCTCACATTCATAAGTGTACTGTTGGTAAGGAATCTTCATGGACTCCAATATCCGCATTGCATTTGTCTTTACTTCCTTCTGCTTCGCCATCGTATATTCTGTCTCCCTCTATAAAGTTCATTCGCCATAGATTTATTAAAAATATGCTTTTGATATAGTCTACCACATTGCATGGTAGTTCTGCAAGCCCTGAACCCGAGGAACACAGCCATGCCAAAGTACCACCTCTCGCGACAAGATACCGGGGTCAAAAGAAACGTCCCTCTGGCACCTGTCAAGAGGTGTGGAGTGCGATCGCAAGATTTAAATATGCCGCGAAGGTGACCCACGCAAGATAAGGCAGCATCAAAAGAGCCGCCGCCCTGTTGATCTCCTTAAACTGCTTTATCGTCAGGTAAATTGCCAGCCATAGGAGCAGCAGCTCGGCAAATGCCAGAAAATACGCATGAAAGCGGAAAAAGAATACCGGCCACAGCGCGTTGAGGAGCAACTGCACCAGATAGAGTGTCAGCGCATTCCGCACCTCCGTGCCGCCGGTCTCCCAGACAAGATATGCGGCAACGCCCATCAGAATATAGAGAATTGTCCAGACAACAGGAAACAGCCACCCCGGCGGCGCCAGAGGTGGCTGATATAGATTCTGGTACTCCCGCATCGCCCTCCCGGTGAGAATCGAACTGACAATTCCTGTTCCGAGGCTGATGGCGATGCTGATAAAAAGTGCCTTCCAATTTATTTTTGTCTGCTTACCCATAATGCATTTCCTTACTTTTTATGCATTATATGCTGTCAGCAGAGCATTTATTTGTCCTTACTTCTTCTGGTTAAGCCAAAAATCACAAGCGCCGCACCGCAGATTACCATTAAGATGATGCATCCCACGATCAACGCAGTATTCCCATGCGCCTTCGGCACGCTATCGCCGCCTGTCTCCGGCATAGTCTTATCGGTATTGCCCGCAGGCACCGTAATCTCTTCGGATGGTGTCGGAGCCGGGGTTACCGTTTCCTCGCTTTGCTGTTCGTTCCTTGCAATTGTGACAGTGGTAGTGGCATAGCCGTCACTGAAAAGTATTCTGATGGTGTGGGTGCCCACAACCTGCGTATTCATGAAGTCCTTCGTAAACTTCACATAGGTAGAGCCGCTCCATGAAGTATAGTTGGCGGGATCAACCGCCCATCCGTCCATCTCCACACCGGTAAACCTGCTCAGCTCTGCATCAACACGGATGGTGAGGTTCTCATCCACATCAATCGTAAAGGTACTGTCCGCCCCCTCGCTCACCTTGTATCCCACCTTTACCGGCACCACAGTGAGTTTTACCTCATTACTTGTCACGCTGCCGGCGGAATTGCTGATGATACAGCGGTAACGGGAGCCGTCCTGAGACTGTTCCACGGACTTCAGCTTCAATTCCGTCGACTCGGCACGGCTGATGTTTACCCAGCCCTTTTTATCATTGCGGTCAACCTGCCACTGGTAGGCAAGATTCGTTCCCGTCACTGCGGTTTTGAACACCACCGTCTCTCCGGCGTTGACACTCTTATCTGACGGCTGGAGCGTGATGACCGGCGGCTCCGGCTTGAAGGTCACGCTGATGGTATGATTTAACGCTATGCCGGAGAAGGTATAGCTTGTGGTTGCGGCAACCGCACTGCCGTCAACCGTCAGTGTATCGATCACATAGCCGGAATCCGGAGTAATTGTAAAGGTCTGGCTGCCTCCCTGATTCAGCAATACCGTACCGTCCGGTGTTATCTTTCCGTTCGCACCTGCCGTCGCCGTAACTGCAAACTGTACAGACGGCTGAGCATCTACCGTGAGCACGAGATCCTTTGTCTTGGTCACTCCGTTCTGTGTAAAGCTCACTGTCAATATCTTTGCGCCCTGCACAGACATATTAATGCCGGAAGCGTTCGTCGTATAGCCCGTCACGACCTCGCTGTAGCCGTCCGCATAATAAGCCGTCACTGTCAGATCATCCAGATTCAGAGCATCCCCCGCTTTGTATGCGGTTCTCGTCTTGACCGCTTCGATCCTGTCCGGTGCAAGCGTCGTGTTATGCGTAATCTTAAGGACTCCCTGAACCGCTGAAAGCTTATAGCTGTCCGTCACATCCTCGCCCGCGGCATTCACGATCTTCACACTGCCAACCGTGATTGTGCCGTTCTCCGTGCGCTCCGAAGTGCTTGGCGTGAGTGCAATTCCTGCGATATGGTCTCCTGCCGCCAGCTCATTGCCCGCCGCTGTTGACACGGTATATTTTGTCTGGTCGATGACAGTTCCCCACAGAATCGTCTGCTCTCCTGCCGTGATCGTGATGCCCCTCTTTTCGATCACAACCTTCTTTGTACCTGTAACCGTAGCATAATTCTCTTTCTCAATCCTATATGCCACATCATAGCTGCCGGCTTTGGTAAACTTCGGATTCTCCGCTCCGAAATTCACGCCATCCGTGCTGTAGGTCACGACCGCGCCGGACGGCTCTGTCACGCTGACTGTGATACTGTGCGGCTGTCCGTCGTAAATACCGTTGTAATCCGTTGCTGTACTTACAATGCTTCCCTCGCCCACGGTGAGCGTAATCGTCTTCTCCCCTGCCGCATAATTGCCGTTCGCCGCCGTGGATGCCTTGATAAAGAAGGTTCCCGCCTGCGTCACGGTGAGCACGCTTCCGTTCAGGGCTCCCTTTCCCGTTCCTCCCGCCTCAAGCGAATAGGTCGCAGTTCCCGCCGCCGGATCAATCGTAAAGTAAGCCGATACGTCAATGTCCGCACCTGTGAACGCTATGTTCGCGTCGTTTCCGGTAATGCTGACCGGAGTCGCCGCCCGGTTTGCAACCTCATATGTGCCGGTCATTGCGTTATTGTTCGCGTCATAATTCTGATAAGCATCGGGCTTCACCATCCAACGGAAGGTATTCTTAGCGCCCGGTGTGGCATCGTAGCCTGCCCCATTGGCATTTTCAAGCTTCCACTCTACATCCATGAACCGCTGCTCTGCCGTAACCTCTGCCGTTCCTTCGAGCGTCACCTCTGCCTGTGTGCCAAGCTCGCTGTTCGTCAGCACATCTGCCGCCGTATAATAGTTGGAAAATACCCCGCCGTTCGGGCTGGCAGGTGCAGTGATTCCGGTGATTTTTCTCTTTTCCGTCGTAAAAGCCCAGCCTCCGCTTAGTCTGCCGTATTGATCCGGGTTAAGTAATCCTATTGTCTCCCCATCGACTGTAACCTTCACATCATCAGCAAACACATATGCCTGATTTCCATCCAACCCTGTGCGCAACGTAAAGCTTGCACTATACACTGTATCCCACTCGGCAATACCTGTTGCAGGCACAGCATTTCCCACTGTATAAGAAATTGCAAGCGATTCCACAGCAATTCCCGCTGTAGTACAAGTCGCATTATCTGCCAGCGTCGTGCCGCCTACTGGCTTCATCCCGGTAAGCTCCACATTGCTCACTGTTTTCTTTGTAACCGCTGCCGCCTGTGTCAACGGTTCTGCCAGCTTCGTCGCATACGCCACATTGTCCCCGGTTGTCTCCAGCCAAATTTTACAATCTCCAAGAGTGACCGCCGAAAAAATCGGCGCCTTCTGTAGCTGCTCCTTCGTCACGACCACAGACCCATCCACAACCACACTGTAGTACCAGTCCTGTGTCCCATCATTTCCCTGCACAACGAGGGAGACTGTTCCCGTGGCACCGGCATCCTTCTGTGCAACAATCAGTCCCTGACTCTCATCATATCCGATCGTTCCGATTGCTTTCCCATATGCGGCTCCATCCAGACGCAGCACCATCGGCGTTCCGTCCGCAATCGTTCCCGAAACCGGTTCCTGCGAAGCTGCCTTCGCAGCGGACGCAAAGAGGACATTGGTCAGGTTAAGATTGGCTGCCGGCTTAACTGCACGTGTGACGCCACAGGATTCGGTGGCAAGCTGCTTAGACGTGCTCGATACAACCGCTATAAGATAATAAGTTTGCCTTTCGGAAGCACCATACCCCCCATTTCCCCAATATATATTAGTAGCAGGAGAACGCAGCCAGTAAGTGCCAGACGAGGTGGTACCGCTGTACAGCTCGCTCGCAATGGCAATATTGTTGCCGCTTCCTGCATAGATCTTGTCTGGTTCAGTAAACTCATTAACAGCCTGATTATTTTCCCAATAAATTGCAGGGCACGCATTGACATCCCATATGCTGAGTGCATAAAGCTTATCTGTCGTGGTATAGGTCACATTGTTCAGCGTATCCAGTGTCTCAACCGTAGTCTCATTCATCAGACTCTGTTCCACTTTTGTGAAATAAGCCTCCGACTCCGCCATCGCTCGGAGTGTTGCACGGAGGTCACTCCTGCCATAATGGTTTGAATACACCTGTGCCGGTGTGTTACCGGAATACTGACAGCCCGACACTGGCTCATAATCATATGGTTCTTTAAATTTGTTAGCCGAAAACTTCTGTCCTTCTATTGTTGTTCCGTCCGTCTCACTTTTTCCCAAAATCGGTTCCGCAGCAAAGAGAACAATATTATCATCCAATGCCGTACCATCGGCTCTCTTTATACCGCTGTCCGTTCCGGCAATATACCATATCTGCGACTCATCGTACGCATTCTTTCCAAAGCGCAATCTGCCGACGGTATCCTCCACTCCATCACTCATTCCGTCAAGACTGAACTTTGTCTTAAGCTCATCCTTCGTCGCAAAGCTTGTCACGCTCGGCGTACCTCCGACAGCATGAACCCTTCCGAGTTCGCTGCCGTTTCCGGCAACCATCCCCGCCAGCAATGCAGACGAAAGCAGGAACACTGATTTCTTCCACAAAGACTTCCTATTCTTCTTCATAAAATCCTCCCCTATATACCTCTCTCACGTAATCGTGAGGCTCGCACATTCCACCCACCAGTCGCTCAGAATACGCCTGACTCATTTTCCACTGACAGTTGCACAGAATGCACCTGACCACAAGCAGCGCACTCTGGAGCCGCCGGCACTTAGATGCCGTACTCTGGCATCTTATGTGCCGCTGCGTGCGGAAGGTAGCGAGAGCGTGCCTGCGGTGGTCTGTGCATTTTGCGCAACGTCACTCGCGGCTCCCCTGCACTATGCATTCCGTGCAACGTCACTCACGCATATTGGTATATGTACCATCATTATAACATTCCCCCCACAAATTGGCAATAGCGAATGCCCGCCCCATCTCATTCATAACAGCGTCTGCGCCGAAAACTCATACCGCATCGCAAGCGCCTGAAACAACTTCTGCATGACCTGCTCGGAAAGCTCCCTGATATTCAGCTTTCCGATAAACTCAAGCACTGCCCGGATTTCATCCTCCGGCACCTTATAGGCGCTCAGACTCATCGTCAGAAAACACCTCAGCTTCTTCTCCAACGTAAATTCCTCGTCGCAGGCTCTCGCCATATAGCCCCGCATGATGCCCGCCGATCCAATCTCCAACGCATAAAAATCTTCCTGCGTCAGCCCCGGCAGATAGCTTCCGAAAATCTCCAACAGTTCCTTTGACATCTGCCGGAAGATGTACTCCGACGCCTCGCTCTGGGTATATGCTTCGATATAGATTTCCCGCAGATTTTCGTTCAGCTCCGTCAGCGTTATCTGTATCGCCGTCTCCACCGCATAGGCATAGACCGGCGGCAGCTTCTCCCCGGTGAACGTCTTCGCTGTGACAAACTGCGTGCCGAACATAAACTCCACCAACTCCGTCAGCACACCGTCCTTGGCGCGGAAAATGTTCTGGAAGGTGCTGTAGGACACATCCGCCTCCTCAACAATCTCTGCCATCGTTGACCGCTTATATCCCTTCTCCAAAAAAAGTCTCACGCATACCTTTAAAATTCTCCGCTTGGCGGGAAGACTCGCACTCGTAATTGCCATGACATCTTTATCCTTTCCGTAGGTTCGGCTTATAAACCGCGTATAATATTCAAGTAATCCTGCCTCTGATCCACGACAGCATATATCATATTTTTATGCTGTATATAAATTATATCATTCTATATCTATAAACTCCATCTATTTTTTTTACATCAAAAAAAGACGCACCCGCGAGTCCACGGATGCGCCCTTTTATAATGCAATTCTTAGTTTCCCTTTGCAGCCTTCTCTGCCTTCAGAGCAGCGGTAAGCTGGGGAACGATCTTGTTCAGATCGCCAACGATGCCGTAATCAGCTACATCGAAGATCGGAGCGCTCTCGTCCTTGTTGATTGCAACAATGACATCAGACTCCTCCATACCTGCAACGTGCTGGATTGCACCGGAGATACCGATTGCAAAGTAGATCTGGGGACGAACGGTCTTACCGGTCTGTCCAACCTGCAGATCCTTAGGCTTCCAACCGTTATCTACAACTGCACGGGAGCAGGATACAGTTCCGCCCATAACCTCTGCCAGATCCTCAAGGATCTTGAAGTTCTCAGCGCTTCCCACGCCACGTCCGCCGGATACCAGAACCTTTGCGTCCATGATGTCTACGGTATCGGAAACAGCCTTTACAACCTCTTTCACGGTTACATACTTGTTGTTCGGAGTGAATCCGGGATTGAACTCCTCAACAACAGCCTTTGCACCGGCGATCGGAGCGATCTTCTGCATAACGCCGGGACGAACAGTCGCCATCTGGGGACGGTTGTCAGGGCAGGCAATTGTAGCGATAGTATTTCCGCCGAATGCAGGACGGGTCATCAGCAGCTGATTGTGCTTCTGCTCCTGTCCGGGAATTGCTACGAGCGGGAAATCACCGATCTCAAGTACTGTACAGTCAGCGGTCAGACCGGTTGCAACTCTTGCGGAAACTGTAGGGCCAAGGTCACGTCCGATTGCGGTTGCGCCAACCAGCATGATCTCGGGCTTATACTTCTCGATTACGGATGCGAGTGCATGTGCATAAGGCTCAGTTCTGTAAACCTCAAGCTCGGGATCATCTACGAGGATGACCTTGTCTGCACCGTACTCTGCAAGCTTGTCAGCAAGTCCCTTTACCTGATAACCGATCAGGACTGCAACAACCTCTGTGGAAAGCTTCTCAGCCAGCTCCTTGCCCTTTCCGAGCAATTCATATGCGATCGAGCTGACCTCATTATCTACCTGCTGGGCGAAGACAAATACGCCCTTGTATTCCTCAATATTCTTCGTTACCATGGTTTGCCTCCTATATTAGATGATGTGCTTCTCTTTGAACTTACCCACAATGTAGCTTACTGCCTCTTCGGGTGAATCAGGCACAACCTTCTCTCCCGCACCCTTACGAACCTTGTCGGATGCCTTTGCAATCTTGGTCGGTGAACCCTTAAGTCCGAGGTTGCTGTCGTCAACATCCTTCAGGTCTGCTCTGCCCCATGTGGTAATCTCTGCAGCACATGCGTCAAAGATTCCGCCGGGAGTCATGTAACGGGGCTCATTCAGCTCGGAAAGAGCGGTAATCAAGCAGGGCATCTTTGCCTCTACCACATGGTATCTGTCATCATACTGTCTCTGAACCGTAACCTTGTCGCCGTCGATCTTGATGTCCTGTGCATAGGAGATCACGGGGATTCCAAGATGCTCAGCGATCTGAGGTCCAACCTGTGCGGTATCGCCGTCGATTGCCTGACGTCCTGTGATGATGAGATCGTAGTCAATGTTTCTCAGTGCTCCTGCGATGGTTGTGGAGGTAGCCCATGTATCTGCGCCGCCGAGTACTCTGTCGGTTACAAGGATGCCCTTGTCTGCGCCCATAGCGATTGCCTCACGGAGTACGTCTGCTGCCTTGGGAAGTCCCATGGTCAGAACGGTAACTTCTGCGCCAAACTGATCCTTCAGTCTCAATGCTGCTTCCAGTCCTGCCTTGTCATCCGGGTTCATGATAGCAAGCATTGCGCCTCTGTCAAGAGTTCCGTCAGGATTGAATTTAACGCCGCCCTTTGTATCGGGCACCTGCTTAATACAAACAACAATCTTCATTGTATTTTCTCCTTCATTCTCTTTTCATTTAATATGGTTTGAACAGTTTCAGCCTTACTTCAGAAGATTAGCGGAGATAACCATTCTCTGAACCTCTGAGGTTCCCTCGTAGATCTCCGTGATCTTAGCATCACGCATCATACGCTCTACATCGTACTCTCTGATGTAGCCGTAGCCGCCGTGGAGCTGAACAGCCTTGGTTGTAACTTCCATGGCAACCTCTGCTGCGTACAGCTTAGCCTGTGCAGCCTCTACAGAGTAAGAGATCTTCGGATTGCTTCTGTATTCATCCTTCTTGAGAGCAGCCTTGTAAACCAGCATCTTGGCAGCCTCTACCTTGGTAGCCATATCAGCCAGCTGGAACTGAGTGTTCTGGAAGCCGCTGATGGTCTTGCCGAACTGCTTTCTCTCCTTGGTGTATGCGATGGTTCTCTCAAGAGCGCCCTCTGCGATACCAAGTGCCTGTGCAGCGATACCGATACGTCCGCCGTCCAGTGTGTGCATTGCGATACCGAAGCCCTTGCCCTTCTGTCCGAGCAGGTTCTCCTTCGGGATACGGCAGTCTGTGAAGATCAGCTCGTATGTGGAAGATCCGCGGATACCCATCTTCTTCTCCTTTGTACCGAAGGTGAAGCCGGGTGTTCCCTTCTCAACGATGAAGGAAGAAATCTCTTTCATCTTTCTGCCGTTCTTCTCGATGATGCCGGTAACAGCGATAACGATGTAGATGTCTGCTTCCTTACCGTTTGTGATGAAGCACTTGGAGCCGTTCAGAACCCACTCGTCTCCATCAAGGACAGCCTTTGTCTGCTGACCCTGTGCGTCGGTACCTGCGCCGGGCTCGGTCAGACCGAAAGCACCGATCTTGCGGCCGCTTGCCAGATCAGGGATGTACTTCTGCTTCTGCTCCTCTGTACCATAGGTCAGGATCGGATCGATGCAGAGAGAGGTATGTGCGGAAACGATAACGCCTGTTGTACCGCAGACCTTGGAGAGCTCCTCCACACACATAACGTAGGTCAGGATGTCACAGCCCTGTCCGCCGTACTGTTTGGGAACCGGAATTCCCATGAATCCGTACTTTGCCATCTTTTCAACGGTCTCTCTGGGGAAACGCTCTTCCTCATCAACTTCCTGTGCAAGAGGCTTTACTTCGTTTTCAGCGAAATCCTTGAAGAGCTGTCTCGCCATCTCATGCTGCTTGGATAATGTAAAATCCATGATGTTAATCCTCCAATTTATCTTTTTATTCTTTAACTCACCTTGCGGTGTGTGTCATTACTGTGCGTCTACAGGGGTCTTTGTGCGGTCAGCATTGTAAACATAGAAGCCCTTGCCGCTCTTCACGCCGAGATTTCCGCCGCGAACCATCTTGCGGATCAAAGGACATGCACGGTACTTGCTGTCTCCGGTCTCCTTATAGAGAACGTCCATGATTGCAAGGCAGATGTCAAGTCCTACGAAGTCGCCCAGCTCAAGGGGTCCCATGGGATGATTTGCGCCCAGCTTCATAGCTGCGTCGATGCCTGCGATGTCAGATACACCTTCCATCTTGATGAAAGCCGCTTCGTTGATCATCGGGATCAGGATACGGTTTACAACAAAGCCTGCTGCCTCGTTTACCTGTACGGGAGTCTTGCCGATCTCTTCAGCGATCTTCTTGATGGTATCAACTACTTCAACAGGGGTATTTACGCCTGCAATTACTTCAACCAGCTTCATGCGGTCTGCGGGATTGAAGAAGTGCATACCGATCATGGGACGTGTCAGTCCGTTGCCGATCTCTGTGATGGAAAGGCTGGAGGTGTTGGATGCGAAAACACACTCAGGCTTGCAGATCTTGTCAAGCTCACCGAAGGTGGTCTTCTTTACTTCCATATTTTCAAAAGCAGCTTCAACGATCAGATCGCAGTCTGCGCAAAGGTCTTCCTTCAGACCGGGTGTGATCTTTGCAACAATCGCATCTACTGTCTCCTGTGTCATTTTTCCTTTTTCAACCAGCTTTGCATAACCCTTCTGGATCTTAGCCTTGCCGCCTTCTGCCCACTCCTGCTTGATGTCGCAGAGAGCAACCTCATAGCCTTCAACCTGGGCAAATGCCTTAGCAATACCCTGTCCCATGGTTCCTGCGCCGATAATACCTACCTTCATTTTAAATCCTCCTTATTCTGTTAAGCCATAGGCTTACTTTTCACATTATGCGTTCTTAAACGGTGCCTTTACCTTCTCCTTGTTCTTGTCAAGGAAGAAAGCCATGCCGTACTTCTGATCCTCTGTCTCGAAGCAGTCGCCGAAGAGCTTCTCCTCAATTACAACAGCCTCGTCCATAGCAACGTCCAGACCCTCGTTGATTGCCTTCTTGCAGTTGCGGACAGCGATGGGAGCATTCTTTGCGATACCTGCAGCCATCTTCTGGGCAGCCGCAATCAGAACCTCCTGAGCGGTCTTCACAACATTGCCCTCTGCATCTGTCTCAGCGGAGAATACCTCGTTCACCAGACCGATTCTGTAAGCCTCTGCCGCCTTGATATTGCGGGCGGTATAGATCATCTGCTTTGCCATGCCAGCGCCGACCAGACGAGCCAGTCTCTGAGTTCCGCCAAAGCCGGGGGTGATTCCCAGACCAACCTCGGGCTGACCGAATACTGCGTTGTCAGAGCAGAGTCTGATGTCACAGCTCATGGAGATCTCGCATCCGCCGCCAAGAGCAAAGCCGTTCACTGCTGCAATCACAGGGATCGGGAAGGTCTCCAGCTTACGGAATACGTCGTTGCCCTTCTTGCCGAATGCCTCGCCCTCTGCCTTGGTCAGTGTGCTCATCTCTGCGATATCCGCACCTGCGACGAAGGATTTCTGCCCTGCGCCGGTAAGGATCAGGCAGCGTACCTCGTCAAGATTGACAGCATCCAGTGTTGCGTTCAGCTCGTCAAGCACCTGGGAGTTCAGCGCGTTCAGCGCCTTCTCACGGTTGATGGTAATGGTAGCAACATTGCCGTTCTGTTCATACAAAATGTAATCCATTTTCGTACCTCGTTTCGATTATGTTGTTTTCATGCATATATCAGCAAACTAAGGCGGTAGTAATCCCACCGCCTTTTGCTTTTTTAAGATTAATCTTCGATCTTAACGATTGTGGAGCAGCCCATGCCGCCGCCGATACACAGCGTAGCAAGACCTGTCTTTGCTCCTCTTGCCTGCATCTCATGAAGCAGAGTAACCAGAATACGGCATCCGGAAGCTCCTACAGGATGTCCGAGAGCGATTGCGCCGCCGTTCGGGTTCAGCTGCTTGTCAACGTCGATGCCAAGCTCCTTGCCGACTGCTACGGACTGTGCAGCAAATGCCTCGTTAGCCTCGATGATGTCGAAGTCTTCGATCTTCATGCCGGTCTTCGCCATAACCTTCTTTGTGGAAGCGACAGGTCCGATACCCATAACCTCGGGACGAACGCCTGCGAGTGCGCCTGCAACGAAGGTAGCCATAGGCTTAACACCAAGCTCCTTAGCCTTCTCCTCGCTCATAACAACGATAGCAGCTGCGCCGTCGTTGATACCGGAAGCATTACCTGCGGTAACGAAGCCGTCAGGGTTGATTGTGCGGAGCTTTGCAAGTCCTTCGATCGTGGAGCCTGCGCGAGGTCCCTCGTCTACCTTGAACTCGATAACTTCCTTCTTCTTTTTAACCATAACAGGAACGATTTCCTTGTCAAATGCGCCTGCCTTCTGAGCAGCCTCTGCCTTCTGCTGGCTCTTCAGTGCGAACTCATCCAGCTCTTCGCGGGTAAGTCCCCACTCGCGGCAGATATTGTCAGCCGTCATAATCATGTGATAGTCGTTGAATGCATCCCAGAGAGCATCCTTGATCATGGTATCAACCATTGTCGCATTGCCCATACGGTAGCCGTAACGTGCCTGAGGGATTGCGTAAGGAGCCATGGACATGTTCTCCATACCACCGGCAACCACGATGTCAGCGTCACCTGCCATGATCATCTGAGCAGCCTGGTTTACACAGTTCAGACCAGAACCGCAGACAACGTTCATGGTAACAGCGGGAACCTCGATGGGAAGACCTGCCTTGATGGATGCCTGACGAGCCACGTTCTGGCCCTGGCCTGCCTGAATAACGCAGCCCATGTAAACCTGATCTACATCCTCAGGCTTAACGCCTGCTCTGTTCAGAGCTTCCTTGATGACGATAGCGCCCAGCTCAGCTGCGGGGGTAGTGCTCAGTGTGCCGCCCATGGTACCAATTGCGGTACGGCATGCTCCGGCTAAAACAACTTTCTTTGCCATTTGTGAATCCTCCTGTGAATTGTTTTTATGATTGTTATTTTTTTATCATAGCCACTGTTCCTAGTTTACCATAGTCCCTGTCGATTTGCAATCCATTTCCTTAAGATTTGACAAAAAAATAACAAGAGGAGCGGGCGTTGAACATTTGTTCTGGTTGTGGTAAAATGGGGGCTATATGAGGGCTGGCACAGGGGACGCTGCGTGTGGCAGACATGACCACCGCAGGCACGCTCCCGCTACCTTTCGCTCGCAGCGGTACATAACA
>OIZV01000227.1_pt1 | contig 34867 bp, 24 predicted proteins | sample 1588681 | NCBI WGS metagenome assembly OIZV01 (sample SAMN03283281) | human gut metagenome | biome: human-associated habitat; material: feces | host: Homo sapiens | place: Peru | collected 2012 | reverse complement strand
AGCTTAAAGTCGGTAACGATACCGAATAGCGTAACCCGCATAGGGAGTTATATTTTTTCCGGTTGCACAAGCTTAAAGTCGGTAACGATGCCGGACAGTGTAACCAGCATAGAGAAATGTACTTTTCAAAATTGCACAAGTTTAACATCGGTAACGATACCGAATAGCGTAACCAGCATAGGGAGTTATATTTTTGACGGTTGCACAAGCTTAAAGTCGGTAACGATGCCGGACAGTGTAACCAGCATAAAGGAATTTACTTTTCGAAATTGCACAAGTTTAACATCGGTAACGATACCGGACAGTGTAACCAGCATAGGAGATAATGCTTTTAAATTTTGCACAAGTTTGAATTCAGTGACGATACCGAACAGTGTAAAGACTGTAAATTATGGCGCCTTTTACAGTTGTACGGGCTTAACCACGATTTACATACCAAGTGATTTAGATGTAAGCCAAGCTAAAATTCCAGGAGAGGCAACAAAACTGTACTATATAGCTGGGGCTGCGGAAGGCAACATTACGCCGGTAACTATAGATTCAGTAACCTATGGCAATGGCAAAGAAAATTCTATTACCCTGCCGTGCGACATTATGGGGAATGGATATGTCATACAAAGTGCAGAAGAAGGCATTGGTGTAACGATAAATCATGAAAGTTCAAAAATATATACGCCTGTAACTGGAGGGAACTTATCTGCAAAATGTAAAATTTGCAGTGGTGTGGTGACTATGCCTGGTCCAATTGACCCATATGCTAACCTAGTTATAAGCGAAACTGTAGCAGTCGGGGAGAGTGAACAACTGCCGGTTACTGCTATTAGTGGAGGTTATACGGAATCTGGATACACGACTGTAACTGTACCGAAAGATGTAAAGTATATTAACAAAGGAGCATTTTACACTAATGAAAACCTAGACACCATATACCTACCGGAAGGTTGTCAAATGGAGTCGGAGTCTGTTCCGTTGACTACGAAGATAGTTTACTATAAAGTAAATAAGGACAATAACGGAAACGCTGTGGTGGAAACAGCGTCAACAGGCGAAGAAATTACTCAAGTAACTGTAAGCGGGGTAGATGTATTAAAACCAGATCAAGAACTAAACTTAAATAACATTTATGGGAAATATAAAATTACGGCAGTTGCTGATGATGCATTAGATAAAAGCGGTAAAAATTTACATACCGTAATTTTACCAAATTCAGTTGAAAGCATAAATGCAGGGGTATTTGAAAATTGTAAAAATTTAGAGACGATTTACCTAAAAGAAGGCTGCACTATTGAAAATGAAGAAAAAATAGCAGACAAAAATTTAATTTATTATACTGATGATGGTGCTACAATTTCTAACGCGAAAATAAACATAGATAATTTCCCACTGGAACTAAGCAAAATAAATAATAGATGTAATATTACGACTATTGGAGAGAATGCATTTAAAGATCAGGTCAAAATGATATCTGTGACCATACCGGCAACGGTAAAAGAAATAAAAGCAAACCCATTTGCAGGATGTACGGGTTTAAAGGATATTACAGTTGATAATGGCAACACAGCTTATAAGTTTGAGAATGGAGTGCTACTTTCTGGACCTGAAGATGAAAAAACTTTAGTATGTTACCCGGCAGGAATTACTGGTACTACATATACTACTCCGGGAGGCGTAACAGCGATAGCTGCACAAGCTTTTGCAGATTGCAAAAACTTAGAAAATGTAGTACTTAGAGAAACTGTAACTTCTGTTGGAGCAGATGCTTTTACTGGTTGCGATAAACTGATGGCGGTTTATGTCTGGCATTTAAAGAATACAAGTGAAGAAAAAGACTGTGATATAGACTCTACAGTTTTAAACAGCGAAAATATTATATATTACATAGTAGCTGACTCTACCTTAAGCACTAACAGTAGCCCCAAGGAAGTAACTATAGGGAAAACAACAGAAGACTATAGTTATAAATTGGCAGGAGGACAAAACTGCATAATCAATAGAGCTGGAACAGAGCTCGATTTAACTGTATTAAATAATACTGGTCTTTATAAGATTACATGTATTGGAACGAATGCGTTTTATCAGGCAGATGAGGGAGAAAAACGGAATAATCTTAAGAGCATAATTATTCCGGAAGGGGTAACAACGGTAAACGGAGGATTCTTAAGGTATAATCAATGTCTTGAGTCTGTTAAATTACCAACAACTCTAATAGGTACTTTGCCTAAACATAGTATTACAGATAACAAAGTTTTAAAAACGCTAACAATACCGCATCAAGTTACAGAAATAGACTCAAAAGCATTTGAAGCAACTACAGGTTTAGAGACAGTTTATGTACCGTCAACTATAACTGACATAACACCAATTACGAATTATAGTAGCACAGCAAATATAATTTACTACCACATGCCTACCGAAGGCGAGAAAGGACGCTATCCGGAGATATTCGGTGAAGGGAATGAAGTCTGTATAGGAAAATATGAATTTGGGAATGTTGGGGGTACTAAAAAAGAGTATTTCGAATCACACGATAGTAGCATAATAAACCGTGAGCATTCTGTTATTGACTTAAGGACAATGGACTCAAACTATCAAATAAAATTAATATGTATGGCAGCATTTTCTCGCAGTGAAGATGAAGAAGGTAAAAAAGATTACATAGAAAAGATTATTGTTCCGGAAGGTGTAACTGGAATTGATCAATGTGCCTTTAGATGGAACCATGGATTGTTGTCCATTACTTTACCGACAACTCTCAACCAATCAACAACAATGCAGAAATATAGTATTACAGACAATGAAACTCTTCAGACGCTGGTAATACCACATGGTGTTACCGGCATGCACCAAGAAACATTTTGTAATGTTAAAGGTTTACAAAATGTTTATGTACCTGAAGACCTTAACGTGGGAGATATTACGAGATATTCTACAAAAGCAACCATAATTAGATATACAGTAACTGATGAAAACGCTAGCCCAAAAAAGGTTAAAATTACTGACGCGACCTTACCGAACGGGTCATCACCAAGTTCAATGGAAGTTTACTGTGATGAGATGGGCGATAGGTATGTGATAACTGAAGTTGATGAGGGAGCTAGAGATAAAGTTGCATTAAACCATAGGGGTGATGTAGAGGTACCGGCAAAAGAAGTGTCCTGCACAGAGGGAGGTAATGAAACATACTGGAAATGTCTGTGTGGAGCAAATAAGTATACAGAGAAGGATAGTACGACGGAAGCTATAGCTGTTGGACACACAAACTTAAGTGAAGTTCCTGCAAAGGCTGCGACTTTCCATGCATGTGGAGTCAAAGCACACTATAAGTGTGAAAAATGTAAGGCACTCTTCGAAGATCAAGATGCGGCAATCTCGACTACACTTGAGGACTTGGTTATACCTGAGCATAAAGGCCATGACTTTGGAGCATATAGTCATGACTATGAAAACCAAGCACTGCATGCCGATGTTTGTGCACTTAAAGGCACAGTAGCTGCAACTTGTGCTATATGTGATCAGACTGATGTAAAGGCTTGTGCAGAGCATACGAAATCGAGTCATGTTTGGGAAGAGAAAATAACACCAGCAACGTGCACGACTGAAGGAAAAGCAGAATATACATGTAGTCTTTGTAACGAGCCTGAAACGAAAATTCTAGAAATAGACCCGAACAACCACACCTACGGCGAAGTGGAATATACATGGAGTGATGACTATACGGCCTGTACCGCAAAGAGGGTGTGCAACAATGATGCAAATCATGTAGAAACTGAAGAAGCGACAGTAACAAGTGAAGCGACACAAGAAGCGACATGTACGCAAGCAGAAGTGACAACGTACACAGCAACATTTAATAAAGAAGTATTTAAAAAACAAACAAAGGTTGTAACAGGAGAAATAGACTCGAACAACCACGATTATTCGATAGAGGTAGAAGGGACGGCAAAAGAAGCGACATGCACGGCAAAAGGAAAAGAAGCAGATAAAAAATGCTCACGCTGTGAAGCAGTGCAAACGGGAAAAGAAATAGAAATAGATCCGAACAACCACACCAATCTAGAAAAAACGGAAGCAGTAGCAGCAACATGTACAGAAGCAGGAAATGACGAGTACTGGTATTGCGGTGGATGTAAAAAATACTTTGAAGATAAAGAATGTACAACTGCAATAACAGATATATCAAAGGTAACTCGCCCAGCAACGGGGCACACCTACGGCGAAGTGGAATACACATGGAGCAATGACTATGGAACCTGTACCGCAAAGAGGGTATGTCAAAATGATACAGGTCATGTAGAAACAGAAAATGCGACTAAAATTACAGAAAATATTATAAAAGCAGCTACTTGTGAAGGTGTAGGTAAAAAGACATACACAGCTAGTTTTGCTAGTTTTGGTCCCAGTGAATCTGGGGTGGTAGCGATCCCTGCAACGGGTCATAAATGCAACGACACGTGGGAGCATAACGAAACTCAGCATTGGAAAGTATGCGAAACTTGTAAAGAAAATGTCAATGCAGCAAATCATACAGATGAAAACTCTGATGGAACGTGCGACGTTTGTGGATATGTCACTACACCTGATACATATACGGTAAGCGGTACGGTATATACATGGGACAACACAGATAGCAACACCACACGAGTTAGGTTGTACAGTAGCACTACATCCGAAGCCGATATAAAATCAGACATTCAGCACGACATAACTGGCGAAAGTTATACGAAGACATGCCAATATGATGCTAATGAAATAGGAACCCCAGGAGAAAGTACATCGAATAGATACACGCAAAGCTTTGAATTTACGGGTGTGGCAAACGGTGAATACAAGCTAGCAGCGTGGAGACCGGCTTACGATATAAGCAATAAACACTATGCATATGCAGTACGTATAACTGATGTAACTGTAAATGGCGCAGACGTAACTGTAGACGAGAATGCAACAAAGTTGTGGCTCTATGGGGATGTAACAAATAATGGTAAAATAGAAGCTAACGATGCGGCAAATATTTTGGCATTTATTGTTGGAAATACGTCTAGTGTAAAAGCAGGGGAAATGAGTTACACTGTGGGAGATGTAACTAAAAATGGCAAAATAGAAGCAAATGACGCAGCTAATATCTTAGCATTTATTGTTGGAAATAAATCATCTTTAGCATGATGTGAAATAATACCGAATGTCGGGATTGCGTAGTTCAGCAATTCCGACGTTTTTATGGACTATACTATAAAAACAAATATTTCAAAAGAAAAAGTATTGACTTTTTTGAAAATGAATGATAAAATGGTTTTAATAACCAAAACTAAGAAATTTTCCCACATTTATTTTATTAATATTCACATTATGGAGAAGTAAGAAAGGAGTGAAAAAGGTAATATTTTAGAAAAACGTGTTGTTTTTCGAGATGATTGAAGAAGGTTAACCTTCAAAAATAAAAGATAGAAAAGAGGAAGAAATATGAAGAAAAAACTTTTGGCAATTTTGCTGGCATTGGGTTTAGTCATTACCTGTATGCCTATGATGGCAGCCTTTGCAGCTACTAAAATAAATGAAAACCCGTTAAGTTTTACTAAGGGAGAAGGTGCCGATGAAGGAAAGTATATTCTTACTTTTACAGTTCCGAAAGCCATTTATAACCAAAAAATATATTCATATCAATTTGGTTTTACATTTGATAAAGGAGCTTTTGAAATATGTGAACGCTATGATGCAGTCGAAGAAGGGTATGTAACAGATTTAACACATAACTTTAATAGTAAACTACCCCCTACAATTACAGGAAGAGATACAATTAACAAGAATGGAAGTGTAGGTATATCAGGAGCTGCGAGTGAAAGTGCAACATTTAATAAAGATATATCTATTACAATGAAGTTTAATAAAAAAGCTGGAGCAGACTTAGACCAAGCAAGTGCTTTTGTTATTAACGATTATAAGATATGGAGCACAGATCCTGAAAAACCTATTGCGTGCTTAACGAGTGATCAAGATGCTGACACTGCAGCTTATACATTAGATGCTGACCGTTTTGCTGTAGCGGCAAACAGTGCCGAAGGAACTGCTGAGCACACGCACACCTACATTGTAGGTGATTACGTATGGCAAAACCTCGATAATCCAGAAAAAGTATCCTGCACCGCCACGAAGACATGTACCGATGAAAATTGTTCAGGTGAGGGAAAAACAGTTACCGAAACAGTAACGATGGGCAATGGAATTGAGAAAAAGGAAGAAAAAGCTGCTACTTGTACAGAAAAAGGTAATATGACTTACACGGCAAACTTTGTTGATGCTGCTTTTGGAACGCAGACTAAAAGTGTAGATATTCTGGCATCGGGCCACACCTTGCTGCATCATGACAAAATGGAAGCAACGGAAATTGCTGATGGAAACATTGAGTACTGGGAGTGCAGCAAATGCAACAAGAATTTTTCTGACGCAGAAGGAACTATCGAAGTTACAGATATAACTATTCCAAAGACTGGCGCTAAGTACACAGTAACGTATACCATTGAGAGATGTGGAGTTCCTGAGAACAAAGAAATTACTGGATACTTGTGCAAGAAAGATAGCGATTACAGCACTGATATTACAGATGACCAATTCAGAAAAGAAAAAACAGGTTTACAAGAAAATGAAATCAAGAAAGTAACTACTGCAGGTAGTGAAATTACTTTTAATGAAGTGACTGCAGGAAGTTACGTATTAGTAATACTAGGAGATGAAACAACGCGGTCTACTAGAGTTGACGTTGTAGTAGAAAATCAGAATATATCAGGGCAGGCGAAGTTTTACTTATTTGGTGATGTTAACGAAGATAACAAAGTGAATATGGAAGATGTAAAAATGTTTATGAGTGTTATAGTAGGTAACTCGGAATTTGATGATAAGATAAAGCCAGCATTGGGGTATAAAGTGCCGGGTCTTCCAAGAGCTGTAGATATAACAGATGCACGCAGAAGCATGGGTGTGTAAATGTGAGAAAATTTATAAAGGCGAGAGGCCTTACAAAGAGGGGGAAAAAATTATGAGTAAAAAAGTTTTAGCGTTTTTGCTAACTTTATGTTTAGTAATAAGTTGTGTACCGACATTGGCTTTTGCTACAGAGCCAGGACCGAAAACCATAGGCGAAAATGTCCTTGAGGTAAGAGAATGTGGTAACGGATATTATCGAGTTATTCTTACTATGAAGAAGGAATACACTGAAGGAAGTGCAGATGCACTTCAAATGGGTTTCACATTTGATAAAGATTTTTTTACAGTTGAAAGTACGGAGTTTAAAAATGCACCAACTTTAGCTAATGAAAGCGCTGCGATTACGAGTGTTAGTAAAGCAAATGATGACGGAGAAATTATAGCTTGTGTAACAACAGATGGCACAAATGTAAATTTAGCTGGTGATATTCAACTTATTGTAAATATGAAATTAAAAGATAATATTACCGATATAACCACAGCTGCTAGCTTTACGGTTAGTGATTATCAACTTGATGAATATAATGATGACAAAGGGGCTAGTGTAACTGTTGTAGGACTAAACAACAAGGATGACATAAGTAAAACTAAACTAGATACGGTAAATACGACATATGGTACAGTTACCACTGCAGAAATAGCAATGGGCAAAGAAACTGCCGAGATTAAAGGTAATGTTCTTAATACGATTGAGGAATATGACGTAATCATTATATACGATGACAATGCAGTATATACATATATCCCAGAGGATGCAGAAGTAAATGGGGATGATTGCCAAAATCCTGAACAGAAATATGATACTGACAGAATTATAAAAGGTAAATGGTGCGGCTATGGTGACGCTAGTACTAATAAAGGTTTTGATGGTAACCAAAATAGAATCACTATCATAAACGGCATGAATGCTACGGGCACGATTACTGCTGATACTGTGAAAGACGCAGGTATTAAGGGTGAGAACTTTAGTATAGCGGTAAAAGCTACAGATCAAGTTTCAGTTAATGGGGAAAACTATGCTACTCTGCGTGATGCTTGTAAGGAAAATAGTAGTGTTGATGTTGGTAGTGTATTTGATCTGTGCAAAGCAACTGATGGAACAAGGTTTGGGACAAATGACATTTCAACAACTGAAAGTATTCAGATTAATGGAATAAACACCGCAAGTGGAGAAATAAACTATGTAAATCTATACTACAGCCTAACTGGAAACCCAGGAACCGGTATGGCAAATTGGGGGGGTACCGTAAATACAACTTTAGGAACTATAACTATCACAGTTCAAGCAGCGTAATAAAAAAATCACCGTGTAGTAGTTAGCTACTATGCGGTGATTTTTTATAAATTAGCTATTAATGAAAGAATCCGGATAAGTTTTTACAATTATCTGATTTGTCGCAATCGAGGTGTTCATTTTCGTGAAATAGAGGTTCAGCTTCGCTAGCTTTGAAGCAATCTATGATTGGCTCATCCATTTTAGCGTCAGCGCCGAACTCCACAGACACTTCGACGCAAAGTTTCTGTTGTATTTTAAATCGGCATACGCCGTCCTTATCGCAATGGCAGTTTTCGGTTTTTACTTTAGGTGCACCTAAACATCTGGTTTTGGTTGATATCAAATGAGCAAATGGTTTTACAGTGATAGGGGCGTTTATTTCAGCAGACTGGTATCCGACTACATTGTGACATTTATTGTGGCATTTTTTTTCGTTTTCCATTTTTATTCCTCCAAGTTTATTTGATACAAATGACGTATTTTAAGGTTTTTGTACCTGACATTATAATATGACAATAAAACAAATTATGTGCAATTTTTACTGGATATAGTGACATTTAGTTTTTAGGAAAATTTTGAATTATGTTGTAATTTAAAGAAGAAAAAATATGAATTTTATATTATTTCAAATAATTATTGATTTTATGCTTACAAAATGGTAAAATGATATAAAATACGATAGAAAGAGGTGTTTTTTTGAGAGAAAATGTCTTTAGAAGCAAGAATATTTGCTTTATTTTTCTGTATTTATTCATTTTATTAAGTGCGCTATATACAATTGGGATTTTTGATATATTTTTGAAAAGGGATTTACTTAATGAAAAATATGATGTAGGAGGCTTTACTTTTACAGGGCAAAGTTTATCAGGAAAATTTGACGGTGAGGGAGAAATTAATTTTAGTGACAGTTCAACATATAAAGGCAATTTTAAAGATGGGTGTTTCGATGGCGATGGTATTTTTAAAAGTACTGATGGATGGGAACTTAGTGGAACTTTTGATAAAGGGAACATTTTTTGTGGAATTTTAAAACTAAAGAATGGAGGAAGTTTAAGCTATAAAGATGGAGAATGTGAATATACCTCTGAAAATGGATGGAGGTACGTGGGGAAAGTTAATGAAATGGGACAAACCTCACAAGGCACGCTTTATTATGCAGACGGAGGAGTATACAATGGAAGTTTTGCTCAGGGACTAGCGGAAGAAGACGGAGTATATGAGTCTAAGGATAGAAGAATTGTATATTCGGGGAATATGGATAAGGGTCTGTTTGATGGACAAGGGTACTTGAGTACCAATGGTTCTATTTATAGAGGTAGTTTTAAAGAAGGTTTTCCAGATGGTTATGGTGAATACAAAAGTAAGGAAGGTTGGACTTACAAAGGATCTTTTAACCTTGGTGTTTTTGATGGAAATGGTACTATTATAAAAGAAGATGGAACGGAAGTATCGGGAAGCTGGGAGAAAGGAAGGAGGGTAGGATGATGGCTAAAGTAAGGTGGATAAACTTAGTAAGAATTGTTGGGCTAAGCTTAGTTTTGATTTATCATTTTTTTAAAGATATTTTGCCAGGTGGTTTTTTTGGTGTTGATGTATTTTTCACATTTTCGGGTTATTTAATCACTTCACTGGTAATAAAAGAGTTTCAGAAAAATAAAACGTTTGCTTTTTTGCCGTACTTAAAGAGAAGAACTATGCGTATTTTTCCACCTCTTTTATTTTCTGTGATTTTTACATTGCCGTTTGTAAAGTTGCTTCCTTCTGATTTTACAGCAGGACTAGATAAACAACTGGCAAGTGCTATTGGGTTTATCACAAATTACTTTGAGATATTTAAGGGTGGCTCATACGAAGCACAACTTTTACCGCATTTGTATATTCATACATGGTCGTTAGCTTTAGAGATGCATTATTATTTGTTGTGGGGTCTATTTTGTTATGCTGCTGTAAAAGTGTTGAAAGTCATTATTAAACAGAAAGAGCACAAAGTGAACGCATTTAAAATAACTGTAATTTTTATGTCACTTATGTTAGGATTGTCATCTTACCTGCACATGCAAAGTTTATTTAATCAATATTCAAACATATCTGTTGCGTATTTTGCGACAACTTCTCATATTTATCCGTTTTTTATTGGTTCGATATTTGGTGTACTGTTTGGTTTAGAAGTGCCGGACAAAGTATCTCAAACTTTGATTAAGAAAAGAAAATTTTTTACAATAGTATCGATTATTTTATTTTTAATTTCTTTGATTTCTTTAGTTATCTTGAGTGCAAGTACAAATTTCGAGGAAGTTTTTTCTTACCGATATGGATTCATATTAGCGTCGTTTTTAACTTCAATTATGATAGTATCTTGTAGATCGCTACATGAAACTGTGCCAAAGCGCATTAATGAATACCATATTATTAGTCATTTAGCGGATTTATCTTATCCAATATATCTTTTTCATTGGCCTCTTTTTATAGTATTCTCAAATGTTATACAAAATAAAGTCTTATCAGTTCTTTTAACATTTGCTCTTTCTTATGTTTTTTCTTTATTAGAGTTTTATTTTATAGAACCTATGTTTTACAGAAAAAATAATATTAATTTAAAGCAAAACGAAAGTTTTGTTAATATAAAAATTTTTAATAAAAATATAACAAAACCTGTTACAATTTTTATATCTGCTGTATTTGTACTTATTAGTTTTAAAGTTTTTGCAGAAAGGAAAGATATTTCAGATTTAGAAAAAGAGCAAATGGTAGCAAATGTGGTGCAAGAGGTGGATAATTTTGAAGCTTTAAAAAGTGGAGTAGATAACTTAAACCCTGAACCTGTAGTGCAAAGAGAAGGAATATCAGGATTTGATAATTTAGAAAATAGCTTACAGCAAAAACAAGTAGTGCAAAGAGAAGGGATATCAAGATTTGACAATTTAAAAAATAGCTTACGGCAGAAACGAACGGTTCAATCTAAAACTTCATCGGATTTTGAAAAAAACGTCCCCATAAGTCGATCTCAGGTAAATGTCAATGTAACTATGGTAGGAGATTCTGTAGCGCTTGGAGCAAGGAAAAAGCTATTAGAAACTATACCCAATGCTTTTATAGACACTAAAGGAAGCCGTTCGTTGCATGATGGATATAATCTTATTACAGAATGGCAAAAATCAAATTCTTTAGGAGAATATGTTGTGGTAGCTTTGGGAACGAATGGTTGCGAAGATTGGGAAACGTATATTAATAAGATAATTAACGAACTAGAACCGGGGCATAGATTAATATTTGTTACGCCATTTGATGGGCACTGGACAGAGACATGGAGATCGTATAAAACTATGCAATATTTAAGGAGCATTAAAGATAAATACAAATATGTAACTATTGCTGATTGGTATGAAGAAATTTCAAAACAGCCGGAATTATTAGGATCAGACAAAACTCATATTGGTGGTAACTCAAAAGCAATTCAGATGTTTGTAGATGTAGTGGAAAATGGAATAAAATCGGCTGGAGCTAAGGAAGTGAAATAAAATAATACTAAAAATAAGCTCATTGTTGATATATGAGCTTATTTTTACGTGCAATTTTAAGTTTTAGGAGCCTATGTGGTGAATGAAATATTTAATCCAAAAAATTATATTTTCAATGTATTTTTGTTCGGATGTAGTGAAAAACGTATTGCTGAGCGATCCCTGCATATTCACCAAAATCTTCACGAGTTAAATCCGGGAAAAATTCTTTCATCGCTTTGCTCATCCAAGTATCGATTGGGAAAGCTTTTAACATATGTAAACCGTAAAGTAAGGCGCAATCGGCAACTTTAGGACCCACTCCTTTTATTTTCATTAGTTCTGCTCGGGCTTCGCTTATGGGCATTCTTTTTATACAATTCAAGTTTATTTCGTTAGAGTACACTTTTCTTGCAGCATCCAGTATGTATTTTGCTCTAAAGCCGCTTCTAATGCATAAAAGGTCGTCTTCAGTTAAGTTGGCGATTACCTCGGCTTTGGGAAATGTAAAATAATTTTCCTTTATTCTTTTTCCGAAGTTAGCACAAAGCCTTTCCACTATTCCTTTTATGCGTGGTATGTTATTGTTCTGCGATATGATGAAAGAACATAGTGCCTCCCATGGTTCTTGTTGTAAGATCCTTATCCCTGGTGCAAATTCACTAGCTTTTTTTAAAATTGGGTGTAATTTGGAAATCTGTTTTTTAGGTATATCGTAGTTAAGCCCTAAGTCAAAATAATTAAACCAAATTTCCTTAAATTCTTTTTCCGAAACGTCTTTTAAAATAATGTTATTTTCATTTTTTATTATTTTCAAAACTTTACCTTTTGCTACGCCTACAAAATCGTTCTCTGATTTTTCATTCCATCTAAAGCATTGGCCACAGTTGAAGGTTTCATTTAAGTCAAAATTTTCGACATTAGTTAAAATAATATTGTTATTTAATATTTTATATTCCAAAATGCCTCTTCCTTTCTTATTTTATTATACATAAAAGTGGTTTATTTTCAAACTTCTAACGTACATCGATTAAAAATTCACACAAGCAATACAAAAAATATATTGACTTACAAATATTTTTATGGTAATATGTTAATATTAATTTAAAAGGAGGAATTTATTATGTCTAATAAAGAAAAGAAAAACCAAAACGAGATAAACATGGAGGAATTGGAACAAGCCTCAGGCGGTAAGGTAAGTACTTCTGGAGCTTGGTTCTGGAAAAGATCAACAGTTACTGATGATAGCGATGGGGAAGTTGTAGCTACTTTTAAAGGCAGTGACGCTGACAAAAAAGCTGAAAACTTGGACAAGCGCTTGAACTATGGTAGGAGATTAAACTGATAGATATTTATAGTGTTTGAGTGTAGTAGTTTACGCGACAGGACGGTGACGCTTAATGTCTAGAGATAATATAATCAAGTTTTATAAATTAGTTGCTGAAAATCCAAAGTTAAAAAAGAAAATGCAAAAAATTGAAGATAAGAAATTAAAAAAAGATGTGTCAGAAAAGATTGTTGCTCTTGCGGGTAAAATGAACATATATTTTACTGAGGACGAAATTAATGATTACTTTTTGGAAAAGGATAGTGAGATGGACAGAAGTGAAAGCCAGAAAGTAAGTGGAGGAAAAAAGAATTTTACCAAAGGGGAAATAGCTGCTGCAAAGGTTGCAAGGAAAGCTATTGTGAATTCGGCCACAAGCTCTGCACAAACGAATTATTCGGAAACTTATAAAGAAAGAGATAACTGATTTAAGCTGATTATAAATAGTTATAAAAAAACAAAAAGCCATTTTAATGTGGCTTTTTTACTTTATTTTAAAATTTTTCCTTCTAAATATTGAACTCCAATTGCACAACATCCCATACTTTTAACTCTTTGTGAGCCGGGAAAACTGTTGTAAACTTCAAGTGCCTTGTCGGCATTTTCTGCTAGAGGAATCAAATTTTTAAAACCTTCAGATTCGAGCATATCTTCAAAACTGTCGTAAAAATGAAGAGACAATATCTTACAAATGGCATACTCTTCTATAGCTTTCAGTAGAAGTTTTTCTCCAACTTTAAAACTTCTAACATAATCCGTTGCGATACGACCCTCTGCTTTTTTAGTTCCGTCAGCGATGCATCGAAGTAAAGGGAGTTCTTGAGTGTTTATAAACTTAAGTTCATACATAAAATTATTACCTCAAAAAATAAATGGTGACCCGGACGGGAATCGAACCCGTGTTACCGCCGTGAAAGGGCGGTGTCTTAACCGCTTGACCACCGGGCCATAAAACTTTTGGTAGCGGTAATTGGATTTGAACCAACGACACTTCGGGTATGAACCGAATGCTCTAACCAACTGAGCTATACCGCCATTTTTTTACCGCTCACAAGAACATTTTAATTATATATCATGCGGACATAGAAAGTCAAGCATTTTTTTAGAAAAAGCTGAAACTTTATAAATATCATACTTTTCCACTAATAAGGTATTGGTTTTAAAGGATTTTGACGGATTTTAGTGATATTAGAAACTCAACTGTGACTGCGAGTGGATATAGCATGATTTTACAATTACATGTTTTTATAGGAGCTTAAGTTTTTATAAAAGTCATCTACAAACCACACTTTTGGAGCCACAAAGGTTTTTCCATTTAAGTAGTCTAAACTGCTTGTAGGGGTTTCAAAGCAAAATTTTAACTTGTATGAGTATAGAGCTTGATATTTATAGCCAAATCTTTTATTTTGGGAGTTTTTACCATATTTGCCATCGCCTAACAGAGGGTGACCGACATATGCCATATGAGCTCTGATTTGATGCGTACGACCTGTAAGGAGCTCTACATCCAGCAAACTAAAGTGCCTGCATTCATCTATTACTGTATATTTTGTTTTTATGTTTTTGCTGTTTTTAGTGGGTCTTGAAGAAACGTATACTCTATTCTGGCTTTCATTTTTTTGAAGATATGCAGACAATGTGCCTTGCTTTTTGTCAAACGTTCCACAAACTATGCACAAATAAAATTTTTTGATTTCTCTGTGTTTAATCTTGTCATTTAGAATTCTTAAGCTGGCAGCATTTTTAGCGACTATGACAATGCCACCGGTGTTTCTATCTATTCTGTTAGCAAGGGCAGGAGTAAAGGAGTTTTCACAATTGGGTTTAAATTCCCCTTTATAGTACAGGTAGTGTTGGACTCTGGATATTAAAGAGTCAGAATGATAGGTTTCATCCGGATGTGACAACAAGCCGGGTTTCTTGTTTACTAAAAGTATATTTTTATCTTCATAAACAATATCGACATTAGAAGGAGCCTTTAAAAAATCATACTGATTAAATTCGTTATTTTGCAGGAGCTCATCTTTTATGTATAGAGATACAACATCATTAATTTTTAATATATCATTTGGAAGACATCTTTTTTTATTTATTTTTATGTCTTTTTTCCTTATGGCCTTATACATCAGTGATTTAGGCAGATTTTTGAACGACTTTGTAAGGAACTTATCAAGCCTTTGGTTAGCGTCATTTTCTTTTATGATTATTTCTTTCATTTTATCACCACTGCTTATTATAACACTACTGAAGGGATATGAACACTTTGCATTTTTGCTTAATTGTAGTATAATATTTTGTAGAGATTTACAAGTATAGAGAGATTGGAGGGGAAACTATGCATGAGGAACACCGAAAAAGATTGCGAAAGAAATTTATTAGCAACTGTGACGCTATGGAAAAACATGAAATATTAGAGTTGCTACTTAGCTTTGCAATACCTCGAAGAAATACAAATGAACAGGCTCATGCTTTATTAAAGCAGTTTGGGTCAGTGAAAGACGTTATAGATGCGCCGATGGATGCTCTCCAAAGTATAGATGGGATAGGTGAAAGAAGTGCTGTTTTGATAAAACTTGTCGGCGTGCTTACAAGACTTTATATGGAAGACACTTCGCCAAAATCTAGGTCATTAACCAAAGACCAAATCGGACGGATACTTATGAATAAGTTCATAAACCGTACTGATGAAACTTTAGCTATGGTATTGTTTAACGCTAAAATGAAAATGATATATTGCGATATACTAAACAAAGGTGATATACATTCAGTATCGACCAGCGCTAAGGACCTTTTAGAGCTAGCGTTAAAATATAAGGCTAGGTACGCTATATTGGCACATAATCATCCTAGCGGTATAGCGCTTCCCTCCAAGAACGACATAGAGGCAACTATAAGTTTAAGACAGATGTTTAAGCCTCTTGGAATATTGCTAATAGATCATTTGATTTTTTCTGAAAATGACTATGTCTCTTTAGCGGATAGTGGGCTGGGGGACAGTATATTTAATTAATATGAATGAACTATTTTGTGAGCAAGTGCTTACAGTTCGGCACGCGGTCCGATGGCGAAGCCATCGGAAAACTGACGTTTTCGCAAGCAAAGCTTGCGACCGCGTGCCTCGCTAATTAAGCATCATATAAACTTAAATGGTGGTGAAAGTGAATATGAACTTTAAATTAAAATCAGAATACACCAAAGCGGGAGATCAAGGGAAAGCTATAGATGCATTAACTTTAGGGTTAAACAAAGGCTATAAGGAACAAACCTTATTAGGTGTAACGGGTTCCGGGAAAACGTTTACAATGGCTAATGTTATAGAGAAAATGAACCGACCTACATTAGTTTTAGCGCATAACAAAACTTTAGCAGCGCAGCTGTGTTCTGAATTTAAAGAGTTTTTCCCGGAAAATGCGGTAGAATATTTTGTCTCCTACTATGATTATTATCAGCCTGAAGCGTACGTGGCTTCAACAGATACTTATATTGAAAAAGATTCATCTATAAACGAAGAAATAGATAAACTTAGGCATTCGGCAACAGCGGCACTTTCAGAACGGAGAGACGTAATAATAGTAGCAAGCGTGTCGTGTATATATAGCTTAGGTAACCCCATAGATTACAAAACAATGGTTATTTCATTAAGACCGGGGATGAAAAAAGAACGAGATGAACTGATAAAAAAATTAGTTGAACTTCAATATGAACGAAACGACGTAAACTTAACGCGAAACAAATTTAGAGTTAGGGGTGACGTTTTAGAAATTTTCCCTGCTATTTCAGATAATACTGTTATTAGAGTAGAATTTTTCGGAGATGAAATAGATAGAATTTCAGAAATAAACTCCACAACAGGTGAAGTGAAAACTACCATCAAACATGTAGCTATATATCCGGCATCGCACTACATTGTGCCGAAAGAGAAGTTGAATAAAGCTATAAGTGAAATTGAAGTGGAATTAAAGGAAAGAGTGGAATATTTTAGAAAAAACGATAACTTAATAGAGGCTCAAAGGATAGAGCAAAGAACACGATATGATATTGAAATGCTGCAAGAAATAGGCTTTTGTAAGGGTATAGAAAATTATTCTAGAGTAATGTCAGGGAGAAAACCAAACAGTGCTCCATTTACATTGCTTGACTATTTTCCTAAGGACTATCTGCTTTTCGTAGATGAATCTCACGTCATGCTGCCGCAAGTAAGAAGTATGTACGCAGGTGATAAAGCAAGGAAAAAGAGCTTAATAGATTACGGATTTAGGTTGCCATCTGCTTACGATAATCGACCACTTACCTTCGATGAATTTTACAGTAAAGTAAACCAGGTAGTGTTTGTAAGCGCAACCCCTGGGGATTTTGAAAAAGAAAAAAGCAAACAGGTCGTAGAACAAGTGATAAGGCCAACAGGTCTGGTTGACCCTGAAATCATAGTAAAGCCGGTGGATGGCCAAATAGATGACTTAGTTGCTGAAATTAATGCTCGAGTGGACAAGAAAGAACGGGTACTCATGACAACTTTGACGAAAAAAATGGCAGAAGATTTAACGGATTATTTATCAGACGTTGGCATAAAAGTGAAATACATGCATTACGGGATAGATACCATAGAAAGAATGGAAATAGTTAGAGATTTAAGGCTCGGTAAGTTTGACGTTCTGATTGGAATAAATTTGTTAAGAGAAGGCTTAGATATTCCGGAAGTTTCTTTGGTTGCCATATTGGATGCAGATAAAGAAGGCTTTTTGCGCTCGGAAAGATCTTTAATTCAGACTATTGGACGAGCTGCCAGAAATGCAAACGGGAAAGTCATAATGTATGCCGACACTGTAACGCATTCCATGGAAATGGCAATAACTGAAACACAACGGCGAAGAACAATACAAATGAATTACAACAAAGAGCACAATATTGTGCCGAAAACGATCGTCAAAAAAGTAGGAGATATACTTGAAATATCTGAGAAATCGGAAATACAGAATAAATTTAAGGAGAACAAGAAATTAACTCAAAATGAAAAAAATAGATTGATTAATGAACTTACAAAGGAAATGAAAGCCGCTGCTAAGTTACTGGAATTTGAACATGCGGCCGCAATACGTGATAAAATTAATTTGATTAGAAATTCGTAAAACCATTGTCGATTGTAAATTAAGCGAGGAGGAACTACATGGAAAATAAAGTAATATATGTAAAAGGCGCAAAAGAACATAATTTAAAAAACATAGATGTGAAAATACCAAGAGATAAACTTGTGGTAATAACCGGACTTTCCGGTTCGGGAAAATCTTCGCTTGCATTCGATACGATTTACGCGGAAGGACAAAGAAGGTATGTAGAATCTCTATCTTCATACGCTAGGCAGTTTTTAGGACAAATGGAAAAACCCAACGTCGACTTTATAGAGGGGTTATCTCCGGCTATATCAATTGACCAAAAAACAACTTCCAAAAATCCACGTTCCACAGTAGGAACCGTAACCGAAATTTACGATTACTTAAGGCTTTTATATGCAAAAATAGGAGTTCCGCATTGCCCGATTTGCAACAAAGAAATAAAGCACCAAACGATAGATCAAATTGTGGATCAAGTACTAAATATAAAAAGTGGTAGCAAAATTCAAATTTTAGCTCCCATAGTGCGCCAAAAAAAGGGCGAACATGTTAAAGAAATAGAAAAAATAAAAAGAAGCGGGTATGTTCGTATAAGGGTAGACGGGATTATTTATGATTTGTCTAAAGATATAAAAATTGCGAAAAATAAGAAACACAACATAGAAATAGTCATAGATAGGCTGATAATGAAAGATGGTATACGCTCTAGATTGTCAAGCTCGATAGAAACAGCAACAGCCTTGGCCGAGGGTTTGGTTATTGTAAATATAGTAAATCAAGAAGATATTTTATTTTCGTTAAATTACGCTTGTCCGGAACATGGAGTTAGCATCGATGAGCTCTCTCCAAGGATGTTTTCCTTCAATAACCCTTATGGAGCATGTAAAAAATGTACAGGTTTAGGGGTGTTTATGAAAATTGACCCTGAACTTGTGATGCCTAATAAGGACTTGTCTATAAACCAAGGAGGCATAAAGGCAAGCGGCTGGGCTATGGAAGGAAACAAAATAGCAAGTATGTATTTTGAGGCACTTGCTAAAAAATATAAATTCTCGCTCGATGAACCTATAAAAAATTTGAATGAAGATGTTTTAGATAAAATTCTTTATGGAACGGGCGAAGAAGAAATAAAAGTAAAAAGAATAGTGGCATCCAGCGAAATTTCTTATTCTACAAAATTTGAGGGAATTATAAATAACCTTGAAAGAAGATATCGAGAAACACAAAGTAATTGGATTAAAGAAGAAATACAAAGTTTTATGCGGCAAATACCTTGTGATGACTGCAAAGGTAAAAGGCTTTCTAAAGAAAGTTTAGCAGTGAGGGTTGCAGGGAAAAACATAATTGAGTTAACTGATAAATCTATTTCCGACCTGTTAGACTTTATTAATAATGTACATTTAAGCGCCAGGGATGAAGCCATAGCATCGGAGATCTTGAAAGAAATAAAAGAGCGTTTAAGTTTTCTTATAAATGTTGGACTTGATTATTTGACTCTGTCTAGGGAAGCCGGGACATTATCCGGCGGAGAAAGTCAAAGAATCAGACTTGCTACGCAAATAGGATCTTCTTTAACAGGAGTTCTTTACGTTCTGGATGAGCCGAGCATAGGATTACACCAAAGGGATAATGACAAACTTTTAGCGACTTTAAAAAGGCTCAGAGACCTTGGTAATACGGTGATTGTTGTAGAACATGATGAAGACACTATGGAAAATGCCGATTATATCGTAGATATAGGTCCAAGGGCCGGTGTGCACGGGGGTGAGCTAGTCTGTAGCGGCAAGGTAGAGGATATAAAAAAATGTGCTCGATCCATTACAGGGCAATACTTAAGTGGCAAAAAGGCAATAGATGTTCCAAAAAGCCGTCGCGCGGGAAATGGCAAATATTTAACTATAACAGGAGCGGCACAAAATAACTTAAAAAACATAAATGTAAAAATTCCTTTGGGGAAACTTGTATGTGTTACAGGAGTTTCAGGTTCAGGAAAATCTTCTCTTGTAAACGAAATACTGTATAAGCATTTGTCCGTAAAACTGAATGGGGCTAAACATATTGCTGGAAAACATAAAGAAATTTTGGGCGTAGAAAATCTTGATAAAGTGATTAACATCACTCAGTCTCCGATCGGTCGCACGCCTAGGTCTAACCCGGCAACTTACACAGGCGTATTTACAGATATAAGAGAGCTTTTCGCCTCAACAAATGACTCAAAAGCTAGAGGATACACAGGAGCTAGGTTTTCGTTCAATGTAAAAGGTGGAAGATGTGAAGCTTGCCAAGGTGATGGCTTACTAAAGATTGAGATGCACTTTTTACCGGACATATACGTGCCGTGTGAAGTATGTAAAGGTCAAAGATATAACAGAGAAACTTTGGAAGTAAAATATAAAGACAAAAATATATTTGATGTGCTTGAAATGACTGTGGAGCAGGCGTTAGATTTTTTCTCAAACATTCCGAAGATAAAGAAAAAGCTACAGACGTTATCTGACGTAGGACTTTCTTATATAAAGCTCGGGCAAAGCGCCACCACATTGTCTGGCGGTGAGGCTCAGCGGGTAAAACTAGCTACAGAGCTTGCCAAAAAATCCACAGGGAGAACTATTTACATTTTGGACGAACCCACCACGGGACTTCACATAGCGGACGTACACCAGCTGGTAGGAGTTTTACAGAGACTTGTAGATGGTGGAAATACCGTACTTGTTATAGAGCACAATTTAGATTTGATAAAAACAGCAGATCATATTATAGACCTGGGACCAGAAGGTGGAAGTGGCGGTGGGACCATAGTAGCGGAAGGAACTCCAGAAGAAGTATGCAAAGTAAAAAAATCGTATACAGGTAAATATTTGAAAAAATTTTTGAAATAAAGGAGAAAGATGCTTGAACCCTATAGGACTTTATATTCACGTGCCGTTTTGTTTAAGAAAGTGCCCATACTGTGACTTTTATTCCGTCAAGCCCAGCACTCACGATCTAGACAACTATGTAAGTAAGCTTTGTGATGAAATAGAAAATTGGGGTAAAAAATTGAACAGAAAAATAGACACTGTGTATTTTGGAGGAGGAACCCCGAGTTTATTGAGTGTTGAGCATTTTCGAGTAATATTTTCGCATATAAAAGAAAATTTTGAATTGGTAAAAAATAGTGAAATTACAGTGGAAGTCAACCCAACAAAATGTGATGAAGTAGATTTTGAGTCTCTTAAAAAACTAGGAGTAAACCGATTGTCTATAGGATTACAGTCAGCCAACGAAAAGGAGCTAAAGTTATTAGGCCGAACCCATACGGCGCAAATGGCAAAAAGCACAATAAAAAAGGCGCAGTATGCTGAAATTTCTAATATTTCAGTTGATTTGATGTTATGCACGCCGGGTCAAACTAAAGAAAGCGTGCTTAGATCGATAAATTTTTGCAATGAATTAAACGTACAGCATATATCGGCTTATTTGCTGAAAATAGAAAAGGGTACATCCTTCTACAAGGAACGGCAAAATTTAAATTTACCTGACGATGAATTTCAAAGGGAACTGTATTTGTTTGTCTGTGAGAATCTTGAAAAAATAGGTTTTTTGCAGTATGAAATATCGAATTTTTCGAAAGAAGGATTTGAGAGTCATCACAATTTAAAATATTGGAATGCTGATGAATATCTAGGTATAGGTCCCGGTGCGCATTCATTTATCAACGGTGAAAGGTTTTATTATAGAAGATCTTTGTCGGAGTTTTTAAATTTTCCTGAAGTTATTTTCGACGACTGTGGCGGGGATATGACAGAATATGCCATGCTAAGGCTGCGTTTAAATTCAGGCTTAAGGCAAGACGAGTTTTATAAAAGATTTAAGGCGAGCATACCTAGCAATTACATAAAAAATGCGAAACTTTACGAAAAGTTTGGGTTTGTGAAAACAAATGAAAACGGCATAAAACTAACAAAAGAAGGCTTTTTTGTTTCCAATAAACTAATTAGTGAGATTATATTTTAAGTAAAAAAGTACCTCAATGAGAATTTCATTGAGGTATTCTTTTTTAGATTTTTGTTTTACAAAAAACGATAAATTTCGCGCTTTTTTTACTTTAAAATAAAAGGTGAATATTTGTTAAATTTTGTATAGCAAAGGAGAAATTTGATGGAAGAAACTAGCTTAAGAGAAAATTTGAAGAAAAAAGGAATTTTCACTTTTGAAAGAGGAAATAAGTTAATTTTATTTAATCCATATAACCTTAAAAAAGTTTTTACAACTAAGGAAAACTTCGAGGAAGACCTTGAAAAAAACTTTAGTCTAATTATAAAGAAAAACGAAATATCAAAGCCTGTGCTTTCAAATATAAAGGTAATAATTTCAACAGGGTGCAATTTTAGATGTGAATATTGCTTGGTTTATAAAAATAGAAAAAGAGTTCCTAGTTCTAAAATGAGCATAGAGATGGCAGGAAAGGTTATAGACTTTTATAACGATAAGATAAAAAATGGCGTTATCTTATTTACTGGCGGTGAGCCGTTAACAAATTGGCAAACAGTGGAATACTTTTTAGACAATGTGGACGCGAAATTTATTATCCAAACCAATGGCTCTCTAATAAACGAAAGAATAGCTAAAAAACTGAAAGAAAAAAATGTTCTTATAGTTTTGTCGCTGGATGGAGACACCAAGAGTAGAAACTCCATGAGAAAATTGTTAAATGGAGAAGAAGCCTACGAGTCAATATTGAATGGATATAACAATGCAAAAAAAGCAGGTTGTACGGTAGGTGCTTCTGTAGTGGCGGGTGATTACAATGTTTCAAGCCTCTACGATATGACCAAAAATTTAAGAGATAAATTGAAAGTTGACAGTTTTGGCTACAATATTCCGCATTTTACTAAGTACAACGATTCTGAAGTGGACATAGAAAAATATACGGATGAATTGATAAAAATTTTTTATTACGCTAAAAAAGAAAAAATATACATAGATCAAATCGCAAGAAAGCTAAAGCCTTTGATATTTGAAACTTTTAGAATAATGGATTGTACAGCGGGAGGCGAACAAATTTTAATTTATCCTGACGGCTCTACCACGAACTGTGTCAACTACCCTCCATTTAATAACAAAAGTTACAATTACGACAGATGGGTAAAGCGAACACCTATACATAGAAGGTATTGCAAAAACTGTGAAGCCATAGGCATATGTGGTGGTGGCTGCCTTTTCGATGGCATTAAAAGATATAAAGAAGGCTTAGACTTGAGGAACTGTTACTTTACCAAAAAGGTTTTAGAGGAATTCTTGTGGGATATGTACGATGAGCTTGAAAAATGTGAGTTTAACTACGAAAAGATGATAGAAGCTTATGCCGGCGTTATAGGATATAACAGTGCAGCAGGTGTTTCGGCCGGCCATGAGACAACAAATCTTTCAATTAATGAGCTAAAAAGGAATATTAAAATTGGATCGGAGTGATTTTTGTGATTGAAAAAGCTTGGAATTGGAACAACATAACCAGCACACACTGGAACGAACCATCGGAAGATATTTATTATTATCTGCATTTGTGGTCTGAAAAAAGAAGCAAAAAACTTTTGGACTTAGGCGCAGGCATAGGTAGGCATTCCCTATTATTTGCAAAAAATGGTTTTGATGTTACTGCATTTGACTTCTCAAAAGAGGGGCTAGATAAAATAGAGAATTTTGCTGATCAACTTAATTTAGAAATAGATTTAGTAAATGGCAACATGAACAGACTTCCTTTTGCATCGCAAAGTTTTGATTTTGTAGTTGCCTATAATTCAATTTACCATACAGACTACGAAGGTCTCATTAGAACGATTTACGAAATAAGAAGAGTGTTAAAAGCAAATGGAGAAGCTTTCGTAACGATGCTTTCGAAAAACGATAAATCTTTTATTGACGGAAGTAGATCTTTGATCGCTGAAAATACGTTAATGAAAAAAGAAGAAGATGGAAGCATATTACCGCATTTTTTCGTAGACGAAGAATATATATACAAACTTTTTAAGTCATTTCACATTATTTCATTAAAGCAAATAGAAGAGTTTCATGAAGACAAAACGTTTTTCCACTATGCCATACATTTGAGGAAAGGTGATGCATAATGCGATATCATCCATGCTTTAACGAAACGTGCATAAACGAGATAAAAAGATTGCACCTGCCGGTTGCGCAAGAGTGTAATATACATTGTAATTTTTGTGATAAAAAGATCACTTGTGCACATGTAAACAAACCCGGTGTGACTAAAAGAGTTTTAAAGTCTGACGAAATAGAAGAATACGTAAAAAATATAGACAAAAACAGATGCATTTTTGGAATAGCAGGACCCGGAGAAGCTTTATATAATGAGGAAACCTTTAAATGCTTGAATGTTTTAAAAGATTATACTACCTGCCTTTGTACAAACGGGCTTCTGTTGGACGAGAAAATTGACGAACTCGCTTCGCTAAATTTAAACTTTTTATCGGTAACTTTAAATTCGCTCAACACGAAGGTTTCACAAAAAATTTACAGTTATGTTATATACAAGAATAAAAAATATTTTGGTGCAGACGCTGCGAAACTTTTACTTGAAAAACAGTTAAAAGGACTGAAAAAAGCCGCCAAAAGGCAGATCCACTTAAAAGTAAATACAGTTTACATACCTGGCGTCAACGATGATCAGATATTACCGATTGCGAAACTTTGCAACAGGCTGAATGTAAACATAATGAATATTATACCGATTATACCTTCTGGAAAGTTTAGCGACTGTAAGGTTGATTTTAAAAAATTAAATGAACTCAGAAAGGAAGCTGCAAATTATATTTTGCAAAAGGAAACCTGCTCTAGGTGTAGAGCAGATGCCTACGGATACATAAATAAGGGGGATGAGAAAATTGGCTAAACAAGTTGCAATTTACGGAAAAGGGGGCATAGGAAAGTCCACAATGTCATCAAACATAAGTGCAGCATTAGCATCACTTGGGAAAAAAGTAATGCAGATTGGTTGTGATCCCAAAAAAGATTCTGTAAAGCTATTGTTGGGCGGAAAAAAAATAATTTCAGTTTTAGAATACTTGCAAGATCACGATGAAATAGAAAATGTAGATGATATTGTTAAGGTTGGCTTTTCTGGAGTAAAATGTGTAGAATCCGGTGGTCCTGAACCGGGTGTCGGCTGTGCAGGAAGAGGTATCATTCTTAGCATAGATACCTTAAAGGAACTAGGAGCCTTTGATTGGAATAATGACTATATAGTCTACGATGTCTTAGGTGATGTGGTGTGTGGAGGCTTCGCTGTACCTATACGAGAAGGCTACGCAAAAGAAATTTACCTAGTCGCTTCAGGAGAGTTCATGTCGGTTTTTGCGGCTAATAATATTTGTAAATGTATAAGAAAGTACGCAATAAACGGCTCTGTTACGCTGAAAGGTATCATATTGAACTGCAGAGGTATTCCGAATGAAGAAGAAATAGTGTCAGAATTTGCTAAAGCAATAAAGACGAAAGTAGCACTTGTTGTTCCGCGAGATAACAGCTTTCATAGAGCCGAAATCGCAAAGAAAACTGTAATAGAAATGTATCCAAATGCAAATGTATCAAACTTATTTATCAACTTTGCAAAAAAAATGGACACGTGCGATGAGCCAAGTTTACCGGTGCCGCTTTCAGATGACGAGATGTATGAACTTTATCAAAAATATGGTTGGGGGTAAATATGAAAGGGTTATGCTTTAGCTCTGAAAATATAAACGATATAAGCGTACAAAGTTACTGCGGGACGGACAACGTTAATTATGGCTGCTCCATGAGAGGGGCTTGGCGATCTCTTCAGTGCATGAAGGACGACGTAGCTATAGTGATACACGGTCCTAAAGGATGTAACAATGAATTTAAGCTTGACTATGTAGGGGGTGTTGCAAGAACTTACTGCACAAACATGAACGAAAAGGATGTGATAACCGGTGGGCTTAGTAAACTCGAAAAACTGCTCTTTGAACTTAATGATGTAGAGAAAATTTCCTTAATTGTGATACTGACAACTTGCACTAGTGAGCTGATAGGTGAAGACATTGATGGACTCGTGAGCAAAATAAAGAGTAAAATTTCCAAAAAGTGCTTAGTTTTACATACTTCAGGTATTTCCGGTATGGCGCAGTCTGACGGGCATAATATGGTGATTTCAGAATTAGTTAAAAGTTTTACAAAAGATCAAGAAAAAATTCCAAACAGTGTAAATTACATAGGGTACAGTTGGCCGTTTGATTACCGAGCGGGCAGAGATATGTCTGAGCTTGAAAAGCTTTTAAACAGCATAGGGATAACGTTAAACGGAGTTTTTACATCTAACTTAGGGCTGAATGACATTGAAAAAGCATCAAGAGCCAGTTTAAATATAGTGAGATGTCCAGGGTCGGCTTACAGCACTATTAAATTTATGGAAGAAAACTTTGATGTCCCGTATTTAAAGTTGCCAATACCGGTAGGAATAAAAAATACGACGATATTCTTTGAAAGTCTTGTAGATTATTTTCATTTAGGAGATGAAAAAAAGCTCATTTTAAATGAATATAGGTTATTTGCTGAGAAAAAATTGCTTTATTTTAAAAGGCTTTTAAAGGGCAAAAAAGTAGCCGTAGCTGTAGGGGCTAACCGCACATTGGACTTGATTGAAGCATTGCTTGAGCTGGGGTTAGATATAAAGGTTATTTCCTTTTACAGACTGCACGAGACGATAGGAGATAAGGTAACAAATATTAGCGGAAAGACTTTTAAGAGACTTTCAAGTTTAATAAAGAATGAAAATTTGCATTGTGATGTTTTAGCCTACTCCGACAGCAAGCAATTTTGGGAAGTGGTAAAGAGGAATGAAGTTGATATAGTTTTTGATGTGCATACAAATAGAAAACTAATTCATAATATGGGGCTTGCTTTTTCTGAATCTATGGATGTGGAGCACCCGTACCATTTTTACTATGGGTTTCTATCGCTTGCGGCTAACTTAGTGCAAGAACTGAATCAACCATTTTATAAAAAATATAAGGAGTTTTGCCTATGATGGAAGATTTAGCCTTTCAAAATAATGTTGACAGTGCAGTAAGCTATTGTTATTTCTTTGGAGCCTATTGTGCAGCGTACGGCATTAAGGACAGCATAATCGTTTTGCACACTCCATCCGGTTGCCAAAGAAGAATATTATACCTTTGGTCCATGCACGATAATTCCAACAATTTTAAAGCTACACTGTCGACAAATTTGATAGATAAGGATGTGGTATTTGGAACAGAAAATAAACTTGTAGCTTTTGTTGAAGACACTTGCACCCGCTACGATGGGAAAGTTGTGTTTATATTAACAAGCTGTGCACCTGAAATTGTAGGTATAGATTATAACTTGGTTGTCCCGCAAGTAAAAAACAGTAGTAAAAAAATTATACCGATTAACTCGCCCGGGTTTCGAGGTGACTTTTACGAAGGTTTTAGTGACGCAATCTTAGAGACCGTGAAGTCTTTGCCTATACATAAGGAAAAGTATTCAGACAGGGTAAATATAGTGGGGTATATGTTTTCAAGATATGAAGAAGACGAAAACGGGAATATTGAGGAATTAAAAAAAATATTGGACAAGTTGGATTTAAAAGTAAATGCTGTGTTTTTTTCAGGAGATACTTATAGAGACTTAGAAAAGTTCTCGCAAGCTAAATATAATATTATTTTCCATTATGGAGAAAAATGCTCAAAATATTTGCAGCATGAAGTGGGACAGGAAAATATATTTTGCGATTTGCCTATAGGTTTAGAAAAAACGATAGATTTCATAAACTGCATAGCAAGTGCTACGCAAAGAAAAGAAACAGCAAAAATTTTTATAAAAAGAGAACTTTCTAGAGTTATACCGAAAGTTCAAAATACTATCCATAAGATGACAGGTAAAAAAGTAGCGGTAGTGTCAGATTGGCAGTCTATAAAAAGCTTATTGCCGATGATTTTAGAGTTTGGGATGGAACCAGTGCTTATAGGAATATATAATTCCAATTTAAACGAGAGCAAAGAAAAAATCTTAGACTTAATTGCAAAAAATAGTACTTTGCAGTATGAGCCTATCGTTATTGAAGCTTGTACAAGAGGCCAGATAAAAGAAACTTTAAAGGGCAACTACGTAGACTTTTGCATTGGAAGCTCAATAGAATCTAGAGACCTTGACGAGCTAGGCATTCCAACTTTGGAGTACAGTTTGCCACTTTTTGAAAAGCATTATAACTTTAATTCGCCTACTTTAGGATTTGATGGAGTGCTTAATATGAGCACGCAAATATTTAATTTATTAAACAAAAAAGCACTTAGAAGAGAAAGTGTAATAAAAAAACTGGAAAGCTTAAAAAAATAATTGAAAAGGTCGTGATTAATTTGATATTTACTACAAAAGGTTTTGAGAAAGCAGTTAAACATCCGGAACTAAAAGAATGCGATTGTGAAATCAGCAACATAGGTTGGAGCTTAGGTAACGCTTGTCCATGCAACTGCGAGCAATGCTACTCTTTAACAGTTAGAAACAGAGGCATGGATATATCGGAAGCAATGGTAGACAGAGTAGTTAGTCAAATAGAAAAGCTAAACGTAAAAACCGTTAACCTGGGTGGAAACGAACCGTGGTATACAAACGGGATTAATGGAAAATCAATTTTGCCGTACATACTGAGAAAATTAAAATCTATAGGAGCTAATGTAGGCATCACAACCGCAGGTATCACGCTTATTAAACTTCTAGAGGAAGACAAAGAAGCGTTTGATTTGTTAAATGACGTGGATGTGAGTTTGGACTCTCCCATAAAAGAGGAACACGATAAAAACAGAGGTGCGTCTGTGTACGACTTAGCGATTCGGTCCTTAGAGATAGCAAAGGAACATAATTTGGAAAGAACAATAATAATGTGTGCCATGAAGTGGAACTTTACAAGAGACAGGATTGATGAGCTGATAAATTTGGCTAAAAGATATAGCGCCAACATTAGATTTAACATGCTAAAGCCAGTGAAAAAAGAGCATGTTGACCAAGTTGTTGGTTTGGATGCTTTTTACGAAAACTACAGCTACTTGCTGAGCAGATGCGAAACCTTGGATATAACAGAACCGCGACTTAATTCAATGGTAAGTAGCGAAGAGTCTAAAAGGTGCCCTTGCGGAAGAACTTCATTGCGGATACACTCTATAACTCCAGATGGTAAAATACCGGTTTCACCTTGTGTTTACTTGCACGACTACAAAGCCGGGAACCTTTTAAAAGACGACATCTTAGATATCATACAATCAGAACCTTTCAAAGAGTTTAGAAGAAGAAACAAAAATCCTGAATACATAGAAGGCTGCAAAGATTGCGAAAAAATAAAAACATGTGGTGGTGGGTGTACGGCAAGTGCTTATTTGATAAATTACCTTAAAAATGATGAACGAAATATATATGTGAAAGAACCAAACTGCCCAAGAGACTACAGTAAAAAATTTGTACCGGATTATCGCAGATCAAAAGTTCGAAAATCGTTGGTGCATATAGATTACCTTTGCACATGGATAGGAAAACCTGTGTAATTTAAAGTCATGATACTATAAAAGAACCTGTATCATGATTTTTTATATATAAAAATAGCCCCAAAGTAGGGGCATATTTTTTTATTTGTTTCTATGCGAGCTTCTACGTAGTGGTTGTGGATTAGATTGTGGAATAATTTTAGCCCAATCACTTTCTGGTAAATCTTTTATAACTTGTGCTGCCGCTTTGAGTAAATCATCGCTGAGACCAGGGTAAAGCTGAATTAATTGAATACGAATTTCTTTAATAGAAAGATTACGCAAACTTTTCAGTATGGTAAATGGTATACTTATTGGTTCTTTTGAAAGAAGTGCGAAAGTTGGTTTTTCAAAAATAGCGTATCGAGGTTGAGAAGGATTTAAATTGGCAGCGACTACTTCTTGTCCACGACTTATAAACTTAAGCAAACAGAAAGTAACAAATGACGCAAATGCAGATATAACAGGAGCTTGTATTTGTGCCCATAAATTTGCAATTGACCCAGACGAACTTTTTTGAGCATTTTTTAATCTACTAATTATCTCATGGCTATTAATAAAACTAGCGTTATCTGTTGTAGTATTTGAGAGTACTGGACTAGTGTTATTCATTTCTCTAGTAGGGCGTGTTGTAGGCTTAGTGGTATTCACAACGGGTGTTTTCTTAGTTGAACTCGGGTTGCTCGCAGTAAAATTGTGCAAGTTTTTTTTCTCTTGAATGACAGGTTTTATATCTGTGGTGCTGTTATTTTCGAATGTGCTTTCAAGGTTTAAAGTGTTTTCATTTTCCACTTTACTTTGAGATTCTTCTTGTTCTTTTTTGTTATTAAAGAAAGATAATTTTTCTTGTATAGGTTTAGGCAATTTATCTTTAATTCGTTTTGAAATAGCGACTGCAGTGCCGGTTAAAGTTAAAGCTCCGGCAGCTACGCAGGCTACGATTTTTCCTGTTTTTTGTGAATCAAAACTTTTTTCGTCTTGAGCATAATGAGTTTTAGACTCTTTTACTTCATTCGCGAAAGATGTGGAACTGACGAGTTGTGTTACTAACATAGTTGCAATTAGCGCTGATGAGATTAGTTTTTTCATTATTTTTGCTCCTTTAATTTATAGATTTTTACATTTGATTATAATTAATAGAAATTAAGTCTAAGTTAGATTATATACGTCATAAAATTAACTTATTTTCATAAATTGCGTTAAACAGAGCTGTAAATGTGAGTTCACGTAAATTTTGGCTCCAAAAACGAGAAGAATATGATCGGAACATATGTGTAAGCGCTGTTTTTTTAGTTTTTTCCATTTCGATATTTTTTATCATGTCTTGTAGGCCTTCTAGGGAATTAGGACAATCGCTAGGAGAATAACCCATCCGAAGCAATTCACTTTGTAATTGATGGTCTTTTAAGCCTTCTAGACGTTGGGATTCACCAAGACGGAAAGTACCACGAAAAAACTGCTTGTAGACGTCATGAGTTGTAACAAGATATCTGAAAACATTCTCGCCGGCGAATTTAATTAAAAACGTCATGCGATCTTTTGTTACTGCTGGGAAGGCTTCAAATTTTTCTATTTCTGCGTTTATTCGCACATTAAGTGGAACCAAAGGGAGTGATTCAATATCAGGGTATTTTTGATTAAATTGAGCCCTAGTAGATAAACAAGCGAAGCGAGGGACTCTATAAAAAGACGTAACGGGAACATTATTAGGGAGTCCGGAAGCAGGAGCAGATCGTGCAACTTTTTCTTTTCCATAGGTTATAAACCAAAGAAGAGTGGTAGCAGCAGTTGATGTAAGTATAGGTATTATAGAAGTTTTTATGTTTCCCCATAAATTAGTGATTAATCCTGGTGAATTCTTTTCAGGGTTTTTTAAGCTATTAATTTCGTCGGAATTGTCTATATCATCATCGTCTTTGTTGGTAAGATTAACGTTATTTGTTACAACTTCTGAGGCTGCCGGATTATTAGTGCCATCGGCTGCAGTTGCATCTTTAGTAGGTTGAGTTATAGGCTTAGCGGTACTCGCAATGGGGTCTACGTCTGGAGTTTTTTTAGTTGAACTGAGGTCGCTCGCAGTAGGAGTAGTGTATGATTTTTTCTCTTGAACAACAGTTTTTATGTCTGTGGTGTTGTTATTTTCGATTGCGTTTTCATGGGTTAAAACGTTTTCATTTTCCGCTTTATTTTGAGATTTTTCTTGTTCTTTTTTGTTATTAAAGAAGAATAATTTTTCTTGTATGGGTTTAGGCAATTTATTTAAGATAGCAACTGTAGCGATAGTTAAAGTTGTTGCTCCAGCAGCTACGCCAGCTAGAATTGTTCCTACTTTTTTCCAATCAGTATTTTGAATTTGTAAAGGTTTAGAACGTTTTTCATTTTGAATGTACTGAGCGTCTGTGTTTCTTGCTTCATCCGCAAAACATGCAGAATTGACAAGAGGTACTGATAGCATTGTTACTGCTAATATTGCTGAAATTAATTTTTTCACCGTTTTTATTGCTCCTTAAAATATTTTTTTATATTTATATTGTAACATAAGCTAAAAAAGTTGTCAAATTTTTATATAAAAAGATATGAAACAAGCCCTACATGCAGTAAGGCTTGCTTTTTATTAAATATTTTAATGTTACAATTTCTAATACGATAATTCTGAAGTTGATTTTACACTTATGCTGACTTTGATAATGGATTACCACGTGTAACTCTTACAGATGATGTTGCTGCTGCCATATCTGTGCTTGCTGGTGTGGCTGATTCTGCCGCTGTTGCTCCTTCTCCTGCGGACGTGTCTGGATCTGGCTCTTCTAAATCTGAGTCTGAATCTGAATCCGAGTCTGAAGAGTAACCGTCTGTTTCTTCTGAAGCCGCCGCAGCCGTTGCCGCAGGATGGTAAACACCTGTTTCTTCTGAAGCCGCAGCTGCCATTGCCGTATGGTGGTGGGCGGCTGTTCCTTCTGAAGTTGCTGCAACTGCTGTTTCTGTTGGCAAGGTTTTTTGGTTAGAATCAAGTTCTGGATCTGACATTGAACGAGGTAGCTTTCCTAGTCTAATTGTTGGTAGGTCTGCTTCTGCTGCTTCTGCTGCCGCAGGGTGGTAAACGTTTGTTTCTGCTCTTTGGTCTAAAAGAGGTGTTTTCCCTAGTCTAATTACTGGTATTACTCGTGCGAATAGTGCTGGTGATGAATTACTTCTTGCTCTTATTTTTGAACGGTGATAGTTTATAAATGCTCTTGTTTTTTCAGGAATTGTGGGGAGCATTATTTCATCTAGATCTGGTGTGAGAGAGGCGCTCTGGTTAATGGCTGTTTCTGAATCTGAGTCTGAAGAGTCTGATTCAGAATCTGAGTCTGAGTCTGAATTCGAATCTGAGTCTGAATCTGAGTCTGAATCCGAATCTGAGTCTGAATCTGAGTCTGAATCTGAGTCTGAATCCGAATCTGAGTCTGAATCTGAATCCGAGTCTGAGTCTGAATCTGATGATTCAGATTTTTCAGGAGAGTCTACTTCGGTTTCTTTTTTTGCTACTTTGGTTAGAGCTTTTGGTAGTTCTCTAGCTGCTGCTCCTAGAGCAGTGACTGGTAATAATTGCTCCACTACTGATGATGTTCCTGATGTTGGTGGGGCTCCTGTTCCAGTGGTTGGTGCACCTGGGGTAGGTGCTAGTGGATTTGTTCCAGTGGTTGGTGTACCTGGGACAGGTGCTGGTGGGTTTGCTCCAGGGGTTAGTGTGTCTGGGGCAGGTGCTGATGCGCCTGCTTCAAGGGGGGGTGGAGTACCTGGGGCAAATGCTGCGCCTAAAGTTGCTCCTAATTTGTTGCATTCTTTTTTTAATTTTTCGAAATTTTGAGAAAAACAGTTTCTTAAATTTGGGTGAAGGAATGCCAAAGCGACGGCAGCAGTTAATCCCAAAATGGCTGCTGCTGAAATTATTAGGGTTTTAGTTAGCGTTTTCCCAGATGTGTCTGAACTCAGTAAATTTTCTGAAGTTTTATTCAGATTACTAGACACATTTGTAGCATTAGTGTAAATGGTGCGGTTCGTAATAATATTTGAAGTTACCGTACTGGCATTTACTTTGCTTTTAGTCGCAGGTTTAATGTTGTTTGAAGTTGTGTTAATTTTAATAGGTTGTATTATTGAAGTTTTAGTGTTGTTGGTAACAGCTAGATTATTGGTAGCTGCAGGTTTTGTGGTTATGTTTTTCGCAGTTTCAGGTTTTCTGATTGTTGAATCAATGAGTTCGGTCTTTTTAGTTTCAGGTTCTGAAGCCACAATTTTAGCATTTTCGTTTTTTGAAATTGCAGAGTTTGCAGTTGAAGTTTCGAAGGTTTCATTTTTAGTATTTTCAGGTTCTGAAACGGTTTCTGAAGTTTTTTCTTTTTCAATGTTCTCCTGAGGTTCTTGAGGCTTTTTAGTGTGCAATAAAGGCAGTTTTGATTTTATATTTTTAGGTAATTTGTCTTCAGCAAGCTTTAAAGCAGCGGCAGTTACACCGGTTAAAGCTGCAGCCCCGGCAGTTACGCCCGCTAAAATTTTTCCCGCTTTTTTAGAATCGAACTTTTTTTCTTTGAGTGGTTTAGAGCGATCTTTGTTTTGAACACACTGAATATTAGATTCTTTTGCCTTATCTGCAAAACATGTAGGATTGACAAGTGTTAGTAATAGCATTGTTACTGCTAATGTTGCTGAAATTAGTTTTTTCACTGTTTTTATTTCTCCTTAAAATATTTTTTGCAGTCGTATTATACCATAAGGCCAAAAACTGGTCAAGTTTTTGGCCTTAATAGTTATACATACTTTTTTGTAGCTAAACAGCTTTTAAAGTTTTTAAATAATTTAATGCTTTAACAATTTGAGTGGGTGAAAATATATTAAAAAATTCTCTCGACATAGTGAAAGGAAGTACTTCTTTACCAATCCTAAAGCGAACAGTGTCAACGTTGTTCCCATTAACAATACATATTTAATCTTTTTAAATCAATATCTGGTAAACTTATGCTGCTTCTCCTGTTCCTGGTGCTGCTGCATCTGCTCCTGGTGCTGCTGCATCTGCTCCTGGTGCTGCTGCATCTGCTCCTGGTGCTGCTGCATCTGCTCCTGGTGCTGCTGCATCTGCTCCTGGTGCTGCT